>CAJIBE010000065.1_pt1 | contig 50699 bp, 51 predicted proteins | sample 9199301 | NCBI WGS metagenome assembly CAJIBE01 (sample SAMEA7708291, study PRJEB35096) | sediment metagenome | biome: marine neritic benthic zone biome [ENVO:01000025]; feature: sediment [ENVO:00002007]; material: shallow marine sediment [ENVO:03000034] sea grass bed [ENVO_01000059] ... | reverse complement strand
GTTGGCTGTATTTATGCAAGTGCTGGAATTATCGCAGGCTATGATATGTGAATGGGGTCTCTCGCTGGCAATCGCTAGTGCTATGCAGCCGCTACCTGTGCCTAAATCGAGAACGGTTGTATTCTTATTGGTCGGTATCCGCTCCAATGCCATCTCAACGAGTAACTCTGTTTCGGGGCGAGGTATGAGTACGCCGGGTGCCATTTGAAGTTGTAATGACCAGAATTCTTTTTCTTTGAGGATGTAAGCAATAGGCTCGCCATCACTGCGGCGGCGCAATAAATTCTTATAGATCTGGCAACGCTCATCGCTGAGTGTTTGTTCGGAATGGGCAATTAACGTTTCTTTTCTCTTGTTTATTGCGTGTTGTAATAGCAACAAGGCTTCGTTGCTTGATTGCTCGGCAGTTCGCCTGAGCAAGGTGCGCCCATAATCAAGGGCTTGTTTGACAGTGAAAGTAGAGGTCATGATTTGCTGATGCTGACTTATTGCACCGCGTTGAGCGATGCCAGCAAATCTGCCTGATGCTCGCTGATTAGTGGGTCGATCACTTGCCCGAGATTGCCCTGCATGAGTTCTTCGAGTTTGTACAATGTCAGGTTAATTCTGTGGTCTGTTACACGACCTTGTGGAAAATTATACGTACGAATTCTTTCAGAACGGTCACCGCTGCCAACCAGATTTCGTCGCGCTTCAGCTTGTTCAGATGATTGTTTGTTACGTTCAGCGTCCAGTAAGCGAGCCTTTAACAGCGACATTGCGCGTGCCTTGTTCTTGTGTTGTGAGCGTTCATCCTGACACTCTACAACTACACCGGTTGGAAGATGGGTGATTCGAATTGCGGAGTCGGTTTTGTTAACGTGCTGTCCGCCTGCGCCAGATGCGCGAAAGGTATCGATACGCAAGTCAGCATTATTAATGTCGATTTCTTCAATTTCGTCGACTTCTGGAAGGATTGCAACAGTTGCCGCAGAAGTATGTACTCGGCCTTGCGATTCCGTTTCGGGAACCCGTTGTACTCGGTGTGCCCCTGATTCAAATTTAAGGTGAGAGTATGCGCCCTGGCCTATAATGCGCGCGATCACTTCTTTGTATCCGCCATGTTCTCCTTCATTTGCACTAATGACTTCGATTGACCAGCGACGTTGCTCGGCATATCGTGTGTACATGCGAAATAGATCGCCTGCAAAGATTGCTGCTTCATCGCCGCCTGTGCCGGCGCGAACCTCGATAAAGACATTATTATTATCCAACGGGTCTTTGGGCAATAACAGTTTTTGCAGTTCTGTTTCGAGCTGGCTTTGTTTGTCATGTAATTCCGAAATTTCTTGCTGTGCCATTTCCTGTACGCTGCTGTCAGAGTCCTGGAGTAACTCTTTGGTTGCTTCCAGATCATCCTGTACGGATGAGTATTCAGCATAAGTTTGAACAACGGGTTCCAGTTGTGAATATTCCACTGAATATTGCCTGAACTGGTTTTGATCAGAGATCACATCTGGATCGGCCAGTAATCCTGCAATTTCTTCATGACGTTCCTGTAGCGATTCCAGCTTTTTAATGATCGAAGTATTCATTTATAAAGTGTTTAAAAAAATTAGGTGTCCAAGTTAAACGTTGCTCGGGTCTGATCTCGGTCGAAAGAGACTTGTATATTATCGTTGCATCAATGGGCAGCAGAATGCCAAGGACATTACTAACTATCAATGGGGAATTTAATCGCGAGGCAAACCAAGTATGGTTTTAGCAGCTTCCAGTAGCTCCTGATGATTTTCTGCGCCGGCAGATTTCAAGGCTTCTGTCGGATTATGCAGAAGTTTGTTTACCAGTGTATTAGCCAGAAATGTTAGTGCTTCTTCCGGAGATTTACCCTGATTTATCATGCGTAAAGCCTTGTCAGCGGTTTCTTTGCTATGGCGCTCAGCTTGAGATCTGTAAGTGCGAATGACATCTGTGACATCCTGGCCGCGCAACCAGCGATAAAATTTTGCGACTTCATCGTCGATAATTACGTTTGCATGTTCCGCAGCATTAAGACGGGACTGCATGTTTTCCTGAATCACTTGTTTCAGATCATCTACGCTATAAAGATAAATGTCTGGCAACTGGCCTGCTTCAGGTTCGACATCTCGGGGGATTGCAAGGTCAATTAGAAGAATGGGCTCGCGCTTGCGCCGCTTTAAACAATTTTCCAGCAGCCCTTTTCCTAAAATTGGCAGTGGGCTCGCAGTTGCTGTAATGACAATATCACTTTCTGGTAAAACATCACTTATGTAAGGCAAGCCAATACCATGTCCGGCGAATTTATTGGCTAACTTCTGCGCCCGTCCAATATTACGATTGGCGATCGCAATGTGTTGTATTCCAACCGTATGCAAATGCTGAGCAGCTAGTTCAATGGTTTCACCTGCCCCGATAAACAATGCCTTGCGTTGCGAGAGATCGCCGAAGATCTGTTTGGCCAACGAAACAGCAGTAGAAGCAACGGACACCGGATTTGCTCCAATAGAGGTGTGGGTGCGTACCTTTTTGGCAACATTGAATGAATGCTGAAAAAGTTGATTGAGGTGTTTCCCCAGAGTTCCGGCCCCCACCGCCTTCTGGTAGGCCTGTTTCAACTGGCCTAGAATCTGCGGCTCACCCAGTACCATCGAGTCCAGCCCGCTCGCTACCCTGAACATATGTTTGGCCGCATCCTGATCGCTGTGTTCGTACAGGTACGGCTTGGTCTGATCAAACGGTAAGTCGTGATATTCACTCAGCCATTGTGTGGTATTTTCTCTGCCTGCCTCTGAGGAAACCACACTGCAGTACAGTTCTGTTCGATTGCACGTCGATATAATGGCGGCTTCTTCTACAGAAGGTACATGGATGAGCTTGTCCAGTGCGGTCGGTAGTATGGCGTCAGGAAATGCAATCTGCTCCCGGATATCAACGGGTGCAGTTGTGTGATTAATACCTATAGTTAATAAGGGCATAATATTTATTCTAACGCACCGAGCAGGAGTTCGTGCTGATTTAACTCTTTATTTTTGTCTAAAAAGTGAGAAGTGTCCGCTAAACCGTCCATGTAATGACTTTTGAAATAACGTAGAATTGTTCAAGGCCTTAAAAATCGGACTAGTATAGACTTTAGATTATGCCTCAATTTCGTTTTTACCAGTATTCGACCGCAATACTTGCGGCGATGGTGTTGTCGGCCTGCGCGACGACCTCTTCAGTCGACCAGAAGGAGGCTGTCGATTCGGAGCCGGTTGCCATAGAGACGGCCCCAACCTCCGAGAGTTCAGAAATCACGTCTGACTCATATAGCGATTTAATGTTTGACGTGCTGACGGGTGAATTGGCTGGCAAGCTGGGAGATCTGGAAACATCCAAAAAGTATTACAGTCGTGCCGCAGAATCATCAGATGATCCCGAAATTATCGAGCGCGCCATGCGGATTGCTATTTTTGCGAAAGACTGGGATCTGGCATTGCAGGCAGCGCATCGTTGGGCGAATGTCCAGTCCAATAATATGGAAGCGCAGCAGGTGTTGGGAATTTTGTATCTGCGCCAGGGGGATCTCGATTCAGCCGAAATTTATTTCTCTAATGTGATGGATGCTGCCAAAGAATCGCCAAGTAAAGGATACAGCATTATTGCATCGACACTCGTGCGTGTGGATGAGGTTGATAAGAGTTTGCAACTTATGGAGCGCTTGGTAGCAAAGAACTTCGATAATCCATATGGCCATTTGTCTTATGCAAATCTGGCCATGCAAGCACGAAAATATCGCCTGGCGGTTGATCAAAGCGAATTAGCCCTGGGATTTAAGCCGGATATGACAGAAGCGCGGGTATTACGTGCACGGGCATTAAGTGCACTTGGAGATCACGAGTCTGCTTTTGTTGAAATGAAAAGTTTAGTGGATTCCGATCCAGGTAATTTTGATCTGCGCCTGGGATATGCACGTATGTTGTTGCAGGCCAGTCGTTACAAGGATGCTGGAGAACAACTGGAAACTCTGCTGGAACAAAGGCCACGTGATCCGGATATTCTGTTTACGCTGGGACTGACCTATGTTCAAACTGAATCCTATTCCAAGGCAAAAGTTTATTTCCAGGCATTGGTAGATAACAATCATCGACTGGACGAAGCCTATTATTATTTGGCACGCATTAGTGAAGAGCTGGGTGAAGATGATGAAGCTATCGAAAATTACCAGCAGGTTGCGTTTGGTGATTTGTATCTCGATTCAGTAATTCGCCTTGCAGATTTGTATGTTGAATTAGAAGGACTGGAATATGCGCGTAATCACTTGAATGAAATGCGCGGGAACATCAGTAATCCGGAAGATATCATTCGTCTGTTTTTGGCGGAGGGGCATTTATTACATAAACAAGGCCAATATCAAGATGCTTATAGTCTGTATAGCCAGGGTCTGCGAGAATTTCCCCGAAATCCGGATTTGTTGTATGCGCGTGCACTGACAGCGGATTATTTTGATCGTGTCGATTTACTGGAATCGGACCTTCTAGATATTTTGCAAACTGATCCAGATAACGCGAATGCATTGAATGCGCTGGGTTATACACTGGCTGATCGGGGTTTGCGAATGAATGAAGCCCAGAAATATGTGGAACGGGCTTTCGCGTTAAAGCCAAACGATCCTGCTGTCATAGATAGTATGGGTTGGATCCAATTTCGCTTGGGAAATTATGCCGAGGCGGAGGGTTATTTGCGCAAGGCGCTCGACTTAATGGATGATGCTGAAATTATCGGTCACCTGAGCGAATTACTCTGGGCGCAAGGAAATTATGAAGAGGCGCGTAGCCTATTACGCGAAGCGATGGAACGACATCCTGAAGATAGCTATATACAAAAACTGATTAAGCAATTCTCCGAGTGAGATTATTATTTTTTCTCCTGGCCTTGGTGCTATCTGCGTGCTCGATTACGCCAAAAATTGTACCCACTGAAGACGCCAGTCTTGCATGGAACGAAAGAAAATCCTATCTGTACCAACATGAGCAATGGATCGCCCATCTTTCTGTTGTCGGTGAAACTGAGCAGGAGAAATTCAAGACGCGAATTATCTGGGAACAAAAGCCGGATACTTATCAAATTAAATTGCGCGATTTTATTGGTCGTACAGTGGCCCTGATTGAAGGATCACCGGGGAAGGTCACAGTAAAAACCTCTAAAGGTAAACACTACGAAGATCAGGATGCGGAAAAACTGATCTATAGCCTTTTTGGTTTGAGAATTCCGGTGATCGGATTACGCTATTGGTTGCGCGGTGTGCCGCATCCCGATAAGGAGTATCAGGAGCTTCGATTGCGTGAAGATGGTGTGGCGGAGAGCATACTTCAGGAAGGGTGGCAGTTATCCTATCTAAGTTATTCAGCAAATAACCCGCTTCAAATGCCTGCAAATGCGATGTTTCAGTATGATGATCTTTCGCTAACCGTAAAAATTGCCCGTTGGGACCTCCCTTCCATACAGTAGCATGGTAAATCCTGAAGTCTGGTTGGCCCCGGCGAAGATTAATTTGTTTCTGCGCATTACTGGCCGTAGGGCAGATGGTATGCACGAGTTGCAAACCGCGTTTCAATTTATAGATCTTTGCGATGAATTGAATTTTTCTCTTCGTGCGGACGGCTTAATAGAGCAAGGCGTGCATATTTCCAGCGTAAGTGAAGCAGAGGATCTTTGCATACGTGCGGCCAGGTTGCTGCAGCAGGCTGCAGATTTATCCCTGGGGGTGAGCATTTTCTTGAAAAAGAGAATTCCTATAGGAGGTGGTCTTGGCGGTGCCAGCACGGATGCTGCGACAACCTTGCACGCGCTGAATCAATTGTGGCATGCGGGCCTGTCAGTAGATGAACTGGCGAAACTGGGTGAACAGCTGGGTGCGGATGTGCCTGTTTTTGTTAATGGTGTGGCCGCCTGGGCAGAGGGGATTGGGGAAAAGCTTACACCAATAGAGATAGAGGAATCCTGGTATGTGCTGGCAGACCCCGGCGTTCATGTCAGTACCCGCGAAATGTTTGCAGATTCCCAATTGACACGAAATTGTCCCAAGCTCACAATATGCCCCCCTAAACCGGGGGAGTTCGGAAACGTTTTTGAACCCATTGTGCGTAAAGCTTATCCAGCCGTCGATGGGGTGTTTGATTGGCTAACACAATATGGTCAGCCATTTGTTACCGGAACTGGCGGGTGTGTGTTGATGCCTGCGAAAGATAGAGAGTTAGCATTGAATATTAGGGCGCAAGCACCAAACGGAGTTATGGTGTCTGTAGTTCAGGGTAAGAATCGATCGCCACTGATGAAGCAGCTCTCCGCCTAGCAGGCGTATATTGCATAATTAAAAGAGTACTTGGGCCGTCGCCAAGTGGTAAGGCACGGGGTTTTGATCCCCGCATTCGCAGGTTCGAATCCTGCCGGCCCAGCCAATTATTTCAACAAGAAAGAAAATCGTTGTGAATAAAGCGAATAGCATCCTAGATGATAGCCGCCTGATGGTATTTTCGGGCAAAGCCCATCCGCAACTCGCGAAAGAAGTGGTCAATACGCTCAATATGCCTCTCGGCAAGGCTATGATCAGCCAATTCAGTGACGGGGAGGTGCAGGTAGAAATTCAGGAGAATGTGCGAGGTCGTGATGTCTTCGTAATTCAGCCGACCTGTATGCCAACCAACGATAACATCATGGAACTGCTAATTATGGTTGACGCCTTAAAGCGTGCTTCCGCCGATCGGATTACCACCGTAATTCCCTATTTTGGATATTCGCGACAGGATCGGCGTGTACGATCCATGCGGGTACCGATTTCGGCCAAGGTGGTGGCAAATATGATTTCCAGCGCAGGGGCTGATCGGGTACTTACCATCGACCTGCATGCTGATCAGATCCAGGGATTTTTTGATGTGCCGGTTGACAATATATATGCATCTCCGGTTTTGCTCGGTGATATTTACAAGCAAAAGCACCCAAATTTAATAGTGGTTTCTCCCGACGTGGGTGGGGTTGTCAGGGCGCGAGCACTCGCGAAGAGACTGGATGACTCGGATTTGGCAATCATTGATAAACGACGCCCACAGGCTAACGAAGCCCAGGTAATGCATATTATTGGTCAAGTAAAAGGCAAGACCTGCGTAATTATCGATGATCTGGTAGATACTGCCGGGACACTGTGCAAGGCTGCAACGGCGCTGAAAGAACATGGAGCGAATTCTGTCATTGCTTATGCAACGCATCCTGTTCTGTCTGGTGCTGCGGTAAAGAATATTGAAGGATCTGCATTGGATGAATTGGTCGTCACCGATACCATACCTCTGCGGGAAGATGCCAGGAATTGTAGTAGAATCCGCCAGTTGAAAGTATCCGGGTTATTGGCGGAAACCATTCGGCGCATTAGCGTCGAGGAATCTGTCAGTACCCTGTTTATGGATTAACTTTCCACAGAATTTACTTCTCGTTTGCTGATTGGTCGCAAATCGGCAAGCGGGTTTATTAAACCATGTCATAGGAGACATCAAATGAGCATAGAGTTTGCTGTAGATGCAGAACCGCGAAATGATTTAGGGAAAGGTGCGAGCCGCCGCCTACGTCGTTCCGGCCGGGTGCCTGCAATTTTATATGGGGCAGGCGAGGCGCCTGAAAATATTTCCCTGGATCATAATAAGATGATCCATAGTTTGGAAAACGAGGCTTTTTTCTCGCAAATCATTACTGTTAAAGTCGGCAAAAACAAGCAGAAAGCAATTTTACGCGATTTGCAACGACATCCAGCGAAACCAGTAATCCTGCACATTGATTTTCAACGAGTCAGTGAAAACCAGGCGATTCACGTTCACGTGCCGTTACATTTTATCGGCGAAGATATCTGCCCAGGTGTGAAGCAAGAGGGCGGTGCAATTAGTCATCAGATAGTTGAGGTCGAAATCAGTTGTCTGCCAAAAGATATTCCTGAGTACATTGAAGTTGATGTTTCACAACTTAAAATTGGCGACTCAATTCATCTGACAGAACTCAAAGTTCCTGAAGGCGTTACTATTTCCGCGCTTACTCATGGTGAAGGTTATGATCAGCAAGTGCTGAATGTACACACTACCAAGGTTGCAGTAGAGGAAGAGCCAACGAGTGAAGCTGAAGTTGGAGAGGAATCCGCCGCAACTGACGAAGGTGAATCCAAGGAAGAATCCTAGCGGACCAGGTAGGTCATATCGTGGCGAAAGCCAATGCGATTCAACTCATTGTAGGTCTGGGGAATCCAGGCGCCAAGTATACCGCAACCCGGCATAATGCCGGGTTCTGGTTTCTGGATTACCTTGCAGGGGAATATCACGCTACGTTTCGTAACGAAACCAAATTCAAAGGTGAAGTCGCTTCATTTGAGTTTGAAGGAGGCCGGGTATGGTTGCTTAAACCGACGACCTTTATGAATCTGAGCGGTGAGTCCATTGGGCCCTTTGCAAACTACTATCAAATACCGGCCACCAATATGCTGGTCGTTCACGATGAGATCGATCTGCCGCCTGGAACTTGTCGATTCAAGAAAGGTGGAGGACACGGCGGCCACAATGGGTTACGCGATATATTCAGGCATTCCTCAAAAGAATTCTGGCGATTGCGCATTGGTGTAGGGCATCCTGGATCCAAGGAGCAGGTTTTATCTTTTGTTATGCGCCCACCATCAGCAGATGAGCAGATCCTGGTTAATCAGTCAATGGACCAAGCGTTAAAGGCCATGCCAACTGTATTAAGCGGAGATTTGGAAGCAGCGATGCGATCACTACACAAAAAGTAAATATATGGGATTTAAATGTGGAATTGTTGGGTTACCTAATGTTGGCAAGTCAACATTATTTAACGCTTTGACGCGAGCAGAAATTGCGGCAGAAAATTATCCATTTTGCACAATAGAACCAAACGTTGGGATAGTCCCAGTTCCTGATCCACGTTTGCAAGTGCTGGCTGAGATTGCAAATTCTGAAACTGTAATTCCAACGGTGATGGAATTTGTAGATATTGCAGGGCTTGTCGCGGGCGCATCCAAGGGAGAAGGATTGGGCAATCAGTTTCTTGCACACATTCGAGAAACAGATGCCATTGCGCAAGTGGTTCGATGCTTTGAAAACTCAGACATCGTACATGTCGACGGAAAGGTGGATCCGCTTGGTGATGTGGAAACAATCAACACGGAATTAGTGCTTGCCGATATTGAGACGGTTGATAAAGCTATTGCAAGAATACAACGAATAGCAAAATCTGGGAGCAAAGAAGCCAAGGCTCAATTAGATTTTCTGAGTGAACTTGCCCAGCATTTGGGAAAAGGCCAGACAGCTAGAACATTTGAAGTTAATGAGGAATTTGAAAAAATAATTCGCGATTTGCATTTGATTACTCGTAAACCAATGATGTATATCGCCAATGTAGATGAGAAATCGTTGCAGAATAGTGAACTTGCTTTGCGGCTGGATGGATTTGCTAAGGCAGAAGATGCTCTTGTTGTGCCTGTTTGCGCGCAGATAGAATCGGAGATCGCGCAGTTGGAGGATGATGAGCGTGAGGAATTTTTACAAGACCTGAAGCTTGAAGAGCCTGGATTAAATCGCGTGATTAGAGCGGGTTATAGCCTGTTAAATCTACAAACGTTTTTTACCGCAGGTCCTAAAGAAGCGCGTGCGTGGACAGTATTGCAGGGAGCAACTGCCCCCCAGGCGGCGGGCCGCATCCACACGGATTTTGAAAATGGGTTTATTCGTGCTGAAGTCGTTGCCTACAAAGACTATGTGGACAATAAGGGTGAGCAGGGTGCCAAGGATGCCGGAAAATGGCGACTGGAAGGCAAAGAATACCTGATGCAGGAAGGAGATGTAGTCCACTTCCGGTTTAATGTCTGATATTCTTCAGGAGTGATTGACACTAATTTGTGTGTCACGTATCTTTCGCGTCTTCTTTTCAAGTTGGCTATGTAGCTCAGCTGGTTAGAGCACAGCATTCATAATGCTGGGGTCGGTGGTTCAAGTCCACCCATAGCCACCATTCAATTCTTTATAAGCTCAAACATTAGCTATTAACGTGTGCTATTTAATATTAAGACCCACTCGATTCAAACTATTTTTAAGCTTTAATTCGCGGTCGTTCTGCATATACCATTTATTGAACTCATTTAGTATGCCTTTTTCGATATCAGGATAAAGCACTTTTGATTTTCTAATATCGCTATCTGCTTGTTTAAATTCTCCTATACCCGCATGTAATGCGCGTTAATCAAATGTGTCCAGAAAATATCGGGCAGATCAATTCTTTTGTGTTACTTCTAATGCTTCTTCCGCTTGCTCCTGCCGGTAATGATTTAGTGCTAATGACAAATTATAAAAATCCAAGTGTGATAAGTTTGGCTTCATTGCTTCTTCGGTAAGCCACAGTTCGTGAGCTAAACGCCATTTGTATGTCATGGAGTGCAACCATCAACGAGTTATTGGAATTGGGTTGGCACACATTTCCGGCTTCATTGATACACGCTTTTGTTCCCAGCTTCGTCATTTTTGCGAATGCTTAGGAATAGTATGCCCGGATGTTTTCTGATTCGGTTTGGATAGCTTTTCTGGCTGCTTTCGGCGTGGGCCAATATATTAATGATTTAGAGCATCTTGAGTTGATTGAGTGTAAGCAAAAGATGCATGATCGAAGAATCACTCGATTGCGTTTAACCTTAAAATGTATTTATGTCTCTAAGATAGTATATGTGTCGTGTGTGGATAATGCTAAAACTATAGATCATTCGATGATGGAGGAAATATCTGGAGAATACTGGAGCAGCAAGTTCTCAATGAGATGAGATTGAGTTTAATTACGGCTAATTAATGGTCGTTTTTGTAAAAACCATGGTGGGCTGATTTGGTTTGGCTCGATTGGGCATAATATCAGCGTTTTTGGTTTTTATAGCTTTCCATATATTCAAAAAACTCATCTTCAACAATCTCAGTCTCTTCCACCTGGATGTTATTGAGTCTTCGTTCTGGCATCTTGCGACGGTCTCTATTTATAACCAACTCATCAGTATCATTGCTGGAATTCGACAGAGAACTCTTAAAGTCGCGCCTGTCATTCTTGTCACGTCGTTCTGCTTGGTCGTCATCTATAAAATCTTCGTCACCCAAGGGTAGCTCCTTTCTCTCTGTCAATCTGAAAACAAAAATAGCCGGAGGCTATAACCTCTCACATGCAATTATGATTTGATTAATACACTTTTTACTGCGTACATGGTGTGATCAAATTATCAATTAGGTTTTTAGCGTGTAAAATTCTTGGCATTGCAGGTATTAATGAATAGCTGATGTGGTGTGTAACGTATTGAGAATATGTGCTTTGAGTATAGCGGAGTGGGTATTATTAAATAAGAAAAGCCCGCTCTGCTTGTATCAAGCGGGCTTGGGTTGAATTGTTGGTTTAGTTAGTCTGAAAATTATTCAGAATGTATTGGGCGATGAGCCCAGCGCAAGTCGCATCGCAGTCAGTAAACATGCCGCCGCCCTGACCAACAATCTCTTTAGGCATGCTCAACTCTATGTAGGAGGATAGCATTGCCTGGTCGCTACAATCTGTAAACAGACAAGTAGCCCCTGGTGCGATAGGCAACGGCCACAAGCCTACAACCCCTTGGCCAACTACGCCATGGCAGGTTTCACAGCTTTGTCCATTTACTACTTTTTGATATTCGGTCTGACCAAGCACTAGTGGATTTTCATCGTCATCGATGTTCGTTACGGACACGTCTGCCGCATTTAGCATGAGGTAATTTGTGTCTGCACTGGTTGCTGGCTGGGTTTCGATTGTGTATGCAATATTGCCATCATCAACCGCTTCATCTACACCCGTAACTGTGACCGTTTGCGGTACGTTCCAGTTCACAGTATCAAATGTTAGTGAGGCGGGATTGACTGTACCTTCTGCGATATTGCTACTAACAAGGCCAATTGTAACATTCGCAATCGGCATGGACTCCAGTACCACGGTAAATGTATCGGTCCCACCTGCTTCTGTAGTCATGAGGCCTGCAGTTGGATTTACTGCAATTCCCGGCGGTGGCGGTATTTCGTCATCATTGTTAACAATTGAAACATCGGAAGCATCCAGGCCCGAGTAGTTCGGGTCAGCACTTACTGCTGGATTGGTAACAACCATGTAAGCGACATTGCCATCTAAATCAATGTCATTAATCCCGGTTACAGTAATTGTTTGGGCTAGGTTGTAATTTGCGTTGGTAAATGTAATTGACGCCGGCACTGCGGTTCCTTCAGTTGCATCTGAACTAACCAAATTGATAGTGACGTCAGCTGTGGGCATAGAGTCCAGAACTATGGTGAATGTTGCCGTAGCACCACCTTCCGTGGTGATTAATCCAGCGGTGGGATTTACTGTGATTCCAGCTGGTATCACTACATCGTCATCGTTGTTTGTAACCAGAAGATCTGCCGGATTCATGCCATTGTAATCTGCGTCGGCACTTACGGCCGCGTCTATAATTATGGCAAACTGAATGTTTCCATCCACATTACCGTCATCTACACCGGTTATTACCACGGTCTGTGGCTGATTCCAGTTAGCTGCTGTAAATGTAAGCAGAGCAGTGCTGACGGTTCCCTCTCCAGTATCGTTGCTGCTTATGCCTATCATTACATCGTTAGTTGGGGGTGAATCCAGTCTCACGGAAAAGGATGCAGTGGCGCCGGCTTCACTAGTAGCAAGGTTTGCAGCTGCATTTACGGTGATTCCTGGCGTTGGAATGCTTGGGTTGATCCACTGGTCCATCATAAACTTAGCAATATCATTTGCACAACTGCCGTCTGTTGTTCCAATACAGGAACCTGGACCCGCGCCAACATTTGGCATCGTATTGACAATTTTTGCAGTAAGCGTTGCAAGATTGGTGCAGGTTGAACAAGCAGCTGTAGAGTTTATCGCCTGGAACGCTCCACCTTCACCATTGAGGCCGTGACAGGCAACGCAACCATACTCGTCATCTAGATCTGCACCACCTTGATAAAACTGTGCGCCACTAAGTATTACTGGGTCACTTGAGCTAACGGCGGTTGATGTGGCATTACCTGCTCCATTTGAACCAGAGCTTCCGTTACCGCCTGTACTTTCGCCGGAAGACTCTCCGCCACAAGCGTAAAGAAATAGTTGGATAAATATAAGAGCCGCTATAGCGCGAATAGCCTGAAACATTTTTAGACCCCTCAAGGTTTTAATCTCCTGGTATCCACGTTGTAGATATTTTTTACATGGATCGGTTTTACTTCTTGCTTGGCTCTGTCGTTTATTTGAGATCGGCTATTTGTATACCAGCCTCATAATTCCAACGACGTTTACCAGCTGCTATTTATTGGTTGGTATTTTTTAGTATTTAGAGCAGCAGAAATATCAACACCGATAAATGGATGATTCCAGCCTATGGGCGGTGAGGTCCGCAGGGATATCTGAAAATCGTGCTTTGGCTAATTTTATTGACTCATATCAATAGGCCTTACCTGTTTGGCAATAAGATTAAAAGTAGTAAAATTGTGGAAATATTGAAAACAAAAAGGCACAAATAATGATAAGAGATATTTTGTTGCAGTGTGATGCCGGGTCGTCAAATCCTGGACGAGTAGATACAGCCATATCATTTGCGAGCAAGTTTGGAGCGCACTTGCAAGCAGTTTATGTGATGCCTAGTCCTGCAATCCCATCTTATGCTGAAGGATACTCGGCGGTGATACCCTACAGCGCTGAAGAGCAGATTAAGTTGGTCCAGCAGCAAATGGAGGAAGCTAAAGGCCAATTTTCAGATAAATCGAAAAATGCCGATGTGATTACCGATTGGAGGTCAATAGAGTTTGGAAGCTACGATGTCGTTTTAGATCTGTCAAGATATTGTGACATTGTGATTGTTCCTCAATACTGTGCAAGGTTTGGGGATGAAGACAAAATTTTTATTGCAGACGATTTGCTGATTCATTCCGGGAGACCTCTTGTGGTTGTACCGGATCTGAATAAATCCTTTGAGCTGGGCGAAAAAGTTATGATTGCCTGGGACGAAAGCCACGAAGCTGCTCGTGCAATCCATGATGGATTGGCAATACTCAGTAAGGCAAATCAGATTCACGCTGTAACTGTTGCCGAAATGCCCGATAGCGAAGAGCGTTTTCTAATTTCCGGGCAGGATTTGCAAACTCATCTTCAACATCACGGATTGGATATTGAAACAACTTTGCTGGATAAAGGGGGTGATGAGGTAGGCGAAAAATTGTTGGAAAAGGCTTTGGAGCTTGATGCGGACTTAATCATTATGGGAGGGTATGGGCATTCTAGGCTACGGCAGACGATTCTTGGCGGAGTTACGGATTACGTATTTAGGAATACAACAATTCCAGTGTTAATGTCGCATTAATCGATGGCATGACGGCAGGGGCTAGCCATGTTGCGTTCAATTGATTGGTGATGGAAACTAACAACAATAAGATAAATAGGTACATTTTATTCATCTTTGCATTTATTTTTATTTTTCTTGAAATTCATGCGTTACAAATAGAAAGTCATTACAAATATGATGTACCCATGTGTATGTTTCTGTTGGGCTTCGTATACTATTATCGCCATGCTATAAAATTGTTGTGGTTACACTATCTTTTATTTGCCTTATTTCTTTTCATGCATTGTTTGGGCATGTACGAACTATACAGTTCGTATCCATTGGGTATTGAGTATGATTACTGGGTACACGGTTTCTTTGGGTTAATCATTGCGCTTGTTATTTTACGCAGTCTTCAAAATTCTAAATTACAGTTTAATAAAATGATATCAATTGCTTGTGTGATAGTAATTGTGCTTGGTATTTCAGCGGCTCATGAATTATACGAATACGCTGGCGCAGTGTTATTGGGAAGTGGTGAGGGTGTTTTGTTTATTGGTGCTGGAGATCTGGATCAATGGGATACTCAAAAAGATATGCTCAACAATGTGGTTGGAGGGGTGCTTGGAGTAGTTATTCATGAATCCATTGAAATGCGCAAAAAAATTATGAACAATTAGTTGTGGGACTGCGGTAAAAATTAACTCTTGCAATTATATTATTATGAATCAATTCATTTGTTATGCGGTTTCAATGTATTGATCTAAATCACGCATCGTTTCCACATACGCGCGCGCACTCTGTGCAAATTCCAGGAATTCTGACTTCGGCATATCAACGAATAGTTTCCAGTAAAGAGTTTCACTGAAACCAACGTACAATCCGCCAATGTTTCGACATTCGCAAAATGAAATGATGAGTTTCTTGTGTAAGTAATGCGGATGAGTGTTCATGTTGCAACTAGGGCATAGCGTAAAAATTCCACGCTTTGCAATATTGTTTTCTTTCATGACAATGAAACATTTCGTTAATAGTTAGGCGGATTATTTATTGCAATTGTTACGACAATATTAAACCTGTTGTTAGGTGCAGCATATTGCGTTCAGCTTATTAATAATAATGTCGATTAAATTACTGATAAATGGATTGATGTGGTAGTTGAATTTATTCGAAGATAGATGGTGTTATTTGACAGACAAGTAGTGGTCGTATTTATTGACCAAGCGCACATTTCAGGAGTAAAACTTCACAGTAACATAAACATGTAACAAAGATTGTATGTACTCGCAGGGACAACTTGCTTAAATGGAGGACAGCGAAATGAAGGATATGGTTATTGATGCATGCAGTTGGTATGTAGATGAAAGTTCGGAAGAGAATGCCAAGCATAAGATTGCAGAAGAGTTTAAGAATCGTTATATACCACTATTACGGTTTTTTGAAGAAACCGGTTTAACTCGAAATCAAAGAATGGAAAGCGAGCAGAAAAATTGGTTGGAATTTGAATTGAAGATGTCCGATTTTACTGATGAAGGATTGGAGTTGCTAATGCTCTGCCATGATAAGTGGCTGGATGCAATTGCGCGGGGATCAAACCCACAAAATATTTCTTTATGGCAAAGGCAGCTGAATAAATTGAGAGAAGAAGATCCTATGCTTTTACACTAAGAGGGGCCTATGCGTACGTTGCAAAAATAAAGAATTCGTACGTAATAAGACCTGTGTAGATAAACAGGGCAAACAATAACAAGATATCAACTCGTAGCCAGTTGAATATTCGCGAATGATAATGAGCTACTAGTACTATAATGCATATCGATGTCATAGCGATTTTTGTGACTATAAAAACCCTAGCACCCTGTCGAAGTAAATAATCCATAAGTGGATTCAGTTCCACTGCTCCATTATTCAGTAAATGCATTGTCATTGCCGCGTCGAGGCTTGAAAGTAATAGCAAAGAAAGAGCCATGACCAGTAGCTTCACGTCGTACCAATCGGTTTGATGGTAGAGATAATTTTCTGCCCGCCGTGGACCCCGGCGACGGCATTTTATACAGCCAATTAAAAATCCCTTGAATGAAGGATTTCGGCGATCGCTGGCGTTTCGCCGTTCAAGCGCCAACTGAGCGTCAGAACTAAGATCTTCCTGGCTTTCAAGGATACTCATAGTAATTGGGTAGTTTTAATTTGTAAGCTAGGAGCACTATCCCATATTTGCTTTAAAAAATCGCTATAAAAGTTTGACCTACATCACATTTTTGCTTGTACTCGATGTTGGCTTCGACGAAGTTGCGAAGTGTCCTCCAAAATTGAGGTCCTGCGCGGATCGAGTCAGGCAGGCTCAGTACGGTGGGAACTAATTCAAAAATCGTGATTTTTTAAAGAAATATCAGACAAATTCCTACGCTTCTGGCTAATTTATTTGAATGGCTTTAGTCGCATGGTTTGTAGCTGATTATTAATGAAGATCGTGAGGTGCAGCTTACCCTGGGAGTCAATTTACTGGTGGCCCTGTAAAAACAGAAAGCCATCGGCGATTTCTCCAGTCTCACTGCTCCAGTACTCGAAGGAGTGATTGACCAGGTCTTCACGAATCTGATAGCCAATTTCCTGGTAGCTTTTTGCGCCACCGATGACTGTTCCTGCCGCCGCCCCAGCGGTTGCTCCACGCCCTGTACCTTCGGCCGCACTGTCACCACCGGATACTACACCGGCAGCAGCACCTACCAGCGCACCAGTAGCCGTCAGGAGAATCGCCGGTTTTACAGCCCCTTTAGCTGGTTTTCCCAGTTCTACATGCCGACTTACCCTTCGATTGGCTTGACCATAAGTTAACAGCGGCCATGCCTGTAGTTCGCCATCGATCAGAAATGTCTGATCACCTCGAATCTCTGTACATGCATCTGATTGGGTTCGCAGTACGAAACGCAAGAGAAGGGCGCCTGCCCCCCCTTGTATCAAATCCAAACACGCGTCTTGCAGCGCCGGGCTGTAAGTATGCTTCTGCATATAAGCCAACGCCATCTACTTATAATCCTCCCGTTTGCTCCCTGGGCAAAGGAATCGGCGCGACTTTATTCCTATATGTAGAACAGGCAGGCAGTAAATTGAATAAAAAGAAGATTGCAGAACTGAAAACGGTAGTAATGTATCCGTGTGTCGCCATAAAGGATTCTCTGCGCACATGACATCTAGATGAATTAGTCTCATTAAGGAACTTAGAGTTGAGGAAAGGACTGCTACTTCGACATTTAAATATATTCCCGTTTTACCAGATTTGCGATTCCGCATAATAGCTCATAGCTAATGGTGTTCGCCGCTCTGGCTATTTCTGATACCGATATATCTTCGCCCCAAAATTCTACATCGTCTCCAACCGATGCATCAATTTCACTGAGATCAATAGTGATCATATCCATGGATACGCAACCCACTATCGGTGATAGTTTTCCGTTAATACTCACATGTACGCTATCATTAACTGCCCGGGGATATCCGTCAGCGTAGCCCATTGCGACAACTCCTATTCGCATGTCCCTTGAACAGGTAAACGTTCCTCCATATCCGATCCGGTCGCCCTGTTTGCAATTTCTAATCGAAATAATCGGGGCATAGAGTGACATTACGGGGCGGAGTTCGCTGATATCTGGATGCGTTCTCTCTACCTGGAAGGGTGAAATCCCATACAGCGATAAGCCTGGACGTACCCAATCGTATAATGATTTGGAAAAAGCTAAGGTTGCAGCGGAGTTTGCAGCACTCTTCTCGCAATCTGTAATCTCAGATGTAGCTTGTTCGAACTTCTGTAATTGTCGCTGTGTTGTAGATTCGTCGAGTAAGTCTGCATTAGCAAGATGTGTCATTAGCCGAATTTTTGAAATCTTCCTGGTGTCTTCCAATTGATGGAAAACATTTTTTGTACTTTCTGGAGAGATACCTAGTCGTGACATTCCCGTATCGATTTTTAGCCAAACTTGAATGGGTTGCTTTAGTTTGCATTCCTGCAATATCTTTATTTGGTAGTCACTATGAATAACAGCTTGCAGATTAGCATCAGAAATTTGTTGCAGCTGCTGGTCGTTGAAAAAACCTTGCAAGCAGATAATAGGATGCAGAATTCCTGCTGATCGAAGCTCAAGCGCCTCATTTGTACATGCAACGGCGAAGGCGTCTGCATTGTTAAGTGCCTGTGCGGTTTTTATAAGGCCATGGCCGTACGCGTCGGCTTTGACGACCGCCATAATTTTCGACTGGGGTGCAAAATTGCGTAGAATTTTTAGATTATGGGTTAGGTGTTCTAATCGTATTTGTGCATACGCCGAACGAATCATACAGGGCTCTCGCTGCTGTAGATCTCCGGGACAAAATTTTCAAATCTCGTGTAAGGGCCTAAAAAGGTCAGGCGCGATTTAAATATTGGCCCGTTACGCTGCTTAGCCACAATAATTTCTGCCGTTCCCTTGTCCGGACTGTCATCATTGTAGACTTCATCACGATAGATAAATACGATCAAATCAGCATCTTGCTCAATGGCTCCTGATTCGCGTAAATCGGACATTACCGGGCGTTTGTCTGTGCGTTGCTCTAGGCTTCGATTTAATTGTGAGAGAGCAATTACAGGAACGCCAAGTTCTTTTGCCAATGCCTTTAAAGAGCGGGAAATCTCAGACACGTCATTGGTGCGATTTTCACTACTACCTGTAATCTGCATAAGCTGCAGATAATCTACGATAATGAGTGATAATCCATGTTCACGTTTAAGGCGACGCGCGCGTGCTCTTAGTTCAGTAGGGCTTAGTGCAGGACTGTCGTCAATAAATAACTTTGACTCGGAAAGCATTGAAACAGCGCTCGTGAGTCGCGGCCAATCTTCGTCTGAAAGTTTACCTGTTCGAATGCGCTGCTGATTAATTCTGCCAATGGAAGATAACATACGCATGGTTAATTGGTAACTGGGCATTTCCATGCTAAATATTGCGACCGCGGCCTGCTTGCGAATAACTGCATACTCAGCCATGTTCATTGCAAGACTGGTTTTGCCCATGGACGGCCGACCCGCAACTACAACTAAGTCACCATTTTGTAATCCGGATGTATTCTCGTCGAATTCGTCAAATCCGGTTGGAAGTCCGGTAATTGGATCGCCGCGCTCAAATAGCTCGTCAATTTTTTCAACTGTTGATTTGAGCAGTTCTTTTATACTCTGAAATCCACCAAGTCGTTTCGCTCCCTGGTCTCCGATTTCAAAAATTTTCTTTTCTGCAATGTCGAGTAACTCTCTGCTGTTTCGGCCCTGTGTTTGGTAAGCAGAACCAGCAATGTCAGTAGCGACTGTGGCGAGTTGTCGAAGGATGGATTTTTCTCTGACAATTTCTCCATATGCAGCAATATTTGCGGCAGTAGGGGTTTCTTTTGCAAGTGTCGCAATGTAGACAGAAATATTATTTACATTAATTCCTGCCGCTTCTTTAGAGTGATTGATCTTTTCAGACAGTGTCACTACATCGAATGGCTGGTTGTGATGCACTAGCTCAGCAATGGCACGAAATATCACACGATGGTCAAATAGATGAAAATCGTCTTCTACCAAAATATCGGCAATCTGATCCCAACTGCCATTTTCCAGCATTAATCCACCTAGAACGGCTTGTTCTGCTTCCAAAGAATAAGGCGGTGCGCGTAATGACTCTGCGCTTGGCGCAGAGTGAGGGACATGTGAGATTGCTTCTACCATTTAAGTAAGATCGCTATTGGATAAACAGCAAGCTTATTCTTCCGGCACGATGTCGATTGAAATTGTAGCATTTACATCGGTATGCAGATGCAGATCAATTTCGTAGCTGCCTATATTTCTAAAAGCACCATCAGGCATCCGTACTTCACGTTTTTCCACCTCGTATCCAAGTGCTTTTAGCGCTTCAATTACATCAGTGTTTCCAACCGAGCCAAATAGCTTTCCTTCGCTGGATTCTTTTGCGGGGATGGTTATCTTCACGCCTTCCAGTTTTTCCTTGCGTTGTTGTGCCTCTTCCAAAGTTGCGGACGCCTGTGCTTCCAGTTCGGCACGGAGTGCTTCAAACTCGGCAACGTTTTCTGCCGTTGCAAACTTGGCTTTTCCTTTTGGAATTAGATAGTTACGTGCATATCCAGGGCGCACTGCGACTTTTTCGCCAAGCTCTCCCAAGTTTTCAACTTTGCTTAATAAGATCACTTCCATTGGTTTTTCCTTTGTATATCAAAAAGTAATTTCGTAATCCAAACTAAACACGTTTACGAAAATTTATAAATGTATCTGTCAAACCTGCCAACATTATAATGCCTAGCGCATGCGGAATAAGAATTACGAGAACATAGGTAATTATTAACCATACCCTGCCTTTTGTCATCGCGGCGGTTAAGGCGTGAACGATAGCCATTCCTTGCAGAAAAAACAGGCAGGTAATGATGCCACATAACTGGGCAGCAAAGAGCGATTTGGTCATAATCGCCAAAACCCCCAGTAAAATTCCGCATATTGCGAGTACTTTTCCCAGGCGCAAGCGGTAAAATTCCTGTTGAAACCGATCTGATTCCGTGGCTAAACAATACAACCAGTGACCCATTAGCATGATGCTGGCGTGCATTAGTACGGTAGACGCAATTAGTAGCCCCGACATGAATGTGGACCAGAGCTGGATTAATTTTTGTCCATCCTGTACAGACAGTTCTCTGGCTTCAAATATTGGGTCGAGCAGTTTGTGTAAGATAATTTCCCATGTTTGATTGATGTCCGGGACCAGCAGCGATAATAAAATAAAAGTTATCGCTCCCAAAATCGCTGCAGCTTGTAATGCAAATGAAAGTGATTGCGTGCGATTAAATATGCTCGCGAGGATTAATATCGGCAATAGCTGAACAACGGCTAATGAAATGCCCAGCATTGCACTACCAAACAGCGCGTAAGTGCAAATCGATAATGCAGTAGCACAAATGCCAGCTATTAAGAATCCGTTTCTTGGACCAGCATGTAATGTGATTAAGGCAATGGCTGCGCCACTAAATATAGCGCTAAGCGGAAAGGCTAGGGCCAGAAGTGAAAATCCAAATACGACCGTAAAGGCAGGGAGCTGCCCAGAGATGATGAATCTGGCAAAGGCCTTCATGGATGCTGCACACAAATAGCGTCCCGCAAAATTAACGGGGTCGGCTAGCTAATGCTGGTCACTAAATGGAAGTAAAGCCAGGTAGCGCGCGCGTTTAATGGCCGTAGTCAATTGACGCTGATAGCGTGCCTTGGTGCCAGTGATGCGGCTGGGGACAATCTTCCCGGTTTCTGTAATGAAGTCTTTAAGCAAATCAATGTCTTTATAATCAATGTGCTTAATTCCTTCCTCGGTAAATCTGCAATAGCGTCTTCTACGAAAATAACGAGACATAATTATTCTTCCTCCGCGGTTTCAGCGACTGCTTGCGCAGGCTGATCTGCTGGTTCTGACTGAGAATCATGGCTTTCTTCAATAGGCTTGTCTGATTGTGTGGTTTCATCAGACCGGCTGGTAGCAGGGGTGGTTTCACGATTTTCCCGCTCACGTTCTTTCTCCAGAGATTTCATCATTGGTGATGGTTCGGTTATAGCTTCTTTGCAGGAAAGAACCATATGACGCAATACCGCATCGTTAAAGCGAAATGCGCTGACCAGCTCATCCAGAGTTTCCTGGTTAGTCTCAATATTTAGCAGCACATAATGCGCTTTTAGAATTTTATTTATAGGGTATGCAAGAATGCGGCGACCCCAGTCTTCCTGGCGGTGGACCTTGCCACCTCCGCTCTCGATCATGGAACGATAACGATCGACCATGGCCGATACCTGTTCGCTTTGGTCCGGATGGACCAGAAATACAATTTCGTAATGTCTCATTGTTGCTCCTCTTGGACGTAGGCCTCCCGCATGCATGTAAACGATGAGGCAAGGTAGCTGTAAAATTAAGACGCGAAGTGTACGCGAGGCTTAGGTAAGTTTCAATTTCCAGTCACACGTGACCGCTGGCGTACTGCTTCATATAGAAAAACCCCGGTGGCTACCGATACATTGAGACTTTCTACCATTCCCTGCATGGGCAGAGAATAGAGGAGATCACAGCGTTCCCTGGTAAGTCGCCGCAGCCCCTGGCCTTCTGCTCCCATAATGATAGCCGTCGAGTTTGTAAGGTTTGCGTCATAGATGGGGTGTTCGGAATCGCCATCCGCGCCCAGTATCCACACGCCTTCCTGTTTCAGCGCCTCCAGAAACCGGGCTAGATTGGGTGTCCTGACAATGTTAAGGCCTATAGTAGCGCCTGAGGCTACTTTATGAACGGTCGGCGTTAGGGCGGGAGTATGGCGAGTCGGAACCACCACGGCATCTACTCCTGCCGCATCGGCGGTACGCAGACAAGCACCAAGATTGTGTGGATCGCCAATCTCGTCCAATACCAGTATCAAGGGGGGAGAATTCTGGTCGCGACATCGCTCGAATAGATCATGTTCATCAAGCAAGGCAGTTGCGGAACAGCTGGCAGCGATGCCCTGGTGCTGAGTACCTTCACACAAATGGTCGAGTTTTTTACGATCGACTGCTTGTATTGGAATGCCTAGCCTACGTGCATGCTGAATAACCTGGTCGATTCGATTGTTCTTTTTATTTTGTTCAACCCAAAGATTATGAGCCCGCTCCGGTCGCATGCGTAACAGAGCCGTTACCGTGTGAATTCCGGGAAGCAGTTCTATTTTGCTCATTAGATCTATTTGCGCCGGGGTTTTTTACTGCGCTTGCCTTTACCCTGTTTCTGGGATTCTTTCAATGCAAAATCAATCTTGCGTTCATCAAGATCTACGCGGGTAACCATTATGTTTGCCTGATCGCCCAGGCGATAGGTTTTTCCTGTTCGTTCTCCTACAAGGGAAAACATAACCGGATCAAAATGGTAATAGTCGTTCGCAAGAGTGCTTATATGTATGAGTCCCTCGACATAAATTTCGCTTAGTTCAACGAAGATTCCAAACGATGTTACGCCCGTAATTACACCAGAAAATGTTTGACCTATCATGTCCTGCATGTACTCGCACTTAAGCCATGCGACTGCGTCACGTGTTGCATCATCGGCGCGTCGCTCCGTCATTGAGCAGTGCTCTCCTTGTAAAACTAAATCGTTATGCGAGTAGTGAAAGCTTTCAGCGCTACGATTTTTAATTAAATGACCAATGGCGCGATGAACGATCAGATCAGGGTAGCGTCGAATTGGTGACGTGAAATGAGCATACAGTGGGTGGGATAGACCGAAGTGACCAATATTATCTGGCGAATACATTGCCTGTGTGAGTGAGCGTAGGAGAACTGTTTCAATCCAGCGATCTTCTGGCCGACTACTAATTGTCTCAATCAATTTTGCATAATGTTTTGGTTCGGGTTTTTCTCCGCCCGGTAGTGTCAGATCCAGTGTTTTCAATAGCTGGCGCAGTTCTTTCAGTTTTGTCGGGGTTGGTTTCTCGTGAATTCGATAAAGCGCGGGCAATTTCTTTTTCGTTAAAAATTTTGCTGTGGCCACATTTGCTGCGATCATGCATTCTTCGATAATGCGATGCGCATCATTCCGTTCGAAAGGGTAGATCCGGGCTATTTTTTTGTTTTCACCAAATTCAATTTTTGTTTCTGTAGTATGGAAATCAATTGCTCCGCGATCTTCTCGAAATTCCAGGAAGGCCTTGAATAGCAAATACAACTCATCCAGAGGTGCGCATAAATCCCCAAGTTTTTTGCGTGCCCGCACCTTTTTGTCAACGATTGCTGATGCGACCTGTGTGTAAGTGAGGCGTGCATGTGATTCGATAATAGCCTGGTAAAATCGATAACTGCGAATTTGCCCCTTGGCAGTAATAGTCATTTCACACACCATGGCCAAGCGTGGAACATGCGGATTTAAAGAGCATAATCCATTGGATAAATGTTCTGGGAGCATGGGAATTACGCGTCCGGGAAAATATACAGAAGTTCCTCGCCACTGTGCTTCGCTATCAAGCTTCGTTCCTGGTCGCACATAGAATGAGACATCTGCAATTGCGACATGCAACTTCCAGCCATTATCCAGAGATTCGCAGAACACGGCATCATCAAAGTCTTTCGCATCTTCGCCATCAATCGTCACAAATGGAAGCTCACGTAAATCTTTTCGTTCACTGAGCTGGTCCAGGATGGAATCTTCAGTAAACGATTTGACTTCCTGTAAAACTTCATCCGAAAACTCGCAGGGCAGGGCGTGTGTACGTATGGCGATATCCACTTCCATTCCCGGGCTCATATGTTCGCCAAGTACTTCGGTGATCTCGCCTATCGGTTGAGTGTGTTTAGAGGGCTGTTCGATAATATTGGCCGTAACGATCTGGCCACGTTGGGCTTCATGCTTACCTTTCGCTGGAATGAAGATGTCCTGATGAATGCGTTTGTTGTCAGGAACCACGAATCCATATCCTTTTTCTTCATGGTACCGACCTACTACCTGGTGATTGTGTCTTTCCAAAATTTCTACCAGGTGCCCTTCCTTGCGACCATCTCGACGTGTTTGTATTACCTGAACCACCGCCCGATCTCCGTGCAGGACACCACGCATTTGTTTTGGCGACAGAAAAATATCTCCTTCGCCTCCTTCGTCCGGTGTTAAAAAACCAAATCCATCCGGATGGCCTGTAATTCGTCCTCTAACCAGGTCTACGTGGCCCACGGGCAGGTATGAGCCCTTACGGTTGCGCACTAACTGACCATCACGTTCCATGGCGCGCAGACGTCGCTCTAAAGACTCCAGATCACGATTACTGCTTAGTGCTAATAATTTGCCAAGTTTGGTAAACGTTACGGGCCCTTCATGATCCTGAATTACTTCGAGAATTAGCTCGCGACTGGCAATTGGGTGCTCATACTTTTTCGCTTCACGAGCGGCGTATGGATCACTGATTTTTCGCTGTTTTCTGGAATTTGTCACAAATCTGAAAATGGATATTAAAAGAAAAAATACGCAGGTAAGGCCATAGTAACGGTTTTATTAGCCAACGGAAACGGCGCTTAAAATTGACAACCCCGTATCAGGTGGGTACATTCCGCCTCTTTCTCAATTCGTCCTCATTTATTGCCGAGGTGGCGGAATTGGTAGACGCGCTAGCTTCAGGTGCTAGTGGGGGTAACCCCGTGGAGGTTCAAGTCCTCTTCTCGGCACCATTGAGCTTGAACCTCAACAGGGGGCTAATAGCTGCTTAAAAAGATAGTGGAACTAGGAGTGTCTGCTTCCGGCCAAAAGCTGACATTAAGTATATTTAAGTTTAAATCTCATAAACATATGAATATTCAGACTCAGCCATCTTTTTGTCAACCAAGTCTATAAGCCTGCCAGAATTTTCAAGATATTCTGGTAGCGAAGTGATTGAACCAGAACGAAATTCAAAGCATAGCTTTTCATCTGCTGCTGTCATTAAATAATGAATTTTATCTTTCACTCGTTCAGAGAACGACTCAGCTGCAATATTTTTATTATGAATTGTTAGTGCAATGAATCTGCTATCATCTATTCGAGCTAGAATGTCTTTAGTTCTAAAGGTTTCTTTTAAGATGTTGGTAAATTTATTTAACGTTATTTGTCCGTCTGAATTATCGTGGCTATCTATAAAAGATTCGTAGTTTAATAGATCGAAATATATCAAGGTTGCAAAGCATTCTTGCCTTTTACAATTTGCCAACATAAATTCGGCTATAGATAGAAACCCTCTTCGATTATATATTCCTGTTTGTATATCCTTATCTTCATGACGTAAGGATTGCAAGGCATCTTGAGCAGTTAAACCCAAATCATATAGCGCTTGATTGTCATTAAGTGATAGCTCTCTGGGCTCAGGCCCCATAATACACAAGGTTCCCAGCTTATAATTATCATAAGACTTCAATACATATCCCGCATAAAAACGAAGATATGGTTCACCAACTACAAAAGGATTATCAAAAAATCTTTCATCCTTAGTGGTGTCAGGGACGATTAAAGGTTCATCCTGAAGAATTGCATGGGCACAAAAAGACTTGTATCTAGGTGTTTCTCCGGCAGGTAATCCAGCGCTCGATTTAGACCATTGCCTATCTTTGTCGACGAGACTAATTAATGCAATGGGTATTCCAAACATATATTGAGCCAAGCGGGTAATGCGATCAAATCGCTCTTCTGCAGGAGTATCAAGCACATCTAGCTTATATAAGCTTTCGAGCCTAGATGCTTCATCTATAGGGATAGGAGGCTTTCGCATTGTATTTTTTGGAATTCCATTATGATTAAAAAGTACTAATTTTACTTTATCTAAATGTTAATATGATATCAATCAGCGAGTTACATTAGATTTTAGAATTTACATTTGGTTGCGCACGAATTATTTATAAAATAATTCAGCGATATTATACGAGTGGCTTCTAACCTGTGTAAGGCCATTAATCGATGTACTATGAATGTCCGCTATGAGTCGTTAGCGGCTCCTCAGAAGCGCTCTGGGGCATCCTTAGTCAAGAGCGTCCATAAGGAAGGCCCATTTTCGGCCACGGAAGTGCCGTAAATGGTTGTATTCATTTGTTTATATTCTGTTGCTGATGCCGAGAATGCGTCCGGGTCAACTACAAGAATTAAATTGAAATCATCGGTTGCGTCCGGGGAAACGTATCATTAGCTGAATTTTTTAAACGCCAAAAAAATAATGGCAGCGAAAATCAAGCCATTCACGGTGGCAAAAAAATAAAAACCAGGACCCGAAAACGCGTCTGCAAGTGCCCAATTCAGTGCAAATATACAAATGCCGACGATTGCAATCACTAATAATGTTTTTGTGTGTGTTTTCATAATGGAAATTTACTCATTTACAAAGTAAATAATATCAAGAATTTATAGAATATTTACATTTTCAATGTCGTGAAATTATGATTTTCTCGGAATGGGCGAAAATCTTAATTACCGATTTATGCTGGAGAAGAGATGGGTGGGAGGAACTAATTTGGCCACAAATAGCCGAATGTTGCTTGACTGTACCAAAATGTACTCTGGAATAGCGCACTTGTTCTTTCTGAGACCGATAGAGGCAATTTTGATTTGAATTGATGCAAGTCAGTGTAATTTCAGAAAATTTATGGTAAGGGAATTGTTAGTTTGTTTGTTTCTTTTTGATTGGCTTTTATTATGAATCTTGATGCTGTTGTGAATACTTCAATTAAGGCGCGAGCCTTACGTCAGTCTATGGTTGAATTGCTTTCAAGCCATCACCTGGTATTTGGCGAGCTGGAAATTTTACATATGTTGAAAAACAAGAAATCGTTGCAGCCGACTGAAATTGCCGAGCGTTTGCATCAGGAGCGAGCAACCGTTTCCAGAGTAATCAAGCAGTTATTTCATAAGAATCTTATCACCTATACTAATGACCTCGAAGATCGCCGACGGGTATACGTAAAAATAACAAGGAAAGGATCCCAGGTGATTAATTCAGTACTGAATGCCGATTAGCTATCTAATTCTCAATTTGCCAGTCATCAATAATAATACGATTGTCCATTGCCATTCGTATTTTCCGAATACTACAAAATCTACCTTTAATCCGGTGATTATGTGAATTAGTTTTTATTTTCTGTGCAGTATTCGTGAGTTTTCTCACGTTATCTATAGTCATTGCCCGTATTATCCTAGTCTAGCCCAAAAAATGATCTTAATGGCACAGATGAGAAAACGATATACTACCCGTTCTGAAACCAATCGGCGGAGTGAAAATTCGAGGATAAGATTTCCGGTCAAGATGGAAAGCGGTGAAGTCGTACTGCGTGATCGTCGACTAAGCCCGGATCGTAGACATCCAGGCCTTAAAACTCAGGAAGTTAAAATTTCTTCTGAAGAATTTGACCAGTTATTCGAGCTCTATAGCCAACACGCGTAGAAGGATTTGCTGGTTACATAGACTCTAGCGAGTCGTTTTCGCAAAGGGAATTTTTAGCATTCCAGAAAATTTCCCCCATTGATCTTCAGTAAATTTTTTTCCCAGACCCAGTCGAAAATTTTCTTCTATCGATCGCATTGTGTATGAATTAAATATTCGGTCCCAGATCGAAAATACACTTGCGTAATTCGAGTCAGTCTCCTCTTTTATGTCAGAGTGATGTAGCCGATGCATATGCGGTGTAACGATCAATAATCGTAAGTTCAGGTCAGCTGTTTCGTTCAGTCGAATATTGCTGTGATGAAAAAGAATTATTGGTAGCAATACGAGTTCGTATAGCAGTAGCTGCTCTAGCTGAATGCCAAGAATAGGTGCGATTGCTATTCGCGTAATTTGAGAAAATACAATTTCAAAAGTATGAAAGCGTACGCCGCTACTGGCATCCAGTTCTTTGTCGGCATGATGAACTTGATGAAACCACCATAAAAATGGAATCACATGGTTAAGACGGTGCCAGACATATTGCCAAAAGTCGAGCAGGATGAAAGCCAGTATGTAATTCCACGTTGTATTTAAATTAAATTGATAAAGCAGGCCAACATTATTTTCGTTTATCCATATAAATACTTGGCTTAATATTGTAAAAAATAGTGCGGCGCTAACTAAATAATTCAATACAGCAAGTGCCAGATTATGTCCTGAATGTTTTATATGGTTTTGGCGATTAGAGAAGTATGGCGCATAATGCTCAATAGTAAACAATGTCATGTATATTCCGCAGAATAAAATGAATTTTTCCATTTCCAGTGACATTGTTAGGCATTCTCTTTGGTGAAGTATTGAATATAGTACTACATGAAGCATGCAGAAACCTAAATTGCGCCGCGGAAATTCAAGAGTAGAATAGGCCTTTATAACAAAATTGGTTGAGTTGTAACTTGAGAGGGTATTTTGAAAAGTAGAGACCGTGTTCCTTTGGCATTATTTATACTTCGAATTAGTGTGTTTGTTGTGATGTTGATGTGGACGCTGGACAAAATAATTGATCCTGCGCACGCGGCTCGTGTCTTTGAGAAATTTTACCAGATATCGGGTTTTGAGCATTTTTACTTCTATTTTATAGGAATTGCCGAGTTGATTTTGTTGCTTGCATTTCTGGTGGGTTATAAGAAAACGCTTACGTATGGTTTGGTGACGATTTTTCACGCCGTATCTACTTTTTCGAGTTACAACCAATACCTGGATCCGTTTACCTATCCGAATTTGTTATTCTATGCGGCCTGGCCGATGCTTGCCGCGAGCTTTGTGTTGTTTTATTTGCGCGATTACGATACGAAATTAGTGGTCTAGTGATGACTTCATCCAGTTTTCCAAGCCAGGCCAATCAGCTTGTCATCAGACCCGGCCGGGTCTCGGATTGTTGTGATTTGGCGGAGCTGATTAACGTATCTGCCGAAGGTGCGGTCGACTATTTGTTCTCCGAGTTGCGCACTGTAGAATCTTCTATGCAGGCAATGAGTCGTTTGCTCAAGCGTGAAGTCTATTATTCTTATGTCAATACACTGGTTGCCGAGATGCGGGGCGAATTAGTGGGAATGGCACTTAGTTTTCCGTCTGATGGATTGATGATCAGTGATCAGATGAAGAATTTATATTCTAAAGGAAGACTTCAATACATTCGTTACTTTGTTGAAAATAAGATAACAGATTGCTGGCATCTGGACGCATTATGTGTGCGGGAACAGTACAGAGGCTGTGGTATTGGTAAGAAATTGCTCTGCGCAGTAGAAGAAAAAGCCAAAGAGTTCGATTTTGATTGTATTGGCGTATTCGTGTTTGGTGCAAACACTGCTGCAAAACGATTTTATCAACGGTATGGATTCAAGGCTCAGAACATGATTAATACGCAAGGGCATGAGTTCCTCGGTAATAAGGGTAATCTTTGTCTGATGCAGTTTGATTGCTGAGCAATTTATTAACTAATGATCTCGCAAAAACGTTATGCGGTTTGGCTGGTTCCATCAGAGCCGCATTTTTCCACTCTGCAGCAATTGATCAAGGAAATCGCAATTGAGGTTGGCAGTGTCTGTTTTAGCCCTCACGCTACTATCGTGTCAGGTATTCGGAAGGTCAGGGAAAATCCCATTACTCTTCTTGCCAGTCGGTTTAAGCCCATTCGTATCTGTGTGAATCATGTGGGTATGAAAGATGTCATGTTCAGAAGTCTGTATCTTGAGCTGGATCAGAATGAAAAACTCATGGAGTTACGCAGGCAGTGCTTATTGGCATTTTCGTTGGATACCAGAAATTGGGGGCCTCATGTGAGTTTGTTGTATGGAATCTACAGCGACGCGCAAAAATACGGGCTATTGGAAAAGGCGAAAAAGTGTATTCCGAAATCAATCGTTTTTGATCGATTGCAGCTGTGGCGCACAGATGGGCCGGTGCAGGCATGGAGTCCCGTTTATCAAACGCCGCTTGGCGAGATTAGAAAATCTTCTGTCGAATAATATTCTCGCTACGTTCAGGGCCAGTGGAGATTATGTCGATGGGCGTATCGAGCAGCTCTTCTACTTTCTCGATATAGCGTTTGGCATTGTCGGGTAAGTCGTTATATTGCGTAACACCAACAGTTGGACTCTTCCATCCCGGCAGCGTGATGTATTCCGGCTGACATTTCTCAATGCTGTCGGCATTTAACGGAAGTGTGTCGATGGTGTTGCCGTTTAATGTATACGAAGTACAGATACAGATTTTTTCCAGGTTATCCATCACATCAAGCTTGGTGAGACAAATACCTGTTATTCCATTTAGATTCATCGCCCGTTTTAATGTCATGATATCAAGCCAGCCGCAACGCCGTTGTCGGCCGGTGGTTGCGCCGAATTCGTGGCCCCGTGTTCCCAGTTCCTCGCCAACAGTATCATGAAGCTCAGTTGGAAACGGGCCGCCGCCTACACGAGTTGTATAGGCTTTCACAATTCCCAACACATAATCGAGAGAACCCGGAGACGTGCCGCTGCCGCTGCACACTCCTCCCGCCGTTGTATTAGAAGAAGTTACGTACGGGTAAGTGCCGTGATCGATATCCAGTAGTGTTCCCTGAGCGCCTTCAAACAGAATGCGTTTGCCCTGTTTCTGTAGCAAATGTATCTGTGTACTGACATCGCTGATCATAGGCTGCAATATCTCCGCCCATTCACGCAACTGATCACTCAACTGATTCACATCGCAGGCATCGTGCTTGAAATAATTTTTGAGGACGTAATTATGGTAATCGAGTATACCTTCCAGCTTGGAGATGCTGTTTTCCACAGCGGTAAGATCTCCTAATCTCAATCCGCGTCGAGCTACTTTATCTTCGTATGCTGGGCCTATTCCTCGACCTGTCGTGCCAATCGCGGATTTGCCGCGCGCCTTCTCTCGAGCCTGATCTAGCAAGATATGGTAGGGAAATATTAGTGGGCAACCATCAGACAGGAACAAACGTTCGCGAGCGTTTACGCCTTTTTGTTCCAGCATGGTTAATTCTTCCAGTAATGCTTGTGGAGAAAGCACAACCCCATTACCGATAAGACACTGAACGGTATCTCGTAGAATTCCTGACGGGATTAAATGGAGTATGGTCGTTACTTCTCCAACAACGATTGTATGTCCGGCATTGTGTCCGCCTTGAAATCGAACTACTGCATCTGCCTGAGATGTAAGCATGTCGACAATTTTTCCCTTACCTTCATCTCCCCATTGAGTGCCAAGAATGACAACGTTTTTATTCATACTCAGATACCTTTAATAACCCATTTATTTTTGTCATTTTGTAAAATGTGAGTGCATCCCAACAGTTTTCCTTCGTTGGTGTCTGTAGTGAGTGCAGTGATCACAATCTCGCCATCTGCTCGTAACCTTGAAACGGTGTCTGTCAATTCGTCGTCGTCAATTGCCGGCGCAAATATTGGCGTTTTCGCTGGTTTTCTTTCACCGCCAGCGGTCGCTATTAGTTTCTTCAGATCAGCACTGAATCCGGTTGCAGGACGCGCACGTCCGAAAACTTCACCAATATTGTTATAACGCCCACCACGCGCGAGTTCGTCACCGCTAGCAGCATTGAATGCAGTAAACACGATATCATTTTGATAGTGATACCCGCGCAATTCGGCCAGATCAAAGTGAATCTCTATAGTGCCCAGACGACGTTCCAATTTGGTGCTTATGTTTTCCAGATACTCAATGCAGTCGATTACCTTTTTTCCTCCCGCCTTCAATTGTTTGCGTGCAGACGTAAGTATTTCGCCGGTCCCATGCAGTTCGACCAGCGATAAAATGGCATCTTTAAGGCCGGACGAGCAATCTAAAGTAGCCAGCATATTCTCAATATCCGGTACTGATTTGCGCTGTAACATGGAAAACAGATCACGCCTTATGTCTGGTTCAAGATTTGCTCCTTCTACAAGTGCTTCAAATATACCGGCATGACCGAGATCCAGTAATATCTGGTTAACTCCGCTTGCCCGAAGTGTTGTGATCATTAATGAAATAACTTCGATATCACTTTCGGGCCCATCGTGGCCATATAATTCAGCCCCAATCTGTAATGGACTGCGTGTTCCTCCGGCAGATTCCGGTCGAGTGAGCAATACAGTTCCGCAGTAACATAATCGTGTCGGTGCTTCGGCTTTAAGCATATGTGCGTCAATGCGGGCAACCTGAGGGGTCATGTCAGCGCGCACACCCATAGTTCTTCCCGACAATTGATCGGTTAGTTTAAAAGTTTGCAGGCTTAGGTCTTCGCTGTTACCAATAAGTAGAGAATCAAGAAATTCTATAAATGGCGGCATGACCTGTCGATATCCCCATGACGTGAAGAGATCAAGCAGTTTGCGTCGATAATGTTCAAGTGCAGCGGCACCTTCCGGTAATACTTCTTCTATCCCGGCAGGTAGCAACCAACGAGTACTGGAGTTCATGACAGGGTAAGTGTTTAGCTTTGACGAATAAAGTATAAGAGTATCACGCCTGTTAGCATGCTAAACAGTCCGAGCAGACGCAAAGTTCTATCATGCATAGTGGAGACTGTTTCCCACATTTTTCGAACCGAGTTGGGGCTGGCAAAGGGCAGGATGCCCTCCAATACCAGCACCAGGGCGCAGGCTGCCAGCAGATCATCAAGCATGAAGAATCGAATTACTGACTGGACTGATTAAGATATTGAAAAAACTGGGAATCCGGTTCCACTACGACGATATCGTTTTTCCCGCTAAAGGTTTGCTTATACGCGTTAAGACTCTTGGTAAGTGAAAAAAATTCCTCGTTTTTGCCAAAGGCATTGGCGTATACTTCGGCAGCAATCGCATCGCCTTGGCCACGAAGTTGTTCCGACTCCTTGTAGGCCGTTGCGATAGTGATTTGTCGCTCTCGATCCGCTGCCGCCCGGATACGTTCGCCAGATTCTTTTCCGCGTGCACGAAAATCTTTCGCTACCCGGTCGCGTTCGGCACGCATGCGTTCATAAACGGATTCACTAATCTCATCCGTGTAGTCAATTCGACTTACACGCAGATCAACAATCTTAATTCCTAAAGCCTTTGAAATCTCGTTGGTCTTAATAACCAGTGCTTCCATTATGTCTGCCCGCTCGCCAGAAACGGCTTCCCTGATGGTGCGAAGTGCAAATTCGTCACGCAACTCATCTTTGGTTATTTGGCTTAAGCGGTTATTAGCGCGTTCCTCGATGCCACCCGTGGCAACAAAATAATCGCGTACATTATCAATTCGCCATTTCACAAAGAAATCAACGAACACATATTTTTTTTCGCTAGTAGAGAATAAGTCCGGTTTGACATCTAAAGTCAGAATTCGTGAATCAAACAATTTAACATCATTTACGAATGGTATTCTCCAATGCAGGCCGGGTTTAATGTCGGCCTCCTTGATTTCACCAAACTTGAGAAGAATTGCTCGTTGAGTTTCATTGACGGTATAAGCGCATGAAACATAGATAATTACAATTACTGCAATTATTCCAGTAACTATTTTAGTGACCATGCTATCGACTCTCCCTGCCACGAATGGGGCGGCGCGTATTGGTTGTGCCGCCAGAATTGGATCCGCTGCTACTGGTAGTGTTGCCTAGTGTTACACCGGCCGATGATTCGCGACCAGTTTGAAGCAATTTGTCCAGTGGCAGGTACATAAGGTTATTGCCACCCTTTATATCGACCATAACCTTGGTGCTGTTGGTAAATACAGTTTGTAACGCGTCCAGATATAAGCGCTCTCGCGTAATACTGGGCGCTTTCTCGTATTCTGCTAACAGAGCCAGAAAACGTTCGCCTTCACCTTCTGCTTTTGAGACGACAGCCTCTTTATAACCGGTTGCCTCTTCTACGATACGCGCGGCTTCACCGCGAGCTTGAGGTACGATGGTATTGGCATACGCTTCTGCTTCCTGAATGTAGCGTTCCAGATCTTCCCGCGATTTGATGACGTCCTGAAATGCGCTTTGTACAGGAGTCGGTGGTTGTGTCTGTTCAAGGTTAAGCGAAGTTACGATCAGTCCTGCTCCGTAACGGTCCAGAATTTCCTGCATCAGCTGCTTGGTGCTGGAAGAAATAATCTCGCGACCTTCATATAATACAGAGTCTACCTTGCTTTTCCCCACGATTTCCCGAATCGCACTTTCCATCGCCTGCTTCAGGGTTACGTCAGGGTACTTCACATTGAACAGGTAATCGCGTGCATCTTTAACGCGATACTGGGCGGCAAGAATAATTTCTACGATATTCTCGTCTTTAGTGAGCATCGTGGTCTGATGCTTTGAGCTTCGTACCTGTTGCATGTCCACTATTTCCAACACTTCGATTGGATAAGGGAAATGCCAGTGCAGGCCAGGTTCAGTGATTTCTTTGAATTTGCCGAATTGCAGGATTACCCCGGCTTCACCTTCCGTGACTTTATAGATCCCGGTAAATGCCCAGATGATCGCGAGAGCCAGAATGGCCACCAGGCCGAGTCCTGACGATCCTCCACCGGATACGCCTGAGCCGCCGCCTTTGCCGCCAAATATACCGCCGAATTTGCGGCTTAGATTCTGAAAAATTTCATCGAGGTCGGGTGGACCTTGATTTTTTGGATTTCGATTCCAGGGGTCTTCGCTATTGTTACCTGGGCTATTCCAGGGCATGGGGCACTCCGATTTGAAAAATTAGTCGTACAAAAAATGCATTCTATTCACTCTGCACAAAAAAATCAGCTTCATGTTGGTCTGATTCTGTATCGCTTGCGCCGGATTGGAACGGTAAGAAGCGATTATGACTCTGCAGGCTGAGTGAGGCTTCGATCTCCCAGGTTCCTTCGGCTGTGAAGGTTTCCTTGATCACTGCGTCTTGCTCATATAATTCAGTGCGTAAATTGGCATGACTTAACGGCAGATGCAATGTTACGTGAGTTCGTTGCTGCTCAAAATACTGTTGCAGAGCCGACTGTAGCAAGTGAATGCCCTGTTCTGCGAGAGCGGACATCCATACTCTATTTATACAGTTATCGTGGCCAATATCAATATGTGGCATCTGATGGGTCTGGTCTATTTTGTTGTATACAAGCAATTGTGGGCATTCAGAGGCGCCAATTTGATCGAGTACTTTATTTACATGCTCAATATGCTCATTGCGCTGTTCGCTGCTGGCATCTACTAGGTGAAGTAGCAGATCCGCTTCGCAGGTTTCCTGCAGGGTTGCATGGAAAGCCTCCACCAGGTCGTGCGGAAGATCCTGAATAAACCCAACGGTATCGGCGAGAATAATATGCTGATTTCTATTTAGCGAAAATTTTCGTAAGGTGGGATCCAATGTGGCAAACAGCTGGTTTGCCTGGTAGACGCTGGATGCGGTTAATTTGTTGAATAGTGTTGATTTTCCCGCATTGGTATATCCCACGATCGCTACGGTAGGGATGGCATTTTTTTTGCGTGCCTGACGGCCCTGGTTCCTTTGTGTGCGAACCTTGAGTAAGCGCTTCTCAAGATGTTTTACTCTCTGTGCGAGTAATCGCCTGTCTGTTTCCAGCTGGGTCTCACCGGGTCCGCGTAATCCAATACCGCCTTTCTGTCGCTCCAGATGGGTCCATCCCCGTACCAGGCGTGTGGAAATGTATTTTAGCTGGGCTAACTCTACCTGTAGCTTGCCTTCATAGGAACGCGCCCGCTGAGCAAAAATATCCAGGATCAACCCGGTACGGTCCAGCACCCGACATTTGCAGGCGCGTTCAATGTTCCGTTCCTGGCTAGGTGACAGGGTATAATTAAACAGTATGAGTTCAATATTTTGATTCGCTACCTTCTCGGCTAATTCATCAATTTTACCTTGGCCTATTAGAAATCTTGGCTCCGCCTTGGGACGCGCATAAAAAATCAGTTCAAGCTCCATTGCACCGGCTGAGCCAGCCAGCATTTGGAACTCTTCTGTAGAAGCAGAATCTGGGGATTTGCCAAAAGCCGGGTGCACCAATATTGCGCGTTCACCCGTCTGAGGTCGTTCAAACATTCTGCAAATTATCCCTTTGCAGGAGTTGTGAATTATTCGGTTTCGTCACCAAAAGGAATTTTCACCAGTTTCGCTGGAACAATGGTCGAGATTGCGTGTTTATACACCATTTGATTAACCGAATTTTTTAATACGATAACAAATTGATCGAACGAATCGATTTGCCCCTGTAATTTAATGCCGTTTACTAAATAAATTGAAACTGCAACTTTTTCTTTTCGCAGTGCGTTTAGGAAGGGTTCTTGTAACGTTTGCCCTTTTGACATTGTTGGTTTGCTCCTAACTGTCGTTATTGTTCTTAGCCGTCTTACGAACGAACACCGCCTTGGTTTTACCGTCAGGGGTTTAGTTTACCAGTTAGTTCATTGCAATTGGCAAATTATTTCTTCCTTAATTCCAGTTGTTGTACAGGAATTAGGGTCAATATGCTGAATATTCGGATAATTACGTAACCAGGTGATCTGACGTTTGGCTAATTGACGAGTGGCCGCAATGGCCTGATCACACATCTCATCGTGGCTTATTTCTCCTTCCAGATACGACCATGCCTGGCGATAACCGATGCAGCGCATTGAAGGGAGATCAGCGCTTAGCTTCCATCGACTTCTCAATTTTTGCAGCTCGTCTATGAGACCGAGTTCCAGCATTTGATTAAATCGATTGGCAATTCGCTGGTGCAAAATTTTGCGGTCATCGGGGAGCAGGCCTATCCCAATGGTTACGATATCGGATCGCATTGGAATGCGGGAAGTGTGCCATGCCGAGAGATTGACGCCTGTCACTTGGTGGACTTCCAGTGCACGCTTTATGCGTTGCGGGTCGTTGGGGTGAATGCGTGCCGCGGATTCCGGATCGACTTTAGCCAGCTGCTGGTGCAGAGCGTGTATTCCAAGGTTTTCTTCAATGTTATCCAATTGTTCTCGCACTTGCGGGTTCGCAGCGGGCAATTCAGACAGGCCAAAATACAGTGAATGAAAATACATCATGGTGCCGCCGACAAGTAATGGAATACGGTCTCGGGAATGGATGTCATTAATGAGTTGATTGGCGTCCCGACAAAAATCTGCAACCGAGTAGCTTTGGTCCGGGTCGCGTATATCAATCAAATGATGCGGCGCACGTTCAAGCACTGCATCATCTGGTTTTGCGGTACCAATATTTAGCTCTCGATAAATCATTGCTGAATCAACACTGATTATTTCGCAGGGAATGGATTCCACCAGGGATATGGCCAGATCGGTCTTGCCGGTCGCCGTGGGGCCCATTAAATGGATGACTTTGGGAGTTTCTGGCACGACATTACAGGCAAGGGATTAACGGCCGCGGAGAAATAATTTGTCGAGATCTTTTACACTAATCTGGACCCATGTCGGTCGGCCATGATTGCACTGGTTGCTTCTTTCAGTTTCTTCCATTGATCGTAACAGGGCATTCATTTCCTCAATGGTCAATTTGCGGTTTGCTCGTACTGAGCCATGACAGGCAATGCTGGATAGAATTTCGTCTCGGGCCTGTTCGATGCGCGTGCTCATATCATTTTTCTGCCAATCAGATAACAAATCCCGGATCAGAGATGCGACATCTGCATGGTGAAGGATTTGCGGAACGGTGCGTACGGTAATCGATTCGTGGCTCATTCGACGCACATCAAAGCCAAGCGATTTAAAAAGGTCTGTGTGTTGCTCAGCCAATTGCGCCTCGGACTGTGAAACGGCAATTTGTATTGGCACCAATAGTTGCTGACAATACTCTTTGGCACCCGACTTAATATGTTTCAGTTGTTCATACACGATCCGCTCGTGCGCGGCATGCATGTCAACCAGTACTAATCCGTCTGCATTCTGGGCAAGTATGTAGATTCCATGTAGTTGCGCCAGTGCATATCCGAGTAAAGGGATATCACCAGATTCCGGCGCAGTGGCGGGTCGGAAATTTGCAGGTGTCTGGTATTCATAAGGTGATTCAGCAATGTGGGGCGTATATAACTGCCGAGCTTGTTCTAAAGCAGCGCCGGAACCGGGGCGAAAAAGAGGTTGGTTCTTTACGTGAGTGGTGGAGACGAAGGAAGATAACTTTGCAATGTTTTCCGAGTCCAGTTTGGCTGGTCGCAGCTCGCTAATTGCCCGTTTTAGGGTTTGTCGCACGAAATCATGAATGGATCGACTGTCGCGGAACCGTACTTCGTGTTTGGCGGGGTGTGCATTTACATCGACGGCTCCAGGGTCCAGATCTAGATACACTACATATGCTGGATGCCGCCCATGATACAATACGTCCTGGTAAGCAAGTTTGACTGCGTGACTGATCATTTTGTCGCGAATGTTTCTACCATTTACATACTGATATTGCAGGTCAGCTTGCGCGCGCGAAAAGGTTGGCGCAGCCAGCCATCCGTATAAATGCATATTTTCATGTGCATGCTCAAAAAAAACGGCATGTTCTGCAAAAGTATTTCCAAGCAAATTGGCAATGCGATCCAATCTGTTCGCGTTATCATGAATGGCAGGGAGGGTGAACGCGGTTTTCTGGTTGTGTCTCAATGTAAACGCGACGTCAAAATTGACCATCGCCAATCGCTTAACAGTTTGTTCGCAGTGCGAGTATTCTGTTTTTTCAGCGCGCATAAACTTGCGTCTTGCCGGCGTATTGTAAAATAGGTCCAAAACTTCGACGGTTGTACCCTGAGTATGTGCGACGGGCTTGATTCCTCGATCCATAACCCCGCCATCCCAATGCAATGTCCAGCCTTGATTCGTCTGTTCGGTGTTTGAACTAAGCCTGAGGCGCGAAACAGATGCAATACTAGGCAGTGCTTCGCCACGGAATCCTAAACTGGTGACGTGCTGCAGATCTGTCAGCGATGTAATTTTTGATGTCGCATGGCGGGTGAGTGCCATTTCCAGTTGTGATTTTTCTATGCCTGTTCCATTGTCACGAATACTAATTCTCGGAATGCCTCCCTGTTCCAGTTCAATGGAAATGGAGTCGGCGTCGGCGTCAATGCTGTTTTCCACCAGTTCTTTAACGATTGAAGCCGGTCGTTCAATGACTTCTCCAGCGGCAATCTGATTGATCAGGGTATCAGGCAGTTTTTGAATTTTTGCAGTCATGTGAGCGCGATATGCTATGTCAGAGGTACGGGAGTTTCGTCTGATAATTCAAACATCTGTTTAATGCCCTGTAGAGCAAAATCACAAAAAGCCTGTTCGTTTTGTCCATGGAATGACTCACTAATGATATGTTCCTGCTGCTCAGATAGCACGCGTACCCTGCATTCCGTGTGGTTGCTGGCCGAGATTGATTCGCAGGTAATGTATACTTCCGGTGACTGCTTGCCATCTCGTAAAACTGCTGCAATATACAAGTAAGGTGCCGGATCGTCGCTAGTAATTTCTGTTAATAGCGTAATCGTAAATTCCCCATATTGATAACGACGTTTTGGAATTGCAGTAATGATAGATGGGAATGACATGACGTATTGATGCGAAAAATTGGGTTTACTTTGTTTTTGGTCAGTGATGAATAAAGAAATAGTATGTCTGTATCCTGAGTTTGGGGCAGCGGAGCCATTAAGGGGATTGTATCTTAGACGCAATCCGTTTGCTGCTGTAAATCAACAACGCCCTTTTGTATACGCAAATTTTCTTAGCAGCCTGGATGGGCGTATTGCGTTGAGAGGCAGTGACCAAACCCATTTTCAATTGCCAAAAACGCTCAAATCCGATGAGGATTTTCGTTTGTTTCTGGAATTGTATGCGCACGCAGATTGTATTATTACCCATAGTGGTTATATGCGTTCGCTTTCAGCCGGTCGATTGGGAAATGTGCTGCAAATTCCGGATTTGCAATCGACTCAGGATATTCACGACTGGCGCAAAGAGCACGGCATGGCGTCAGCACCGGACATTATCATTATCAGTGGCAGTCTGGATTTCCCATGGCATGAATCTTTAAACCGATCGAATCAGAAAGTGCATATTGCAACGGGCGCATTTCCAAATGAGGAGCGTCGGCAGCAGTGGATTGGTCTAGGCCACACTGTGCATGTTCTGGGTTCGAGTACTACGGTTGATGCGCAACCCCTGATGGAATTTGTAGTTCAACAAGGGTATCGCTCGGTTTATCTTGTGGCCGGGCCACAGCTATTGCAGGAGCTGCTGGTAAACAATTATGTTGACCGATTTTTTATCACGTTGTGCCATCAATTGCTGGGCGGAGAGGATTTCAAGAGTTTGATACCGGAGGTTACACTGGAAGAGAAGGGCCATATGGAGCTACAGCGATTATATATGGATGACAAAAGTTCCAGTATGCTCGGTCAATGGTATGCTGAATTTTCCTGCAGAAAATTATTGCGATAGAGAAATTATTAATTAAAGGTTACGTAGAGAAATAAAATATGGAATTTGTTGAAGATTACGGCTTGTTTTTAGTTAAGGCGATTACCATTCTGGTTTTTATATGGATGCTGCTGTCGATTATTTTTTCATTTGCGCACAAGCAGCATGATGAGGATAAGATTGAAATAAACAACCTCAGTAAGAAGTTTGAAGATACCCGCTTGCTAATGCAAAATCACTTATTGTCAAAGAAAGAAGTCAGGAAGCTGGCAAAGCAGAGAAAAAAGCGCGATAAGGAAAAAAGCAAGGATTCGGGAAACTCGCGCAAGCGAGTCTTCGTGTTGAATTTTGTTGGTAATATCAAGGCCAGCGCGGTTAAGCATTTGCGTAAGGAAATTACTGCTCTGCTTTCAGTGGCTACAGAGAAAGATGAGGTAGTTGTCTGTCTCGAAAACGCAGGCGGCTTGGTGCATGAGCATGGGTTTGCCGCTTCTCAGTTGCAACGAATAAAACAATATAATATTCCGCTAACCGTTGCAGTAGATAAAGTCGCGGCGAGTGGCGGGTATATGATGGCCTGTGTTGCTGATCGGATCGTTGCAGCGCCATTTTCAATTATTGGTTCAGTCGGCGTACTTGCGCAATTGCCTAATTTCAATCGTCTGCTCGAAAAGCATGGTATTGAATTTGAACAAGTTAAGGCTGGTGACCTGAAGCGAACATTGACAATGTTTGGCAAGAATACAGACGAAGATCGAGAGCGGCTTACCAGTCAAATGGAAGATACGCACGAGCTTTTCAAGGAATTTATAGAAGAGCAACGCACGATTGTTGATGTTCAGAAGATTGCAACGGGCGAACACTGGCTGGGCAAGCGGGCTCTCGAGTTAAAGCTGGTGGATGAATTGGTCACGAGTGATGATTACCTGTTGCGTAAGAGTGAGCATGCAGATGTTTACGAAGTAAAGCATGCCGCGCCAAAATCAATTAGTGAAAAACTGGCGAGTAGTGTGCAGTTGGCGTTTGAGAAGGTTTTAACAGCATGGTGGCAGAAAAATTTGTATTCCTAATCGTGTTTCTGTGGTTCCAGCAACTGTTGCAGGGATCGACTGTATTTATAACTGTTACACTTCCGGAATTATGAGTTTCTGTCCTACGCGAATCGTGTCACTGCGTAATGCATTTACGCTACGTAGTGAGTCGAGGCTGACGCGATAGCGACGGGCTATATCGGACAAGGTTTCGCCGCTCCTTATAATGTGTTTATCCTGTGAAATACGGTGTGCAAGCAGTGAATTCTCCGGGGGGTTGTTATTTAGGTAGGATTTTATGCCACGAAAAATTGAGTTTGCCAGTTTTTGCTGATGCTCTGGAGATCGTAGTCGTCGTTCTTCGGAAGCATTGGAAATAAATGCCGTTTCTACCAGGATGGAAGGAATGTCGGGAGATTTCAGGACTGCAAATCCGGCATTCTCAATGCGCTTGCGCGTTTTACCTAAGCGACTTAGTTGGTCTAAGACCTGATGGGCAAGATCCATGCTTGAATCTATGGTTGCTGTTTGCGATAGATCGACAATAACTTTTTGCAGAACCTTATCTTTTCCTTCCAGGCTTACGCCGCCAATCACATCTGCGCTATTCTGTCGCTGGGCCAAGATTTTTGCCGCTTCACTGCTGGCGCCGTTTTTCGACAAAACATAAACTGATGAGCCGCGAACCCGACGATCATCTACTGCGTCGGCATGTATTGATATAAATACATCCGCTTTGTGTCGGCGAGCTTTTTTAATGCGGTCACGTAGTGTAAGAAACTTATCATTGTCTCGCGTCAGAAATGCGCTCATACCGCTTTCAGCATCTATCAGACGAGACAGTCGTTTTGAAATCTGCAGCACGACATGTTTTTCTCTGGTTCCTGCATGACCGGTGGCTCCCGGATCTTTTCCACCGTGCCCGGGGTCAATTGCTATTACCACTTCACGTAGTTTTGCGGACGGGGCCATCTTGGTCTTGATGGTATCTTTTTTGATTTGTTTGCTGGTCGCCGGTGGCTTATACACTTTTGCGACGCTGGGTTTCTTTACTGAAGCCTGTTTGGTTTTCGTGTCCTTGTTCCTGGAAACAGCACCCGGTTTTTTGGTTGTTACGGGTCTCGATGCGGTAGCCTTCAAATCGACCACCAGGCGGTGATTCGAACTGCCATTTGATGGCAGGACAAAACTCTCTGGAACAATTGCTTGATTGAGATCGAGCACTACTCTTAGCTTTTCGTTTTTGCGCTCGGCATGACGAAATCTTTGTACAAGGGAAGATTTAAATACAGATTGATCCACCTTGTTTACCAGCCTGCCATTAGCAAAGTCGATGACTAGTCGGCTGGGGTTGTTGAGTGTAAAAATTTTATATTTAGGGATGTAATTGGTGTCGAATACAATTCGTGTGACCTGACCGTTTTTGGCTACACGAACATTTTCGATATTCAGTGTCGCGGCCGAAACCGCTACAGACAGCAGCAGCAAGAAGGGTAACAGCACAAAACAGGCCGTAGTTAAGCTGCGTTTAGTGGCGGACTTCGCGTGCAGCACTAAGGAAACTCCCAGATGCGTGATGTAATTATATTAACTTTAACAAAAATAATAACATGCAGCTAATAATTCAATCTAAATCTTGAAATTTTTGTTCAATTTATCGACGTGGGTCGCGATTTTAACTTTTCGCTGATCTCCTGCGTGGTTGATCTGAATCTCGATTGTAGGGGCTGGAATGGCAGAACCCCCTTGATCGGGCCATTCGAAGAAACAAATGGATGAGTCGCTGAAGTATTCCCGAATACCAATAAAGTCCAACTCCTCCGGGTCAGAAATTCTATATAAATCAAAGTGATGTATATCCAGTTGGGCGAGTGAATAACTTTCGACAATAGTGAAAGTCGGGCTCTTGACCAGCCCATGATGTCCCAGGGCCCGCAGTGCGCCACGGACCAGAGTCGTCTTGCCGGTACCCAGTTCTCCACGAAGATATACGATGGCGGGTGCGCGCAGGTTTTTGACTAATGAGGCGCCGAGATCCTCCATTTCTTGTGAAGAGGCTATGAGTTGTTGCATGGATTCACGAGTGGATACAATTGAGTGAGCAGATCACCAGCCAGCAAGCCCCTGGTTCCCCGCTCAGATATCGCTTCCCCCGCCAGTGCGTGCAGCAATACGCCACAGTTCGTAGCTTCAAACAACGAAATTCCCTGTGCAATCAGGCCGGCAATAATTCCTGCCAGCACATCACCGCTGCCTCCCGTGGCCAGACTGGCATTTCCTTTGGTGCAGAAGCCAAGATACTGCTCGTAGCAGGTGAGTGTTCCAGCGCCTTTAAGCACGGTAACACCCTTATACTGTTCGTGTAATGCCAGTACGGATGACACACGATCGGATTCAATATCTGCTGGACTGCAGGATAGCATTCTGGCTGCTTCACCGGGGTGTGGTGTGAGAACCCAGTGATCGCTGCTGGCAGAATTTTTGCTGAGTAAATTCAGGGCATCAGCGTCGATAACCAGTGGTAATTTTGATTCAAGTACATGCGCGAACATCTTTTGTGCCCATGAATCCTGACCCAGTCCGGGGCCGATGACGACTACGTTGGCATTTTTCAGTAATGGGCCAAGTCCTCTGACTTCCCGCATTCCCTTTACCATTAAAGATGCACAGCCCGCGGCAATGGGCGCGACGCTGTCTGGGTGTGTGGCTACGGTTACCAGTCCCGCACCCGTTCGGGCAGCTGCTTCCCCCGCAAGCCGAGCAGCATTCGGGTATCCGCGGTTGCCTCCTATCACCAGCACATGGCCAAAGTTATTCTTGTAGCTGTTGGCTTTTCGAATCGGGAGTAAACGCGTGCGTGCCGAATCAGGGATGGTTGAACCCAGTTCGGTTACTGAATTGGTGACTTCGGGCGGTAAATCAAGCGCATCCAGAATGATTTCCCCGGTGTAATTTCGCGCCTCGCCTGTCAGCAGGCCGGGTTTCAGGCCAACAAATGTCAGCGTGACGTTTGCAAAAACGGTCGCGCCCAGGGCGTTGCCCGTGTTCGAATTTAATCCCGATGGAATATCCAGCGACAAGACGGGCGATGGGGTTTTATTTATCGACTCGATGACTGTTGCAAACGAGCCCTCTACGAGTCGACTTAGTCCGGTTCCAAAGATCGCATCGACAATCAGTTCGCAATCCGGAAAATTCTCGCTTGGATCGATGTCTGGGCCATCCAGAATGGCATAGTCATTCTGTGCGCGTGCGACGTCCCCTCTTAGTTTGGTAACCGGCACCAGAGGCATAACCACGCAACTCAGTCCGGCTTGTAAAGCCAGCCGAGCAAAAATATAACCATCTCCTCCATTGTTCCCGCCACCCGTGATCACTAGAATCCGGTTAGCAGAGGGAAATTTTTGCTTAACAAGTGCTAACGCTGCTTTACCAGCACGTAGCATAAGGTCGTATCCCTTGATTCCGCAGGTTTCAGTGGCAATGGTATCTAACTGGCTTACCTGTTCGCTGGAATAAACCGGATGTTGATCACAGTCGTTTATATTGTCCATATAAAATCGGAAGTTTTAGTGTGATATGAAAAAGCCTACCGCCCCTGAAACGAGTATGCAAAAGTTAGCAGATGAAATTCGAACCTGGGCACACGAACTGGGGTTTGATCGAGTGGGTATTACGGATACCAGCCTGGCGGAGTATGAGACTCACTTGCTGAACTGGCTGGAGGCTGGCATGCATGGTGAAATGCAGTATATGCAAAAATACGGAACAAAACGAACCCGTCCAGCCCAACTGTTGCCCGGCACCACAAGGATTATTTCGGTAAGAATGAATTATTTCCCTCCTGATGCCTGTGACCCATCGGAAGTGCTTGAAAATCAGGATATCGCGTACATTTCCAGATATGCTCTCGGGCGTGATTATCATAAAGTCATGCGCAAGCGACTTCAGAAGCTGGCTGACAGGATAGAAGCCAGGGTGGGTAAGTTTGGTTATCGTGCGTTTGTCGACAGTGCACCGGTGCTGGAAAAAGCGTTGGCGGAGAAGGCCGGTCTGGGCTGGATTGGTAAACACACCAACTTGCTATCCGAAGAGGCCGGGTCATGGTTTTTTCTGGGAGAATTGTTTACCAATTTGCCGCTTCCAACTCATCACCAAAAACAGAATCATTGTGGAACCTGTCATTCATGCATTGACGTTTGTCCAACGGACGCCATTATCGCTCCCTATAAACTGGACGCTCGCAAGTGTATTTCATATTTAACGATCGAAAACAAAAATTCTATACCGGTTGAATACCGCAAAGCGATGGGTAATCGAATTTATGGGTGCGACGATTGCCAGCTGGTTTGTCCGTGGAATAAGTTTGCCAGGACTGCATCACTGGCAGACTTCGGCAAGCGTAACGGATTGGATGCGCCAGCGCTGGTGGAGTTGTTTCTTTGGAGTGAAGAAGACTTTTTACGATTAACAGAGGGTTCAGCGATTCGACGCATTGGTTACAAGCAATGGTTGCGAAATGTGGCTGTGGGATTGGGTAATGCTTCCTCGTCCGTTGAGGTAATTAATGCTCTGCGCAGGCGCAAGAATGATTCATCTGCGCTGGTGCGAGAGCATGTAGAGTGGGCGCTTGCCCAACATGCTTCGACGTGATGGAAAATTTTCCTGCTGGCCTTGGCTAACTAAACATTATCGATGAAAAAATTCTTTCTGACAGTTATGGGTTTTTTGCTGATTATGATAATCGCAATCATAATGGTGGCGATATTTAGAGTGCCCTTATTGCAGAAGTATGGTGCTTCAGTTGCTAATCAATTCGGAGTCGAAGTTGTTGCTTTCCAGCTGCAAGAGCTGAGTTACGAGCAAATTGCCATTCCATTACTGGAAGCACGCTATAAGGAAGAAAAAATAGCGGCGATTATCTCGATAAAAAATCTGCAGATTGAGTTTAACGATTGGACCAGCTTGCAGGTTTCCATAAAAAATGCAGCTGCTGATGAAATCATTATCGAGCTTGATACTGCTGATTACGAACAGGATTCAATGGAGCAGGAAATTTCTGTGCGCCGGTTACTGGAAACCGTTGCAGTTGCCGAAATTGACGTAAAAAAAATTAGTTTCAACTATCGAAGTGATGCTCAGAATGAATTTCTGTTTCAAGGAAGCGTTGAGCATAGCAAACATGCACTAAAACTGGCGGGTGATGTTCAACTGGGTAAGCTGCCTGTGTTTGTTGTTTCACTGAATTTTGACAAGAGCGGTGATTTTAATTTGACCGTTTTATCGGATGGAAGGAAGAGTGAGTTGGTGCAATTACACGGGCAGCTGGAGATTGAAGATGATTGGCTGCTACTTGATGCAAAAGGTGAGGCAGGGTTGACTGCGATAAACGAGGTCGCGAATGCGCTTGTAACCGAATTGCCAGCGGAGATTGAAAAGGATCAGACTGCGGTTGAACTGATAATGGAAATGGATTTACAGGCCGGTGCCTCCGAGCTAATGAATTCAATGGCGGCAAGCATTGAGGTGGATACTTCCATTCAAGCAAATTATGTTGACACTGAACCGCGGTGGCTAGACGTTGACGCTCGCTTTAAATGTACCGTAGCGGGCTTGGAAACTGTTGAATGCTTGTTTCGGCAACCAGTGTACTCAAAAGTGCATTATTCTGATGTGCCACCCTGGGTACATGAATATTTTGGCTGGAGAGAGAAAAAATATGTTGTAGAAATTAATCCTGCTGATGAGATCAGATTGCAGTTGCAGATGAATAATAATGCAGGTATTCAACTGACGGGTGACTTGCAGGCACATGCGCGCGCGCAAAATGCACCTTTTACCGCGCAAATTGAATTGTCTGGGTTCAGCGCAATTCAAGATAGTCAATTAAGACAACTGCAAAGTGAATTCGCATTTAAGTCCGAAGCGAGAGAGATCGTATCACCCGTAAACTCTGCTCGAGTAATTATCGAAGGACGCGGAAGCTTTAAATCCGATGCGACTCATACAGATTTTCATATCAATCGAGGTGCGAAAATAATTGCCCAGCAGTTGTCCTACCAGGATGTTATAGCAAACAAAATTGAGCTGGCGCAGCAAAATGGTGTAAACATTCAATATGGGAACAATACCGGCAACATAAGTAGTAAAAACCTGCGGTATAAAATATTGGGCATAGACGCAAACCAGCAAGAGACCGCTATTCATAGTGCCGACTTGACTCTGGATATTGCCCAGTTGAGGCGAACTCATAATCAATGGGGGTTACAGGCAGAGCTCGCGCTTGATCAGGTTGATATTGACTATCGACATCTTTCAGCAAGTGTGTATGAGTTGGGGATGGCTCTGAGTGTGAAAAAAAACCAACTTACCGGACTGGGTGCATTGACCCTGGATCGCCAGCAGTCGCCTTTGAAATATACGTTTGCATATAATCTGAATAGTACGGTAGGACAGGCCGATGCAACCATAAATTCCTTTCGGCCGGCAAAAAGTGAGCTCATCAATCAACTGATTGCGACGACCGGGCTGCCACTTGCACTCAAATCTGGCGAAATTGATCTGGCCTTGGATGCAAATTGGGATGCGGATGGATTTCCGCAAGTTTCAGTAAATCTGTTAGCAGGCGAAGTTTCCGGTGATTATGCACAAAATCAATTTACAAATATGAGTGTCGATGTTCATCTCAGTGGCAGTGCGCAACAGTGGCGACTGGAAAAGCCAGCTAAATTTGCTTTTGATGAAATCAATATTGGGGTCCCAATAAGTGAGGTTAGCTTTGATTTCAATCGTGCAGAAAAAGCCGATAATGAAAAAGCAGTTATTGAACTGAATGAATTTTCTGCGCAGGCACTGGATGGCAGTATTTATGGAGAAAATATTACGTTCGATCTGAATCAGCCAGTAAACGAGTTTTCAGTGTATCTGTTCAATTTGTCATTGGAAAAACTGCTGGCGCTAAATAAAACCGAGGACCTCATCGCAAGTGGTTATTTTGACGGCGAATTACCTATTCGATTGGAGAACGATCAGTTATCGATTAAACAAGGTTGGATTAAAGCGGATGAAAGCGGTGGCGTAATTAAATATGATCGTATTGATGAGGTGTTGATCGGAGATCCCAATCTTGAGCTGGTAGCCGGCTTGTTGAAAGATTTCAGATATAATGAGATGTCTGCGAAAATTGATTTACAGCCGGATGGGAAGCTGCTGTTGGGGACTAAGCTTCATGGGCGCAGTCCAAATGCAGAGTTTAACAAGCAGGTGAATCTTAATTTCAATATCGAGTTTAATTTGTGGAAGTTTTTGGAGAGTGCTAGATTGTTAACACGTATCGATCAGGATGTCAGTGAGCAAATAATCTCCAGGCAACGTGACAAGTAGGGAACTTGTAGCTTAGCGCAATAGTCAACAGTGTATTGAATTGGAAAATGCCCATGAAAAATAAAATCGCGTTCGTTATAGTAATTCTTTCGGTTCTTTTAACTGCCTGTAATCCAACGGTGAAAGTGGAAGCGCCCGATGAACCGATAACAATTAATATGAATATTAAAATTGAACACGAAGTGCGTATAAAAGTTGAGAAAGACCTCGAAGGGGTGTTTGATGAAGACAGTGGCTTGTTTTAAGGGAGGGCGTATGTGCATTAGGTCTTTTATGTCAAAAATATTATTTGCCGGTATGTTATTGATCAGTGCGAGCTGTGTATATGCAGTCGATTTGCAACAGGCCAAGGCGACTGGATTGGTGGGCGAGCAGCTCAATGGCTATTTGGGCATTGTTGATGCCGGAGCAGGTAACGATGTGCGCGCTATGGTTGAGGATGTAAATTCAAAGCGCAAAACCAAATATAAATCTATTGCCAGCCAAAATAGTACCAGCCTGGAAACTGTTGAAATTTTAGCTGGGAAAAAAGCCATTGAGAAAACAAAAGCGGGCCATTATATTCAGACTGCAACCGGCTGGAAGAAAAAGTAATGGATGAATTTATGTTAATGCTACGTTTTTATCCAACTTAAAATTCGATTATTTGCAGGCATCGACCAGTCGTTTCGTGTCAGCAAGCCGTAGGTTTCTGCCAGGTTGTTGAGATCGTCTTTATCTCGAATGCGGGATTTCGGATCTCGGCTTTGTAACCACTGGTCAAATCTACGATTACTTTCACTTGTGTAGCTGCCGTCAACATTGAACGGACCATACAGGCAAAATACAGCGTTAGCCGTTAACAAATTGCTTAGGCCTGCAAACATGGCTTCAATTTCGTACCAATGCATAATGTGAGCAACGTTGGCCGCAAAGGCTGCATCATACATACTGGCAGGCCATTGTTTACAGACATCCAGTTCCAGCGGAGGGCAGACATTTAATGGTTTGGCCTGTTCGATCCACAATCTGATTCCCGCGAGATTTTCTTCTTTATCGGTAGGTTGCCATTTAGCGTGCGGTAGAT
>CAJIBE010000118.1_pt1 | contig 58101 bp, 58 predicted proteins | sample 9199301 | NCBI WGS metagenome assembly CAJIBE01 (sample SAMEA7708291, study PRJEB35096) | sediment metagenome | biome: marine neritic benthic zone biome [ENVO:01000025]; feature: sediment [ENVO:00002007]; material: shallow marine sediment [ENVO:03000034] sea grass bed [ENVO_01000059] ... | reverse complement strand
ATTTGAGATTCGCTGATATAAAGAAGTTAACTTGTTAGTACCGTTCCTCGGAGCAAGCAATATGAACGCACTTTGGATGAATAACGATGCCACTTAGGCAATTGCATCAGGCGGTTGGTTTTGTGCATCAGATTTCCGGATCACCGGACGGAATCCCGGTCGTCTATCTTCCAGGTGTACACGGTTGTTGGACTCCGCTTTATCAGGCGCGACCTCTGCTGGCGCGGAAGGTGCGATTGATAGAGGTAGCTTACCCACCGTTTGAATCCTGGACGCTAGTAGATTACGCACAGTCACTGTTCGACTTACTGGATGCTATTGGTATTGAATCTGCTCACATGGTGGGTGAATCTTTTGGCTCTCTTGTAGGCTGGCAAGCAGGACAACTGTATCCTGAGAGAATCCGCTCACACCTGCTGGTTGGTGGGTTTTGTCGGGGGCCGAAAGGACACCGTGCCGCGCTTGCGCGGCTTGGTCTGCTGATGATGCCATCATTTGTGTTTAATCGTGGGATTGATATTTATGTCGCCTATAAGAACGCCCAGGGCGAGACCCGTAGCCAGACGCATGCCAGAGCCTATCCCGCTGTAAGGGACAGACCTGGGCAACGGGCAACCGCCAACCGCATGCAGCTTATCGAGCACGCGGATTTTTGCGACATGCTTGCACAGATTGAGTATCCCGTTCGCTACCTTGGCGGCGAGTACGACAATGTGATATCGGTGCAGAGGGAAATCGATACATTGACCCAGCGGTTAAGTCACCATGCCAGTTTCAAATCGAACCTGATTCCTCATGCGCCGCATGCCATTATCGCATCTCATCCCCAACAGGCAGTGAATTATCTGACTGACTGGGTCGCCGAACTTGAGGTGTAATATGCATGATCATGCTAAGAAAAATTTCTGTGAATGGCCGTAAAACGACCATTTTTCATGCTATCTGGCTGATTTGGCGAAAGTGTCCGCTTTTATACAGATTTCGACCCAAAGCTGACATACAAATTTGGTCAATATTGGCTTGAGTCGGAAGGTTGGCGACAAAATTAGATCGTTTAATTTTAATTATGCATATTAAGCAAGAATGGAATACAAGATGAAAAAGTTATCCCAGCTCTTTTTATTGGCAATACTCATACCGCTCTTATGTCATGGAGAGGAACAAGAAAACCACTCCATTGATAAAAGTCATTCAGGTATAGTCGATCTTTCTCCTGATCTGCGGAATCTGTTGTCTCAAGAAATGCGTCAATTACAAAAAGGCATGATGGAAATACTTCCTTTGTATGTTTCTGGCAGATGGCCTGAAATTGGATCTATTGCAAGTGAAATGGAAGCTAGTTACGTTTTGAAACAAAGTCTTTCTGAAGAACAAAAGCACGAATTACACTCCAAACTCCCTAATGCATTCATCGAGCTTGATCAGAATTTTCATTATCTATCAGGCATGCTAGAGCATGTGGCAAAAATGGAAAAGGCCGAACTAGTAGGCTTTTATTTCTCAAAGATGAGTGAAGTTTGTGTTAGTTGCCACACCCAGTATGCCACACATAGATTTCCAGCATTGGTACCAAAATCCCAAGCGCATAAACACTAAAGATGTATAACAATGCGGATGAGTTTGCTCTGGCCTTCGTCCTCCAACAGATGTGTATAGCAGTTGCTCGCCTTGCTCGTAATAAAAGAAGTCGAATGTCCGCTTTTGGCCGGAAGCGGTCATAATTTCCTTATATTTGTGATTCTTAGCCTTGATCATCTATCAGTGTCTGCTAACGACCCAAAGCGGTCATTGACGAACAGTTCTTAAAAGCAAAATTATTATTGTTGCCATGAACGCGTCATAGGGTTATTACGCTACGCTTCGGCTACAGTTGTTTAGGGTTATACTATTAAAAATTTTATAAATAGAGGTGAAAAACTATGGAAATCGAAAGTAAAGACACTGCATTGCTCGTAACCGACGCACAAAATGATTTCCTTAGCGAAAAAGGTGTTACATGGCAACTGGTAGGTGATAGTGTCAAAGAAAACAACACAATAGAAAACATTGAACGATTGTTCAAAGCTGCAAAAAAGAATGGGTTTGAAGTGTTTATTTCACCACATTATTACTATCCCACCGATCATGATTGGAAATTTGGCGGAACCGTAGAGAAACTGATGCATGAAATAAAAATGTTCGATCGGCAGGGGCCATTGAATCTTGAGGGATTTTCCGAGTCGGGGGCAGATTGGCTTGAGCGTTACAAACCGTTTATCGAGGATGGTAAAACAGTAGTGGCCAGCCCTCACAAAGTTTATGGCCCAGAGAACAATGACCTAGTCTTACAACTGCGTAAACGGGGCATCAACAAAGTTGTTCTTGCTGGCATGTCTGCCAATCTCTGTGTTGAAGCCCATTTGCGCGAGTTACTCGAGCAAGGCTTTGAAGTGGCCGCAGTAAAAGATGCGACCGCAGGTGCGAAACATCCTGAGTTAGGCGACGGTTATGAAGCAGCGATTATCAATTTCGGTTACCTGGCTAACGCGGTCATGTCTACGGATGAAGCGGTAAGCGCGATGGGAGAAAAATAAAATAGAGAAACTAATTCACGATGTGATTCAAAAAATGAAAGTCTGCTTTTGGCCGTAAGCAGACATAAGAATGAAGGATGAAAGACCTTTATCTTTATAAGTTAATTGCCACAATCCAGCACTCATTTACACCCCTCTCGGTGCGCCATTATTTTCATTTTTGTTTACCAAATTCCATATATACGCTTGGCAGAGGTAATTTGATAAAATTACTTACTGGTTTGTCAGTCTAGGAATGATTATGAATGCAGCAGATTATCTGGGTCGCTACGCAGAAGGTTGGACCAACGGCGATGCCGAAATTGTGTTAGAGGCGATAACCAACGATTACGAATTTGACGATCCTAATGTCGGTAAAATTTCAAAAACAGGCTTTAGTGAGTATTTATCAGCTTTGAAAGCCAGCGTAAAAGATCAATGTGGTGGAAGCCTTCCGCAACCATTTATGCAACTTTCTGAAGTAGTCACTTCGGAACACGATGGAAATATAAAAGCATGGTGTTGGTGGGAAATTCCTGGAACAAGTATAAAAGGATCGGGCCTGATAAATGTTTCTCCATATGGAGTTTATTCAGAAATCATCACTTACTATACAAAACTCGCTCTTTAAATATATTTAAATTTCAATCGGACTCAGGAATATTAAACTCGAACCTGCTTTTGACTGGTAAGTGACTCTAAAATGATTGTGCGAATATGTATTGTGTTATTACTTCTATAATCCGCTAATTGTTTCGCAATTGAGCCGCCTGATGGTTGACGTTTTCCTAATAGTAGTGAATTAGACGATGAATCGCTGCGAAAAATCTCGCCGACAAAGTACACTAATGTCGTTGGTGATTTAAATAACGACGGCAGTTTAGATCAAGCGTTTTTGTTTAAAAGCACAAAGTTTAGTGGTGAAGGATTACTCGTATATATATCTTCTCCAATCGGCTACAAATGGAAAGTATTAAACGAAATTAATTGGGAGAAAGAATATCCTAATGTTAATTTGGTTATGGGTATTGATTCAGCAGAGCCAAGAATGTACAAAACAGCATGTGGAAAAGGCTATTGGGAATGTGGTGTAAATAAACCTAAAACTCTTATTTTAGGAATTCCAGGAATATGGTACTTCAAATTTGAGAATGCAGCATCTATTTGGTATTGGGATAAGGATACCAATGAATTTAAACAAGCATTTATAGGCGATTAATGACCGCTTTTGGCCGTAAGCGGACATTCAAATTCATCCTGCTAACCTGGTCCGGCAGATAACTTGTAAAAATAGACGTTATTTTGAGCGCCTGTCATAACAACGAATGCATTTAAGTTGGGGACATAACGCCACATGCCATATACATCGTCGAGAAAATTTGTGTTGGGACCACCAGGCGCGCTATGTTCAGTCCACACCTTGGTTTCCGGGTTAAGCGAATAAACTGATCCGCCGTGCCAACCGACGATACGATCGGTAACCGAATCATAAGCCAATCCGGGTGATCCTTTGTTGATTAAGTTCTCTCCTCCATTAGTGTCCCAAACCATTTGGGTGTAATCACCACCGCGAATGTTGTAAGCCACTACTTCACCCTGACCCACCACCACTAGTAGACCCCGCTTGGTGTCAACGACTGCTGTGCGGGCTAAAATTAGATCTCCATTGTGACGTACCCATGTATTAGTATTAAAGGTGTACGACCAGAGACCGGCAGGACCGTCGAAAAACCAAACTTTTTGCGTCTCCGGGTCATATGTTGAAACATTCTCGCAGTCGGTATGGGGTCTGGTGGCTGGATTCATGTCAGTCCATTGCTCCGAATTGAAATCGAAAATCCATGTTTTGTCTGCGCCACAACCACCAGGACCGGCAAGTGAACCACCAGTACCAAATAGTCGATCTGCGTGTTCAATGTAGGCAAGACCATTGTATGTATGCCTCGAGTTCGGCGTACCATCGCCGTTTACTTGTCCGCCTAAATTTAAATTCGGATCGCTCGGGTCCGTTAACCTATCCCACGTCAGGGTATCGGTATCAAATGCATAAATTTCATTACCCGCGTAATCGCCGTGACCACCACCCCATACGACTAAGCGATTTCGCCGAGTGTCAAATACAGCACCACTCCATGCGGTTATGCCATAGATACCGCCGTATGCCTGAAGTTCTAGAAACACCTCAGGGTCAGCGGCAACACTGTCTAATTGACTGTTGGGAATTTCAAGCCAGCTATTAGCCGGCATACTTGAGACGATATGGGGCTGGAGGGCACTTTCGCTGCTGGCGCTCGCTGAAAATGCAACCACGCCAAACATCATCAGACTGATAACTGATTTTATTAACTTTGATGATGAAACTGTGATATTCATATGACTACCCACCCTTGGTTGCAAATATGTGTTTTGAGTGATGTCCATTCTAGTTGCTCGCCTGAATTTGAATCGTTACTTCCCCATCCAAGATAAAATAACCCACCTGTTCCGTCGTGTGTGATCGCTCGGCATCACCTACCTGATCTTCATCCACGTTGAGCACGAGTGAATTACCACTTGAACCACTAATCATTGCCCAGCTTCCATCTCCACCGTCCATGGCTACCTGGCTGGCAACTGGAACCGGATTGGAGTAGGTGTTCTGTAATACATAGTTATAGCCGGTCTGAGAGTTGGACGGTCCCCGAACAATGTCTGCACCTACATTGGCTTCATAAAGTGTTCCGTCAATCGAACCGCTACTGCTTTCAATGACGATATAGCCAAATGTTTCGTTCTGTCGAGCCGATGAATCCTCGCCAGTATGGATGCCTGCACCAAAGCTCGTAGCACTCGGAACGGCAGTGCGACTGTTACCCTGACTCCAGAAAGTTGACCATGCTGCGTTGTTCGCACTGATCACCTGCCCGATGACAACCGGAGCCGCATAGCTGTGCAAGTACTGCTGAGTTTCTGCGGACCAGCTATTCTTTCGGGACACTTGGGAACTCGTATGGATCTGCGCCTCGATGTTTATTCCGTTGGGCAAAGTCCATTTACCTTCTTCCATTACCATACAGAACACCTGTTCCGACGCGATGGTGGCATCCTCGGGATTTTGCAGTCGAATTTCAAAACCAGCGCTCGAAACATTTCGTACCCTTACGACTTTTGGTAGTGCGTTCACCGTTCTGCTAGTGGTACAAACAGGCACTGGATTGGTATAACTATTGGCGAGGCTTACCGGCTGCCAGCTTTCGCCGACTGCATTGATAATGACACTCTCCAGGGTCGCGGTCGCGGCCGGAGGTTGTGACTCGCGGGTAAGCGATACGCTCACACCTTCATTCATGACCAGGTAGCTAACCTGCTCGGTCGTGTGATTTCTTTCTGCATCGCCAATTTGATCTTCGTCAATACTAAGAACAAGTTGGTTTCCAGAAACCGGTCCCCTAATTGTCGACCAACCACCGTTACCACCATCCATACCGGCGAGCGAGGCGATGGCCACTGCATTGCTTCCATAAGATCCGAGAAGTGTGTAAGCATCGCCGTTCGCGGTATCGTCCCAACCCCGGATAGAATCCGATCCGGTCACGGTTTCATAGGCAGTTCCATTGAGGATACCCGAGCCGCTTTCAAAGACCATAAAGCCAATTGTTTCGGCGTTTCGCACAACATTCGAATCTTCTGCCGCCATCTTTCCCGTGTAAATATCAGTGCTGGACGGGACCTCGGTACGTGCCGCGCCGCGGCTCCAGAAGGAAGACCAGTTTGAATCGTTGTACGACATGACCTGGCCAAGTACGACCGGATTACTAAAGTTGTGGATTGTGTTCTGTCTTAGCCCCGACCATGAATTATTTTCATCGGTAACTGTACTTACGTATGCTCGCGCCTCAAATTTTTCGCCGTTAACCATCAGCCAGTCACCCTGCTCGGCCACTGCACAATCAACCCTTTCATTTAACAGGACGGCGTTGGACGGGCTCTGCAACTTCACTTCAAACTGGCTGCTTCCGGTGATCCTGACACGGGTAACTTGTGGAACGAAATTATTTGCCTGCACGATCGAGCAGACGACCACCATGTCAGTGTAGTTCTCTATGACATCAACCGGCACCCAGTCGGTCCCGACGGAGGCAATCGAAAGGGTTTGCAAGACTGCTTCCTCTGTAGTGGTGTCATTCACGGTGATATTCTGTGTCGCAGTGGAAACGTTTGCATTGGCATCCGTGGCTGTCCACGTAACGATGGTTGTGCCAATCGGGAATCCTTCTGCGGGTGCATCACTGATCACCGTCACCGGTAAAAAGATATCGCTGGCCGTTGCATTTCCAATCGTGACAATGGTTAATTCACCGGTCGCCGAAACGGACACATCGTCTGGAGCTACCATAATCGGTCCAGTAGTATCCACAATAGTGACACTCTGAGTGGCAGTTGATGTATTACCACTTGAGTCGGTTGCCGACCACGTGACGATGGTGGTACCGAGTGGGAAACCCGCTACCGGGGCATCATTGGTAATGGATACGCTTCCATTGACGGCATCGATCGCGGTTGCTGTCCCCAATGCAACACTGGTCTGCAATGCCGTGGCTTCAGTCGTGATGTCAGCGGGAGCAGAAATTACCGGAGCGACCGTGTCATTAACGGTTATATCTTGAGTTGCAGTGGCCGAGTTGCCATTGGTATCGGTGGCCGTCCACGTAACGCTCGTGGTCCCAACCGGGAATCCTTCTGCGGGTGCATCATTGGTCATCGTCACCGGTGTAAAGATATCCGTACCCGTGGCGGTGCCAATATCAACACTGGTTAATGGGCCGGTCGCCGAAACGGACATATCCGCAGGCACGGTCATGACCGGTGTCGTCGTATCCGTGATCGTTACTAATTGGGTTACGGTGGAGATATTGCTGTCAGAGTCGATTGCCGTCCAGGTGACGGTGGTCGTACCCAATGGGAAACCGCCGGCGGGTGCATCATTGGTAACTGGTACATCACCATCCTTTATATCCACTGCGGTGGCTGTACCCAATGCAACACTGGTCTGCAATGCACTGGCTTCGGCTGTAATGCTGGCAGGTGGTGTTATAGAAGGCCCGGTAGCATCGGTAACTGTTACCGATTGTGTGTCGGTAGATTCATTTCCATTGGCATCCGTAGCTGTCCAGGTTACTACCGTCGTACCCAAAGGAAATCCACCGGCGGGTGAATCATTGCTGATAGTAATGGGTGTAAATAGATCGGTCGCGGTGGCGGTGCCAATTGCAACGGTTGTTAATGCGCCTGTTGCCGAAACGGACACATCCGCAGGTGCAGTGATTATGGGTTCAGTAGTATCTGTGAGCGTAACCTGTTGTGCGGCGGTTGCAACGTTTCCACTGCCATCCGTGGCCGTCCATGTCACGCTCGTTGTGCCAGGACTAAACACGGCGGGCGCATCATTGGTTATTGATACCGAGGAACAGAGATCGTTGCCCGTAGCGCTTCCAATTGCAACAGCCTGTCCAGTTGCACTGATTGCTTCCACAGTTATATCGGCGGGAGCTGAAACCGTTGGGGAGGTAGTATCACTGATAGTGACATCGGCTATATCCGTTGCAGAATCGGAATCAAAATCAACTGTCAATGTGACCTGCTCAGAACCCACTGCAAAATCGGTATTTATGTTCTGGCCGGTTAAAGAACCAAATGATCCTGTCCAGGTAAATAACAGTGGGCTGCCTTCACCACCCGAAGCGGAACCCGACAACGAAAGCGAAGTCAGGCTACCCGTACACTCTGCTAAATAAGGTCCACCCGCATCGGCGCTGGCTGGTGCAGTGGAATCGATCGTCCATACTTCCTGGCCAACCGCTTCATCCGCTGCAGAAAGTAAAATTTCGGTATTCATGAGTTTCATTGCACCTGGTAAGGAACTTCCCGATCCCGGGGCAATATCGGTCATACGCGTGGTGGTGTTGCTAGCAGGATCATGCTGCCAGACTTCAAGTCCAGAGATGCCGTCATTGGCAGTAAACAGCAGCTTGGCATCAGCTACCAGGAAATTGTCAGGATTAGAAGATGCAGGGCCGGGCAATAGATTGGCGACCATTACGACTGAATTAGTAGCTAAATTGTATCTCCAGAGTTCAAATCCGTCGGTGGCATTTTGCGCATTAAAGTAAAGCCGCCCACCAAGTGCTATGAGTTCCGAGGGAGAAGAACTCGCAGTTCCTGCATTGATGTCAGCAACCAGTGTGATGATGTTACTTCCCGGATTGTATCGCCAGAGTTCATAGCCTTCGGCAGTATTATTTGCGTTAAAGTAGAGCTGCCCATTAAGTGCAGTAAGTTCAGCGGGATAGGAACTAGCGGATCCTGCATTAATGTCAGCAACCAGTGCAGTAGTGTTATTCCCCGGGTTATGTCGCCATAGTTCAATACCGCTAGTGCCATCGTGCGCGCTGAAATAGAGCTGTCCATTGAGTTCTGTGAGTTCCGCAGGAGACGAGCTTGCTGACCCTGGCCTTATATTGGCAACTTCGGTCGTGGTGTTATTCTCGGGGTTATGTCGCCACAGTTCATAACCGTTGTTGGCGTTGCGGGCACTGAAATAAAGCTGCTGATTGAATACTTTGAATTCCCGCGGGTAGGAACTTGCAGACCCGCTTCGTATATCGGCAACCTGAGTGGTTGTGTTACTCACCGGGTCGTACCGCCAGAGTTCATATCCCGTGCCGGCATCCCTGGCGCGAAAATAAATCTGTCCAGAAATTATTGTGAGTTCTCCTGGTGAAGAACTTGCAGATCCGATTCTTATATCGGCGAGCTGCGTAGTTGAACTGGTCCCCGGATCGTAGCTCCAGAGTTCAAATCCACTGACAAGATCAAATGCGCGAAAATATAGTTTTCCGTTGAGTGCGGTGAGTTCTGAAGGGGAAGAACTGGGTGTGCCTGCATTGATGTCAGCAACCAGGCTGGTTGTGTTAGTGGTCGGGTCGTACCGCCAAAGCTCAAATCCGGTCGCGGGCTCATAGGCGCGAAAATATCGCTGTCCGTCGAGTTCTGTGAATTCTAAGGGAGATGAACCTGCAGTTCCCGTGTTGATATCGGCAACCATACCGGTGCTGTTGGTAGCCGGATCGTGCCGCCAAAGTTCAAATCCGTTGCTGGCATCCTGGGCACTGAAGTAGAGTTGCTCATTGAGCACTGTAAGTTCTGTGGGAGAAGAGCTTCCCTGTCCTGGATTGATATCGGCAACTCGAGTGGTGGTATTATTAGTGGAGTTATGTCGCCAGAGTTCCTGTCCGGCACCTACATCCTGTGCATTAAAATACAATTGTCCGTTGAATACAGTTAACCCCACTGGAGAAGAACTTGCAGAACCCGCATTGATATCGGTAACCAGGCTGGTCGTGTTAGTGTCTGGGTCGTGCCGCCAGAGTTCATGTCCGGTGGTGGCATCCCTGGCGCTGAAATAGAGCTTCCCATTGAATGTGATTAATCCCTGAGGGTAAGAGCCCTCTGAGCCGGATCTTATATCAGCGACCTGTGTGGTCGTGTTGCTGCCCGGGTCGTGCCGCCAGAGCTCCTGTCCGGCGGAGTTATCCTTGGCAGAGAAGTAGAGCTGTCCGTTGAGTGCGGTGATCTCCTTGATAAAAGAGCTCGCAGCGTATGAGAGTCTGATTGCATCTATGTCACCGGGTCTTATATCAGCGACTTGTGTGGTGGTGTTGCTGCCCGGATCGTGCCGCCAGAGCTCCTGCCCGGTGGAGTTATCCTTGGCAACGAAGTAGAGTTGCCCGTTGAGTACTGTAAGTTTTTTAGGAGAAGAACTTTCCTGTCCTGAATTGATATCGGCAACCATAACGGTACTGTTGCTGCCCGGGTCGTGTTGCCAGAGTTCAAATCCGTTACTGGCATCCTGAGCACTGAAGTAGAGCTTGCCACTAAGCACTGCAAGTTCTGCGGGAGAAGAATTTTCCTGTCCTGGATTGATATCGGCAACCATAACGGTGCTGTTGCTGCCCGGGTCGTGCCGCCAAAGTTCATTTCCAGCAGAGTTGTCTCGAGCACTGAAGTAGAGCTGCCCATTGAGTACTGTAAGTCCCGTGGGAGAAGAACTTTCCTGTCCTGCATTGATATCGGTAACCATAACGGTACTGTTGCTGCCCGGGTCGTGTTGCCAGAGTTCAAATCCGTTACTGGCATCCTGAGCACTGAAGTAGAGTTTTCCATTGAGTACAGTAAGTGCGGAAATTTCTGAACTGTTTGACCCCGGCAGAATGTCTGCTACCAAAGACTCTATTTGAGTACTTGAATCAAAAGCCCATAATTCAGTGCCTGTCGTTTTATTATGGGCCGTGTAATAAAGTGTGTCGTTGATTTGTACGAACTGGGATGGAAGGCCACTTGCATTTTTTGTCGCATTGTTAATATCTGCAACCAGATCAGCTCCTTCCGCAGCAAATACAGTATGCGAGATACAGAAAAGCAATAACCCTGAAATGGTGTTTCTACATAGCCGAATAATTTGTGAGTATTGGTGCAAACTATTGCACCACATCAATGACGTGGAATTGCTGCGCATCCTTTTAAGTTCTCTCCCAAGATGAACTGGTAGGCTTTTATTGGTGCCCTGTTTCTATTCTCTGCGCAGCGAAATACTCCCTGGCATCAGCACGACTCTAACGGTCGTGTAACTATCTAATTAATCGCGTTTATCATTACACTTTTTAAAAGTAAAAATGTGTGGTATCTAACACTTTCAAATGGAAATAATTTATTGGTGAATTATAAAACTCAAAAAACTTTAATACTGACAGCTATAAGTACCGATTCTGAAAAATTCTATAATTTATCGATTGAATTACGATGAGAAATTTAAAATTTATTAGTAAGTTAAAAATGGAGGTTAGCCGATTGATACAATTTATAATTGTAAGGCGCTTATACCTTTCCTGCTTGAATTACATTGAATAATGTAATTGTAATTTAGTGAATTAACATTTGAGCGCATCATCCCTGATGCGAAATCTCGCAAGCGTATCCTTGTACTCGGTAGATATCGTAAACGAGAATTAAGTTAAACGAATTAGTTTTACGAGCATCTAACGGGGCATGTTGCAACGCTACAGCCCTACTCTTCTAAGTTTAAAAATATTTAGCCGGTCTATTTGGTTTGGGAGTGCGCTGAGAACGACTACTAGCGACCATCCGCTGGAGCAGGCGAAGGGAATTGAACCCACCACACGCTTGGAAAGCTCGGGTAATAACCACCATATGAGGCTCACTCACGCCCTCGCTTTTACAGCATTCACTTTATATCTAAACCTTCGCACTACAAGCCCCATCAATGATCGCTCTGGGTGGTGCTCTCAATAGGTAGATGCAACGCTTTATCTTAAAGAGAAAACATGATGGAGTATGGCAATAAAGTATCGAAACCGAATTTATTATAGCGAAGACCAAAACCAAGAGATGTGGGATCGCTGGCAGGGTGGTAAATCGCTCAAATCGATTGGTTGTGTGTTTGATCGAGCAATTTCAGCCTAAATTACCAATTCGGCATGCACAACTTAATTCTATATGCATTAGTGCAAATATTTTATTAACGCATATCAATTAATAAAACTTACTAACTTATACGGCATAGTCCTCTGAAGAATACCCCAACTGAATTAAACCTTCCTCTAAATAATTTGCCAGCAATGGTTTGCTTATTAAATAGTTTGCAGTATTCTCATTCCAGCTATCTCCCGATTGTTGTAAAGCATTGCCCCATTCTTCAATAGAAAAATCATTTCGACCCAACCACATTAGCGCAACTAATTGAACTTGTTGATCAGGTTCAAGCTCTTCAATAACGGATTTAAACTCTTCATAAATTGGATCATCTTTATGATCCGCCAGTATCTGCATGGCCCAATCAGAAGCATCACTTAGCGACTCCTCTGGAAAAGTTACTTGCTCTTTTGCATGAAATTCGCGAGCCATATTTATAATATGGCCAATGGTCTCAGGATTAATAGCTAATTGTGATATATCATTCATTTTTTGCAAAAATACCTAGATCTAATGAAAGTTCAGAACAATGATCTCCGAAAGTAAAATTTTACGACTTTTTTGATGTTATGACACTGGCCGCACTAAACACACGCTCAACATTCTCACTTTTACATTTGGGACATTTTTCTATCTTTTGATTACGCTCCTTAAATGATTCAATTACATCAAAATCATGTCCACATTTATTACATTTAAACTCATAAATTGGCATACTAGGTTTTAACTTATTAATGGTAGTTTTTATACTATTGTTTAATACTATAATGAATTGATCTAAATCAATGTTGAGCTATTAACCAACAAAACCACGGGGGCAGAATCTCCTCTTAAGTCCCTATCTGTGGCGAATTCGTAGTTTGCCGTAATTTGAATGCAATTCGCAGTCTTGAAATAGATTGATTTCGATCTATGATGAGTCAACATGAAGGATGCGCGCTACTCGCCCTTCATCTGATTAATCAGCTTGTTCGAATGCTTCAGCCAGGCGGGCTTACGCTATTACTATGTTGCGGATTACCTTCTAATTTATTCTTATCTTAACAACTGCTTGCACCCAGGTAACATCAACGATCACCTACTCTCGATCGCCTGATGTAGTTAAATGTTGATTGTAACTTTTAAGCCCGGATTATTATTTTCGACCTTTATGAGTAAATTGTGTAATTTTAAAACCGCTTTCACTAGGCTCAATCCCAAACCAGAACCTTCATCTTTCTCTTGACTTTCATCCCTATAAAATCGATCAAATATTTTTTCCATCGATTCGTCGGGCACACCAGGGCCATTATCAGACACTATGATTTGATGTCCATTTTCATTTTTATCAATCGTTACATTGATCGTGCCTTCTCTCGGCGTGAATTTAATTGCATTGTCTAGCAAATTGGCAATCACCTGAAAAAACAAATCGCGATCCCCAGTGAAGGATAAAGGAATTGTTTTTGCTAATAGTACCTGATTTTTTTCCTCAGCTAATGGCGTATAAAATTCTACGGCATCTTTTATTACTTTCTCCAAATCAAAAGATACAAACTTTGCGCTCTGCCGACCCGATTCAAGGCTTGATAAGCTTAATAAGGCATTAAAGGTCTTTAATAGACCATCAACTTCTTGCATCAATGAAAGTGTCGAAATATCTTCTGCATTACTTTCCGCCCTCTCAAGCTTATTTCTAAGCCGTGCTAACGGGGTCCGCAAGTCATGCGCAATAGTATCAGTAATATGTTGCACTCCCTCCATCAGTGTTTCAATTTTATCCAGCATTTGATTTAAAACGCTTGACAAAAAACTCAAATCATCCCAGCGCGAATCTATTGATAAGCGTTTGCTTAAATCCCCGGTATTAATTATCTCATTCGCGGTATCCGCCATTCGATTAATTCTTGTGACCACAAAAACACTAATTAGGTAACCAGCCACAGCAATCGAAAGAAGAGAAACGATGCCAATAGAACTTATAATTATAAAAACATTATTATCTATTGCCTGATCGTTTTGACGATAAAATATAGACATAGCAAACAAAAGTGCTATCAATGCTATCGTTAGCAATAAAGCAAAAAACGTAGCTACTTTAAAACTCGAGCTACTTTTATAGCTTCTAATGGTCTTCAATGATATATCCTGAACCGCGCACGGTTTTAATCAAATGTTGTGGTGAATCTTTATTTATCTTCTGCCTCAAATGGCTAATATGAACATCAATAACGTTAGTTTGCGGGTCAAAATGGTAATCCCAGACATATTCCAATAACATAGTACGAGTAACTACTTGGCCCTTATGCCTCATTAAATACTCCAGCAATCTGAATTCGGTTGCTTGAATGGGAATATCATTCCCACCCCGACTTAATTTACGGGTCAGTAAGTTCAATTCGATATCCCCAGATTGAAGAACAGTATCAGTTTCGGCAGTTTTGCGATTTCTCCGATCAAGAGCGTCTATTCGCGCCAATAGTTCAGAAAAGGCAAACGGCTTGACCAGGTAGTCATCGCCACCTGCTCGTAAACCCTTCACTCGATCATCGACCTCTCCTAGAGCGCTAAAAATAAGAATGGGTGTCAAATTTCCCGCGCCACGCAAAGTTTTTATGATCGTTAATCCATCGATCTCGGGGAGCATGCGATCCACGAGCAAAACATCATACTTTTCACTAGTAGCCAAATATAAGCCATCATTACCAGCGTGCGCCGTATCAACGGTATGCCCCATTTCAGTCAGCCCCTTGGAAACATATTCCAAGAGCTCTTTGTCATCCTCAATACATAGAATTCGCATTTTTCATAAATCTTGTATTTTTTAGCAATAGCGCTATCTTACTGAAAATAATACGATTACCCATCCAAATTACTATTAAAAATATTTAATGTTAGGTTAATGCTGACTTAAACCAATAGTCGATAGCATAGGTGCAACTTAAAAATGACCCCCATTAATACTTTTCGAATGAATTCTTACATGCCCACAAAACTGATCATTATACTGTGTTCCGCTCTTGTCGCAGTCCCCCTTTTTGTGTCCGCAAACATAATGAGTCCTCTTCCTAAAATTATGGAAAGCCAGGCCCATCAATTAAAATTGATTGGACAAACGAGATTTAAAAAATTTGGCTTCCATATCTACGATGCTTCGTTTTGGATGCAAAACAATGAAGAAGGTAAAGAACTTTGCACAAACTTTTGCGCCTTAAGTATCACCTACGCTCGCAACATCGAAGCAATAAGACTTCTCGAAAGTACAGAAAAAGAATGGAAGAGACTGGGTTTTCATAAAAAATACCCCGTTAAAACCTGGCTGGATTCATTAGATGAAATATGGCCTGACGTCCAATCAGGTGATCAGCTTGTTGTAATGACCTCCCCCAGTGGCAAAACCGTATTTTATAACAAGGATGCTCGGCTGGGGGAATTGAACGATCCAGAGTTTGGGCCGGCCTTTCTGGCAATTTGGCTGGATGAAAAATCAAGATACTCAAAGAATCGCAAGGAGTTATTAGGTGATTATTCTCGCTAAGTTTTTAAGAATTGTTGTCACCGCTTTAGTGCTAATATCGCTTGCCAGCTGCAGTACTTCGCCAAAAGATTACAAAAGTACTCTGCCTCGTTTTGATATAGAAGAATTTTTCACTGGCGAGTTAAAGGGTTGGGGATTAGTCACCGATTACAAAGGCAAGGTAACACGTCGTTTTACAGTAGACATGAACGCTAGCTGGGAAGGTAACCGAGGAGAGCTCTATGAGCTATTCAAATACCAGAATGGGGAAACTCAGGAACGCACTTGGTACCTGGAAAAGCGAGAAAACAATATTAATGTTGGCACAGCCAGTGATGTTGTAGGCGAGGCAGTCGGAGAACAAAGTGGTTTTGCCTTTAAATGGAAATATAAGCTGTTAATTGATACACAGGATGGGCAAATTGCTGTTAATTTGGACGATTGGCTGTATCAAATCAATTCTGATGCACTAATTAGTCAAGCCAAAATAAGAAAATTCGGCTTTCCTGTTGGGGAAGTTATTGTATTTATACTCAAACAGGATTTAGCCTCATGAATGACCAGAAAATAAACCAATTTATATCTCGCATCAATTCTTTAAGTTACGATAATGTGAATGATGTATTACGCAATACCTACACCGATCAGGTGAATTTCATCGATCCTGTCAAAAGTATCACAGGATTGGAAAACTTAACCACTTATTTTTCTAATCTGTATAAGCAAGTCAGTCATTGTCAGTTTACATTAAGTAACTATATATTTAATGATCAAAAAGTGTCTCTGGAATGGGTAATGTCTTTGCAACACAAGAAAATCAGTAACAACAAGGAGATACTACTAGAGGGCGCTTCATTCATTCAATTTAGCGGAGAAAAAATTACCTATCATCGTGATTACTACGATTTAGGCGCACTCGTATATGAAAGAATTCCAGTTCTTGGTTCGGTCGTGAAGAAAGTACGTCATGCGATATAACAAATTTAAGCATCATTTTGACGGAAAAGTTATCTGGATTACCGGCGCTTCTTCAGGTATCGGACGCGCCCTTACGATTGTATTATCTAATTTTAATTGCAAAGTCTATATTAGTTCCCGATCTGCAGAGAAACTCGAACAGACGATAACAATGTGTAGGAGCGATAACGTGGTTGCTTTACCGGGCGATCTTACACTCAAAAAAACAAATCAAGATATCTGCAAAACGATAAAAATCGAAAGTGGGCATCTGGATATTGCAATTTTAAATGCAGGCACTTGTGAATATGTCGATATCGAAAATTTTGACAGCTCTCTTTTTAAACGGTTAATGGATACTAATTTCATGAGCATGGTATACGGCATCGAAGCTGCTCTACCCCTTCTAGAATTATCCAAGGATGCGCAACTTGTCGGAATGAGCAGCACAGCAGCCTATTTAGGTCTGCCCCGTTCAGAGGCATACGGCGCAACAAAGGCGGCCATCTTAAACATGTTTTCCGCTCTGCGTGTTAGCCTACATCCCAAAAACATTAGCTCATCTGTTATTTGTCCTGGTTTTGTAGAAACGGAGTTAACCAGCCGCAATGATTTTGAGATGCCTGCCTTAATTACCGCTGAAAAAGCGTCAGATTACATTCTGGCAGGAATCGTTAAACATAAACAGGAAATTCATTTTCCGCGCAAATTCAGCCTTTTTTTGAAATTACTTAGCTCTCTTCCAGATCCTATTTTATCGTGGTTTCTTCGCAAAACAGTGGTGCGCACATGAGAATAGCAATCATCGGTACAGGAGTGTCGGGTTTGACAGCGGCACATCTTTTGAACCCCCACCATGATGTAAAAGTATATGAAGCGGCAAATTATATTGGTGGCCATGTCAATACCATAGATGTTGAAGAACGAAAGCAGTCTTTGAGTATAGACACAGGATTTATTGTATTTAATGACTGGACCTACCCTAATTTTGAAAACCTTATCGATAAATTGGATGTCGATATTGATGATTCAGAAATGAGTTTCTCCGCTCGGTGCGAAAACACTGGCTTTGAGTGGTCCGGCAGCAGCTTGAGCACTTTGATTTTTAACAATCAAAACTGGAAACTTTCTAAACCATACCTTATTTTGTTTGATGTACTACGTTTCAACAAAACAGCTAAACGATTTTTACAACAAAGTAGCGAAGAATTAAGTCTAGAAGAGTTCCTAAAAAAATATGGTTTCAGTAATGCTTTCACTCAGTATTACATCTTACCCATGGGTGCCGCCATATGGTCTTCCTGCACCAATCAGATAAAACACTATCCAGCGAGAAGCTTTTTGAAGTTTTTTTATAATCATGGTTTGTTAAACATCAAAAACCGACCACAATGGAAAACTATTCGTGGCGGTTCCAAACGATATGTTAGCGAACTGATTAAGCCATTTCGACATAAAATATTTTTAGGGTCCAAAGTTGAAAAAGTTACTCGTAATGAAAACAATATCATTGTTCATGCCCACGATCATGAACCGTCTCACTTTGACCATATTATTTTTGCATGTCACAGCGACCAGGCATTAAAGATTTTGGAGAACCCTACTTCAAAAGAACTCTCCATATTGAGTAATTTGAAGTTCCAGCATAATACTGCTGTTCTGCATACAGATCCAAAATTTATGCCAAAACGAAAAGAACTCTGGTCTTCATGGAACTATTGGGTTCCTCAATCCGAATCAAAGACCGTCAAAGTTACTTACTATATGAATCGCTTGCAAAATTTATCCAGTGACCGTAATTATTTTGTGACTTTGAATTCCAACGATATTATTGACCCAGAAAAAGTTCTTTATTCAGTTAATTACTCTCATCCAGTTTTTGATATCTCCGCTATTGAATCTCAGAGACAGTTTAGTGACATTAATGGTATTAAAAATACATGGTACTGTGGCGCCTATTGGAGAAATGGCTTCCATGAAGATGGCGTGTGGAGTGCTATTCAGTCTGTTAATTTATTAAATAATAGGATTAATTGTGGACAGTTGCATTTACAAAGGGCTAGTTAAACACAGCCGATTTGAACCACGAAATCATGAATTTACATACTCGTTATTCATGATGTATGTCGATCTCGCGGAACTTTCAACCCTGTTTAATAACAACTCGCTTTGGTCTGTAGATTCACCTGCAATCGCATCGTTCAAACGATCAGACCATTATGGCAATACTGAAGTAAGCCTTACCCAATCCATTCAAGAGCTGATTTTTAATAAAACAGGCGCTGAAGTAACTGGGCCCATTCGATTACTTACTCATTTTCGGTATTTCGGTTATGTGTTCAATCCATTGAGTCTCTACTACTGTTACAACAAAGAAGGGTCCAATGTTGAACATGTGGTTGCTGAAGTCACTAATATGCCATGGAAAGAGACACATTGGTATGTATTAACAAATCAAAAACGGAATACTTCCTATTTCAGAGCCCGCCACAAGAAGGAATTTCATGTGTCGCCGTTTATGAATCTGAATATGGAATATCAATGGAAAATTGGAGTTCCAGAAGATAATCTCTCTGTACACATTGAAAACCTGCGTCAAAATGAAAAAATATTTGACGCAAGCATTTCAATGAAAAGAATCGAAATTAACCAATCAAATCTAGCCAAAGTCTTATTGAATTTTCCGCTTATGACATTAAAAGTCAGCACCGCCATACATGTCGAAGCTTTTAAACTTTGGTTTAAAGGTATTAGCTATATTCCACATCCAAAAAATTAGCAGGTGAATAAATGTCGATCGTTCCTAAATATAACATCCTACCACGTGAAGATTTCAATACTGACAAAATTGATCAGGTAGCCATGACAGTACTTTTTAAAAAGTTAAACTCCATTAAATATGGATTCTTGCAAGTGCAGTTTAATGATGTGTTATATGATTTCGGTCCAAAAGAGATGCGCAATATCCTGTATGCGAAAATTGATATCCATGACCGTCGTATTTTCAAAGCCATTTTATTAGAGGGCGAACCTGCTGCCGGTAATACTTATGTCCACGGCTGGTGGTCTACAGAAGATTTAATTCAAGTTCTTCGGCTGTTTACCATTAATAGAGAAGCACTTTTCTCGTTTAAATATGGTTTAGCCTCTGCAACGAAATTCTATTCTTATATAAATAAATTACTTAAAAGAAATGATCAACGGGGGGCTAAACGTAATATCTCTGCTCACTACGATATTGGCAACGAAATGTATAGACTTTTTTTAGATGAGAAAATGATGTACTCATCTGCTTACTATACAGATGAAAATGATGATCTTGAAAGCGCCTCTGAGAAGAAACTTGATCTGATCTGCACTAAACTAAAACTGTCAGACCAGGATAAGGTAATAGAAATCGGTAGCGGATGGGGTGGATTTGCAACCCATGCAGCAGAAAATTATGGGTGCCATGTCACGACAACAACGATTTCTGAAGAACAATATCAGTACGTAGTTAATCTTGTCAAAGCAAAAGGCCTGGAGAATCGGGTTTTAGTCCTGAAAAATGACTACAGAAACCTGGAAGGTAAATACGACAAGTTAGTGTCTATTGAAATGATCGAATCAGTAGGTCATCAATATATTAATGACTATTTCTCCATTTGTAGCCGTTTATTAAAAGATAACGGAATCATGCTAATACAAGCAATCACCATTTCTGACTATTTATACAAGCAGTATATAAATTCGATAGATTTCATAAGAAAGTATGTTTTCCCGGGCGGCTGCCTTACAAGTATTGCATCGATGCTCCACTCCTCATCAACACACACCGATTTAACATTATTCCATTCGGAAGGTTTTGCATCTAGTTATGCTAAAACATTAAGCCATTGGTATAAATATTTTAATACAAATAGAGAGAAAGTCATTGAGCAAGGTTACCCGAACTCTTTTATTCGCCTTTGGGAATATTATCTTAAATACTGTCAAGCGGGCTTTGAAGAGCGAGTTATCGATGTGCATCAACTTGTTTTTAAAAAGCCCGACAATCGATTCGAATCGATTTATTAATACCGGTTCAAAACAATGATTACGGCTAAACATAAATTCATATTGTTCAACTTTCTAGGATTACAAATTACATGGGCAGCATGTGCTTATGGGGCTACTAATGAATTGACAAATTTTGGAGTACTTGTCGGATTATTATATATCTTGCTACATTTTATTTTCACCAAGTCGCGCATGGAAGATTTAACAATTGTAATCATTGTGGCCTCTCTAGGCATTGCCGTAGATTACTTTAATGTACATTATAATGTTATATCTTTTGACTACTATTCCAGCACATTTTTTTTATTACCGTATTGGCTAGTCACATTGTGGATTGTATTTTCTTTGATGATTCCTCACAGTCTATATTGGCTCTCCAAGCATATTCCAATTGCGTTTTTTGCGGGGGCAATAGGCGGGAGTTTCAGCTACTGGTTGGGCCACGAGCTGGGCGCATTATCTCTTGCTGAGCCCATAGGCACTAGTGTTGCGGTATATTTTATAGAGTGGGGAATTATATTTCCTGCATCATTATTAATCACAAAATCTATTCTTAAGAAGCGTCAAGAATCCTTTTAGCGAAACCTCCCGAGGAATTTGAAGATTAACTTACAGAAAATACCTTTTGCTCATTTCTGCATTTAAAGCGCAATAATTATTAAAACAACCCCAGCACTTCTCCTGAGTCCGTATCAATATCAATTCGACGAAATGATGGATCTGAAGATGTTCCAGGCAACAATCTTATATCGCCTGTTATTGCTACAATAATCCCCGCTCCTTGGAATATTTGAATATCGCGAACAAACAAACGCCATCCAGTCGGTCTTCCTTTTATCGTTGGGTTGTCACTCAAGCTTAACGGCGTTTTTGCCATACATACATGCAAACTCTTTAACTCTTCATTTACATTAATTCTTTCTATTTGTTCTTTTGCCACTGGGGAAAATGAGACTTCTTTGGCACCATAAATGTGGGTAGCGATTTTAATAATCTTATCTTCTATTCCCCATTCATGAGGATATAAGTATTTAAAATCAGAGCTTATATTGCATGCCTGGGTCACGGCACGAGCCAGGTCAACCGCACCTTCTCCTCCTTGCTCCCAATGACGTGATACGACACCCTGTACGCCCCTCTCTTGTAATGCCCTGATAATCGCATCGGTTTCTGTCGAATTATCTTCGCTGAAATGATTAATACACACAATTGGATTAATCCCACTTTGTTGAACGATATCAATATGAGCCCAAAGATTTTCCAAGCCTTTTTCTAACAGCGAAGTATTAGAACAACTGTATTCTTCTGGTAGTGGCTGCCCAGGATGCACGGCTGGACCTCCGCCATGCATTTTTAATGCGCGAACGGTCGTGACCAATACAACGCAATCAGGCACGAGACCGCTAAGTCGACACTTGATATTCCAGAATTTTTCAAACCCAATATCCGCGCCAAATCCACTTTCAGTAACATGAAAATCGGCAAGCTTGAGTCCAAGATAGTCTGCTAAAATAGAAGACTGCCCAAGGGCAAGATCTGCAAAAGGGCCACTATGCATTAGCATTGGCTGTCCTTCAATGGTTTGAATCAAATTTGGCAGCAATGCTTTTGAAAGGATTGCTGACATTGCACCATCAACTTCTAATGCATTTGTTGTAATCGGATGTTCATCTTTCGAATAGGCTAAGATCATCTTTGATACTCTTTCACGCATATCCTTCAAACTAGTACACATAGACAAAATTGCCATTAATTCGGACGAGACACTGATTTGGAAGCCACTCTTCATCATGACCCCGTCCTGCTTGCCCCCTATGCCGATGACGATATTACGTAAGGCTTGCGCACAGAAATCGATTGCCCATTTAGTTACGACATTATTTGGATCTATGTTTAATCGTTTAATATTTTTTGACCGTAATGCGTCATCCGAATAATTTGCTTCATGCTGTAAGCGACTGGTTAATGCCACCATAGCCAAATTATGTGCGTTGGTTATCGCATCAATATCTCCCGTAAGACCCAAACTAATCTGATCGTGTGGCACACATTTTGCTCGCCCTCCTCCTGCACCGGAACCTTTGATGTTAAAGGTAGGCCCGCTGGATGGCTGCCGTATTGCCCCAATCGCGCTTTTCTCTATTTTATTTAGCGCTTGAACTAATCCAATGGTAACTGTCGTTTTTCCTTCTCCCAGTGGCGTAGGCGTGATTGCTGTGACGTTAATATATTTCCCATTTGGTTTATTATTTAATCTTTCTAAAATTCGTTTAGCGTCTAGTTTCCCAAGGTGATGTCCATAAGGGATATATTCCTCTGATTCTAAACTCAGTTCTTCTGCTAGTTGATCTATCGTTTTCATACCGATTTACGCTTGATTGTTTTGTTGGCGATTCTTATTCGAAGCATTGTATTTAGAAGTTCCGAGCCCAAAATATTAATGAATTTAATCCAAATCAGTTAAATAATGAATAAATGGACTTAGATTTTACTCTTAATGACGATCTAAGTTCATGGTTTTTAGAAATATCTGCTTCAGATTAACTGTCGCCAATCTATAAATCAGATAGTGGAAGCAATAGAAATTGCCAAGCCCTCTTAGCATGTAACACTCGTTGTGAGAGAGCAGGAATTGTTGTTTCACCCATAGTGCCTAAGAACCAAATTATTCTGAAACTGGAGATACAAACCACGCTAACTTACATGAAAAATATTTAGAACTTTACCCAGACTCTGAGTCTTTAGTGCATACCCTGTTTGAAAATTGGCTATGCGGCTCTTTTTCAATGAGACACTATTAGTTAGAAAGACTTAATAAGGCTAGGATGCACATAGACTTACCTTAAAAGAATGACCGCTTTAGGCCATGATGAGTGACATTGAATAAATATATCCAACACCCCTACTCTTACTAAAACAGTTGGCTGAATTATTCTTTCAGACAATGAAAAATAATTATAAATAGGAATTAGATAATATTTTCCGATCATATATACAATCCACAAATTTATTGTAGCGAAAACGATTATCGCTATAGTTCCTGCTTTGTTTAATTCACCCAATTTCCACCACTCTATTGTTCCTTTTTACACACTCAATCCGTTCGCTACGTCACAAACAAAATAGTTAATATTCTTTTTAATTCTTTACAAGATTATTTTTTAGCTAATCGTCCAATTTTTGCCAATGGCAAAATAATTTAAATAGCATGTATATACATTTGCGTGTTAATGTATATACATTGAGACATTTAATTTAATTAAGGAGATAAATTGATTTTATTAAATATTAACTAGCTATACCCGACTGAATAAGGATGAAGATATTAGAGGAGAATCGTCATGCAAGAAGTCTTACTAAGTTTCATGCTCTGGATTGGTGCAAACACAGGGTATAACGTAGATATTCCGTTACCGAATGTAGCGATCACGGACTCTTACAATGTTTGCGATGCTTATGGTATCCAAAACAAGGGACAGTGCCAGGCTGCCCAGTTATTTGGCTTTTACAATAAAAAATTCACCATCTATCTCAAATATGGCTTCCAACCTGAAAACAAAGTTGATCGCTCCAAGCTGATGCATGAATTAGTTCATTATGTACAATGGGCCAATGGAAAAAACAAGCACACATGTCTCGGTCATTTGGAACTTGAAGCGTACCAGATACAAGACCTTTGGCTGGTCGAAAATAATCTTGATAAAAGATTAGACCCATTTAGAGCAATCATGCTCGAGGCTTCATGTGAAACTTAATATTCCTGGTAGCAGACACAAACGTGCGATTAAATTTAAAAGGTTTTCATTTACAGCCGGTTCAATTAAAAGCATTTATTGGGGCGCGTAATTTCAAAATTACTAAATAATCTACTTTAAAACAAAAAATATGCGCCCTTCAAAGTAGCTATTTCCTCCTCTACTAATTTAATGTCCGCTTACCGCCTAGTGCATGCACTTAGAATTGTAACGATTATAAATAGTCTATTTTTATTAATCATAAGAGTAGTCTTCTTGCAAATTTTTGTAGTGTACAACTCATGTGAATGTCTGTAATAAATAATTCATCTTTAGATGCAGTAATTGTAGTTCTTTTGATTTACTTTGACTTCAGTGAGTTACTTAACAAATTAAAATAGAATTTTTGAATTAATTTTTTTTAATTTGAATTGCTAATCAATTTGAGTAGACTCTCCGAAAGTTGAAGTGTTGGACTGGTTGGAAACTTTTTTCTGCATTCGGTTTAAAACTGCAATCAACTACTGCGTTTTTCTCTTTAAATAATAATAGCGTAACTTTTATAATTTTATTCGAAGGAGACCTTTGTGAAAAAACATTTACTTAGCAAAATATCAAAATTTTCCGGACTAACTGTGATCTTTGCCGTTCTACTGATGAGCATTCAAGCTGTAAACGCCAGCGATTATCGTTACGGATACAAATACAAGAATTACTCACCCACGATCGCTGACTTTGTAGAAAAAACTCATGGGTTCGATTTTCTGGAAGCCGCACTTGGTTTAGCGGGTTTAACTGACGCGCTGGATGGGCGTAAAAGCCTTACACTCTTTGCTCCCACCGATGAAGCCTTTCAAGCGCTTGCAGATGTATGCACTGCTGTGGGTGGTAACGGCCAGCCTGGAAGCGGAGATGTTGTGGCATTGGCTAAGGCATTAGATTCTGTGGGTTTATTGGATGATGTACTTCTGTATCACGTAGCCAAGTACCCGCGTTCACTTGAGAGCTTGTTGAAGCGTGGCTCAGTTAAAACTTTAATAGGCGATGACCTTAAGACCGGCGTTGGTAATGGTGGCGCTTTTGTAATGGGTGAGGTGAATAGCGGTCCATCCAATATCGTGGTTGAAGGCCTTAAGGCTCGAAACGGTATAATCTATCCTATCGATAGTGTCCTACTTAATGTAGATCCAACCGGCGCGTGCGAGTCTTCACCTTCAGATAGTTAATTACAACTATACAGACGCCTCTTGTAATTATGCAGAGGCGTCTTTACCTATTCATTGGCTGCTTTTAGCCGTTAAGCGATCATTCAACTAAATTAGATAGTCTATGGGTTTTTATCTGCATACTAGATATTATATTTCTTTCTAAATGATTTAATTTCTTTCTCTAATTGTGCAGTTATTTGATGTTTATCTACTCGATCAAATATAGCCTTTAAAACCTTCTTTTCTTCTTCGTCCACTACGTCATCTTCCAGAGCCAACTTTTCCATAAGCTTTAGCTCTGCTTCATCTATAGTGTCATCGTTTGCAAACACCACTAGAAATGAATATCCCATTAATTCTTTAGCTCGTGATTGAAAACTCATCGTTATTTTCTGGCTTTGTAATTTGATCTTATTAGTGGGTGTAGTTTGCGTTAAAACAGCTTGATGTTAATTGCTTGTAGATTTATACTTAATTCCACTTTCGTACCACGGTTTTGTTCGATTGACGAGATTCACTACCGACAACATTACCGGCACTTCAATTAATACTCCCACTACAGTTGCTAATGCGGCACCAGACTGAATACCAAATAAACTAATTGCGGTCGCTACCGCCAGTTCAAAAAAATTACTCGCACCTATCAATGCGGCAGGTGCTGCCACACAATGTGCAACACCAAGCCATCGACTTAAACCATAAGCCAGACCCGAATTAAAATACACTTGAATAATGATGGGTACAGCCAATAGCGCAATCACTAGCGGCTGCTGAACAATCGATCTGCCCTGGAAACCAAACAGTAAGATAATAGTTGTCAGCAAAGCGATAATTGCAATGGGATCCAATGTTACTATGACTCGTCGCAGTCGTTCTTGTCCATCTACCTTCAAGCAATAATGGCGAAGCCACTGGGCAATAAAAATAGGAATCAGGATATACAAGCCTACTGAAAGCAAAAGAGTCCCCCAAGGCACCGTGATCGAAGAGATGCCAAGCAGTAACCCTACGATCGGCGCAAAAGCGAATACCATGATCGTATCATTCAGTGCAACTTGGCTGAGCGTAAAATGAGGTTCACCATTAGAAAGATGACTCCACACAAACACCATCGCCGTGCACGGAGCAGCTGCCAAAATAATGAGTCCAGCAATGTACGAATGTATCTGATCTTCTGGCAAGTAGGGACGAAGCCAATACCCAATAAACAACCAGGCTAATGCCGCCATAGAAAACGGTTTGACTGCCCAATTTACAAATAGCGTAACCCCAATTCCACGCCAATGTTCTTTGACTTGATGCAACGCAGCAAAATCTATTTTAATCAGCATAGGAATGATCATTAACCAGACAAGCACTGCGACCGGTATATTTACCTGCGCAATCTCGATCGATGCTAGATATTCAAACAAAGTTGGTAAATAGTAGCCAGAGAATGTGCCCACTATCATGCACAAGGCGACCCAAATCGTTAAATAACGTTCAAAAATAGACATTGAAGTAAAAACTATCGCGACGAGTCTGTTTCGGATGAGTGTCGGCCAATATCATCCAATTGTTGTTGCAAACTGAGTCGATCGAGCGAATCCAATGGTAAAGCCGTTAATAAGCCGGCTCGATCAGACAACATACGCATAGTTTCGTTGAATGCGGCAGCTTTTTCAGCATCATTTCCCTCAACGGCCGCCGGATCAGGAATTCCCCACAGAGCCATCATGGGTTGTCCGGGCCACACGAGCCAGACTTCTTTACCGGCTTTATCACATAAGGTAAAGACATAATCGAGTGGCGGTGCTTCAGGCGTTGCAAACTCATCCCATCTCTTTGATCGCAGACCATCTGTTTTGAAATTTTGTCTTTGTAAAGCATGTAATGCGATAGGATGAATGTTACACTTTGGTGTACTTCCTGCACTAAAAACTTTATAACGTTTATTGCCCAATCGATTTAACAACGCTTCTGCCATTATGCTACGTGCTGAATTCCCGATGCATAGAAATAAAATGTTGTAGGTTGATTCATTCATTGTTGATTAACATTTCTTGGCTCTTTTGGTCATAAAAGGCCGACAGATTACTTTGTCACCTGCGCAACAATCTTGCAGCAAATATTGGATCAACGATCGCATCGCTTCATAGTTGGCGCAATAACGAATGAATCGCCCATCGCGTACTCGCTCAACAAGTCCCGCATTGGAAAGAATGCCTAAATGAGTCGACATAGTGTTTTGTATTACTCCTAGCTCTTCACCGATCTCACCAGCAGGCAGTCCGGAAGGACCTACTTGTACAAGCAAGCGAAAAACATCAAGTCGTGTCTCATGTGAAAGTGCAGATAAGGCATTAATTACGACGAGTTGATCCATATATCAATAATTCACGATATATCGATATATTTCAACCATAAAATTTAATTGGAACATTGCGAATGACTGCTTTGGGTCGTTAGCAGACATAGATGGGCAGTATATTAGGAAATTTTTATATTCTCAGGCATTGTGTACGCTTTCGGCCAATAGCGCTCATTCGATTATTCACTATCAAAATCGTGTTTTTGTGCGAGCTTGCGTTCTGTTAAATCCAACAATACACCTTTAACATAGTCGTTTCTATAACAACATTACTTTTGCTTTTGTAAAGCCTTTTCAAGTGTAGAAACTAGTTTCTCGTTGTAAGGTTTAGTACGGGGACCGAAGTCAGCGACTACATTGCCATCTCGTCCAATAAGATATTTATGAAAATTCCATTTTGGATAGGTACCAGAGGCCTTGGCTAATTCAGCAAAAAAGGGATGCGCGTTCTTTTTCTTCACTGAAATTTTTTCAAACATAGGAAATTTTACTCCATAAGTTAGCCGACAAAATTCTATGATTTCTTCTTCTGTACCAGGCTCCTGGCCGAAAAAATCATTTGACGGAAAGCCAAGTACCACGAGACCCTGATCTTTATACTCACTAAACAATTTCTCTAGGCCATCATACTGCGGTGTGTTTCCGCATTTCGAGGCTGTATTCACCACTAGAATGACTTTGCCGCTGTATGCTTCACATAAATTAATAGTTTTATCAGACGCTAAAGCTCTTAAATTGAAATTTAGTAGATCAGAATTGCAAGCCATTGATGTATTCATTCCAACGAGTAACAGTAATAGAGTTAAAATACGCATAGATATCAAATCATTTTAATAGGTTCGAACGAGGAGTCTAAACACCCACAATAATTACTCAAATTAAAATAATTTAATGTTTGAAAAATAGCGTAAAATGAAAAAAATGTAATGTACAAGACTGAACAAAAATATTTTACTGGTTTTCTTCAAGTAATAACTTAATTTTATTTTCTAATGCAATATAGTCTCTTCCGCCTTCTCTGTAACTTCCACCGTCGTGAATATGTCGTATGGTAGAATTTCTATCCAAAAGAAAAGATACGCTCGTCCAATTTTTATTAGAATCAAGCCACCATTTTTTCAATGTCCTCCATTGACGATCAACTGCCACTGGAAATTTAAAATTAAATTTCTCTACATATTTTTTTATCTGCGTGATTGATAGACTTGTCGATTCTTTATGATGATAAATACCCAGTACAATGAATCCTTGATCTTTGTAGGTTTCATACCAGTGGTTTAATGCAGTGGACGATGCTGAGCAGAAAGGGCACGAAGGAGCTGTCCACCAGCGAATTAGTACAACTTTTCCTCGTACGTCATTTAAACTAATTGGTTCTGAATTAATCCAAGAATCAACTTCTAGTTCGTATGCAGGGCCTCCAATGTTGACCTGAGCATAAGCTGATTCAAAGTGTCCGTCGATTAATAGAAAGATTAGAAGAAGCGCTATTTTCATAGAAGGATATTAAATAAATTATGACTTCAATAATAAACTGAACATTGTCAGCAGTAGAGACATAATTACTATGCAAGTAACGATGCACCGAATTCTAAAATAGTGTTTTGATATTACATTGCACGAGACTAACTTGGCGTCGATAAGCAACAATAGTGAAAAAGAAATGCAGTAGGTTAAAATAGCAAATATCGTAGATGTCAGCAGGAACGCAAACCATGCAATTAAGGTAATGAAATTGCTGGTTAGCAGTAAATTAATCGAGTGAGTTTTTTTATAACTTAAATAATGGCCCCAATGGATGCCAGACATGAACACAACGATTACTAAGCCGTAAGAATTTACAAAAAAAACTAGATCTCCAACGAATAAAATCTGCCGATATCCTAACGAGATCATCACGGCACCCAGTAAAAACGGTGTCGCGCCAAAGTAAGCCAGCCATGCGTACAGCTTAGACTCATTCATAACAATTCAATTTCAATTCGCTCGAACCAGTTCGAGCGAAATTTATACAGTGCCATCTTGCAAAACATGTCTTATTTGCATATGTAAAATGAATATACCTATAGATGGATTACAGTAGTTGTTAAATACGTATATTATAAATACTGATAAAAGCGTGTTCATGGCTAATTCGTAATTTATGTTGGAATTGGAAGTTGAACTAGTCCGCGACAAAGCGATTGCCACACAAATGCTTCCATAATTACTTTTGCAGCTTTTTTGTTCATTTTAATTTGCTAACATTCTAAACGCCGTCTCTATTAATAAATCGCTAACCGGCCAAAATCGGGTATTAACAAATAGACATGATAAAAACTGTATTTTTCAGAGATGCGAAGTATTCAATTAAATCAAATTTACAAAAGCTTAATAAGTTTATACTGTTAAATATGTGAGAATGCATATTCTAATTATCTTCTCCTTCAACTCGTTTTTTAACTCTTACTAACTCAGTATGTAATTCATCAAATCGTCTATGAATTGAATTGAGCTCTTCATGAGTAAACTCTTTAATTTCTGACTTATCTATTCGCCTCGTTTCTTTCTGTGCTATTTGCATTGCATCTACAATTATACCGATGAACAAATTTAATACTGCAAAACTTGTAATAATTATAAATGGAACAAAGAATATCCAAGAAAGAGGGTAATATTCCATTACCGGCCTAACAATAGCCATAGACCAGCTTTCTAGTGTCATTATTTGAAATAAAGTATAAGCAGATGCACCAACAGTTCCGAACCACTCTTGCATATTAGGATCAGGGTGGACTCCAAATAACTTTGTAGTTAGAACAGCCGAAACGTAGAAAATTATGCAAAGCACCCCAATAACTGAGGCCATACCCGGAATGGAATGACCTAGCGCTGAAACAACTCGTCGCATTTGAGGCACTACAGAAAGTAGTCTAAGAATACGCAATATCCTCAGCGTACGCAAAACAGATAATGCACCAGTCGTTGGAATCCATGCTATGGACACTATAAGGAAGTCAAACGTGTTCCATCCAGATCGAAAAAATGAAAATCTATATGCATAAAATTTTAATGTTAATTCGACTGTAAATATGACTAGAATTATTTTGTCAATCAGAAAAAGCCAAAATCCAAAGTTCTTGATCATATCAACATCGGTCTCTAGACCGAGTGTTATTGCATTAATGAGAATCAAAGCAGTGATAAATTTGGTGAACTTAGAGTGTTCCACAAACTCTGAAATTCTTTGCCGCTTTCCCTGCAATCTATATATTGCTTTTGGCTCAACCATTATTATCATTCCTTATAAATCAATTTATGGGAAATATTTTAAAGTGAGTTTAAAAAATAATTGCTGGAAAATCACAAATTTTTGAAATATTGATGTCTGTTTTGGGTCGAAAGAGGACATTGATGAATGGTTGAATTCACATGAATTTAGATGCAATTGATCGAAGCAATAGCCAATTCAAAGGTGAGCCGAGATTTTACCAAAAGAGTACTTTGGGCTATTTGGCTTTAGAAATGGATAATACGGTCCGGTTTCGCACGATGTGAATGACGAAACCACCGCAGAAATAGGCACTTACGGGGCAAAATTAGGGATTTCAAATTTTATGTCAAAATGAATTTCTTGGAAATTATGAATTCTTTATAGATAGTGAATTAATGCAGGATATGGTGTCTAAAAATTTCAACTTCAACCGTCGTAAGTTTCTCAGTGGAATTGCAAGCGTATCGGGTGTGACGCTGCTGGGTGGTTTGCCTGCTCTGGCGCAGTCAGCCCGTTCGCTACAGCACGGTGAAATCATCACCAAGCCGATCCCCTCCACCGGTGAGCAGATTCCTGTCAACGGCATGGGTACATGGATTACCTTCAACGTGGGTGAAGATCAGGAACTGCGCGATCACCGCACAAAAATCCTAAGCGAATTCTTCAAGTACGGTGGTGGAATGATCGATTGCTCACCGATGTACGGCACTTCAGCGGCGGTACTGGGTTACGGGCTGGATCGTATCCATAATACTCAAAATCTATTCTCCGCGAGTAAAGTCTGGACTTCCGGGACGGACAACGGGCCCAAGCAGATGGAAGAGCAACGCGAACGCTGGGGTGTTCAGGCCTTTGACCTCATGCAGGTGCATAATCTGCGTAACTGGGAGGGGCACCTCGAAACGCTACGCGAGTATAAATCACAAGGCAAAATTCGCTATTTGGGCGTGACCACTTCGCACGGTCGGAGACATGCAGAGCTGGAACGCGTCATGCAAAACGAAGGCCTGGATTTTGCCCAGTTCACCTATAACCTCCTTGACCGCGAGGCCGAAAATAGGCTGCTGCCACTGGCGCAAGAGCGAGGCATCGCTGTTATCGCCAACCGCCCCTATCGACAGAAAGAGCTCTTTTACATGTTTCAGGACAAACCTCTGCCGCAATGGGCCAAGGAAGAGGCCGACGCGATCAACTGGGCCGAATTTTTCCTGAAATTTATCGTGTCTCATCCTGCAGTGACCTGTGCCATTCCGGCGACTTCCCAAATTCCGCATTTGAAGGAAAACATGGGCGCCACTTACGGTCGCCTCCCGAATGCAAAAACACGAAAGCGCATGGTCAAATACGTGGAAAGTCTGTAAATGCAGTTCTCGACGAAGCTTCCTTACTCTGCAGAAGCCTTGTCCGCATTCATTGCCGGTTACCATGAAAAAATCTGGCCGATACAAATTATCGCTGCCTTGCTGGCACTGATCATGCTTTACGCTTTTTTCAGACCTTTTCCGCAATCGGGCCGCCTGATCGGGCTAGTGCTGGTACTTTTTTGGGCCTGGAGTGGCTATATCTTTTATATCCGCGAATTCTCTGCGCTTAGCTTTTTGGCGCCTGTGTATGGCATATTTTTCTTGCTACAGGCCGTGTTACTGCTCTGGTTTGCTATCACTCGAAGCGGCCTCAATTTTCAGTTCACTCGTAATAGCAATGGATGGACAGGACTAGTCTTTATTGTTTTAGCGATGCTTATCTACCCTCTTGCCATCGTCTTGTACGAAGGACAATGGACAAGCTATCGCCTTGTTGGCGTCACGCCACTGGCAACAGCACTTTTTACTATCGGCGTTATCATGCAGATAAAAGCCGGCGGGTGCTTAAAATTTAGCATAAGCATAATTCCGATCCTATATATTCTGGCCTCCAGTATTACTGCCTTGCTTTTGCTGTAAATTTGAGATCACGAGGGACCGCCCGACTCTGGAATAATGGGATTTTCCATAAGTTGGATGCAATTCGTTGTCTTGAAACGAATCCTCTGATAACAAATAAATACCAAGTAGCTTAAAATTCAACAATAATTTTTCTTCGGGCAAGTAGACTACGCATTCGCCATGCAAAACTAATTGAAAAGAGTCTACCGCTAAACGTTGACTCCCTGTTCATAGTCAGTCATTCAACATCTGCCAAAACACTTTAATCGAGGTTCATATGTTTATATACATCTCTATCTTAATGCCAAATCAATCCGTTTAATGACTGCGAATTCAATTGGAATATGGCAGAATATAATTTTGTTGCCCACTTCAGAATTAATTCTGGCATGAATTGGAGCTTTAATATGAAAAAAGAACCTGTGATTAAATTAATCTGGCATGGGCACGAGACTATTGAAGCAATAAAGAAACTTCTCAGTGACGTAAAAGAAATAGAGGTTGAACTACCTTTTGATTATAATCACGCCTTATTCCACGCTTTAAGCCCTGACGCGTCGAATGCTGTGATGGAAGAGTTAGATATAAGTGGCGGCCCTGAGCTGTTATCGAAAATTGCTAACGTTAGTGGCTTGGAAGAAATGGAAGAGCTGATCGAGGTCCTAGAAATTGCTAAAGCCACTGTTCAGATTATTAGCCCACCTATGCTTATAATAACCTTCCCGTAAATAATATAACTTTCAATGCATATCCAATAATTACTTATAGAAGTCTCTGATAAAATTCCACCCCTCTTGTGCAGACTCTACAAAATGAAAATACGAAAGATCAGCGTCTGAAATTACCCCCTCTTCAACCATTACTTCGAAGTTTATTATTTTATCCCAATATTGCTTTCCAAACAGAATTATTGGCATCGCTTTAATTTTATAGGTTTGCACTAGAGTCAAGGTTTCAAAAAGTTCGTCAAGCGTACCAAAACCACCAGGGAATATTGCTAACGCTTTTGCGCGCAAAAGAAAATGCATTTTTCTCAATGCAAAATAATTGAATTGGAAACAGAGTTCAGGAGTAACGTAGTTATTTGGAGCCTGCTCTTGGGGAATCGCAATATTCAAACCTATTGTTGGTGCCCCTAATTCGTAAGAGCCACGATTTGCAGCCTCCATTATTCCAGGACCGCCCCCAGTAACGACAACGAGCTTTCCCTCAAATAATTTCTTCTCATTCTGGCAAATTAATTTAGAGAATTCTTTAGCAATTTCATAATACTTGCTTTTTTCCAAGAGTCGCTTACTAATCTTAACTTTTCTATTTAATTCCGCATTATATGGATCGGATTCTGCCAATTTTACTGCATCTTCATATTGTAATTTGGCCATATTATGATCATGAATTCGAGTACTTCCAAAAACAACAACCGTAGAAAATATTTTATGTTCTGTTAATAGAATCTCGGGTTTTAGTAACTCTAGCTGGAGTCTTAAAGGACGCAACTCATCTCTTAGTAGAAATTCCTGATCGGCATAAGATAGTTTATAGCTATCAGAACAGGATTGAGGGGATTTTGTAATAGTATCAGACGCTTTAATATCTTCTTTTGCATCGGAAAATAATTTTTTGCCTTTTTCTCTACTCACATTTAATCCTTTTCAGCATAGTAATAAGCTCAATTAGTGCTTTTTAATGGCCACAGTTGCATAACCAAGATTAGGTTAAACGAAATAATAAAATATTATACTCCACCGATAAAATGAGAATGAAGTAATGTAAAGATTTTCTATTCTTGCCAAAACTCCATTTTTGGCCGTAATCAGACATAATTAAAAGTTTTTTGCATGCTTATAAACTTTTAATTGAAGCCATAGTTAATTCGAAAGGGAACCGCGAAATTGTAAAAGGAGACTTTTCGAGTATTTTGCTCATAGAATCCTGAATTCGGTTCGGGTACATGAATTCGAACTCGCGAAACTCCGCAGAAATAGGCACTTTTGGGACTAATTTAGGGATCTCTCTACAGAGACAAGACTAGGTGGCGGTGGTTGGAGTACGTAGCGAACCCAGCTCCCCTCAATTTTCCCTGTTAAACAGCCAATTTACAGAGAAAATTTTAATTTTTGACCCCTTATTCCGAACTTCTTCTGTAATTCTCCTTGAATTACAAGAGGTTATATACTATTCGACTCTATTTGATATTTCACTAACAGGGAAATATCAAGGAATTCATATTTCTTAGTCACAATTAATATATCCATCCTGGGGCGAAAAATTCTTCAGATACAAGAATTATTTAACCCACATTTGATAAATGTCAGATTTTGTTGATATTAATATTGGTATTTTTTTACATTGAGTGTTAATGGTTAAAAATGTGAGTAAAAACTTTAACAATGGCAACTCGGAATCAATTAGCAGAACAGCATATCCTCCAATATGAATCACATTTGAAACATATTGATGAAATGCTTGATCAAGCGAATCAATATATTGAATCTGGTGATGGTTCTAAAGAAATTATAGAAGAGTTAAAAGAGCTCAAAAGTGAGCGCGATGAACTTGGGAAATATCTTGAAGATGTAAGGCAAAAATCTCCCGAAGAATTGGAAAATGAGATTATGCGTGGTGCTGGTCCGATGGCAATTTGGGATATTGTTGCCCAACGACTGGAAAAACTTATTGAACATTTTAATTAGAAAAATATGTGTGTATTGGCAAGTACCCGCTACCAACCTCTAATTTCCACTAATTTTTGACTTGTCTGTACCCTGTGGCTTGCAAATTACTAATTCGCCATACACAGTAATGTACAGACCCGGTTCGATGAAAAAAACACTTCATCGTTTGCAATACTGGCAAAGGTTGAATGGCGATCATTTTGCCGCAGTCTCGTTCAGCCCCAAATTTCAACCTAAATGATCAATTCGCCATGCACAGTGAATCCCCATTAAAATGTTGACGAACGGTCATGAACGGTACTTACATCTAAGAACAAAAATTGGAGATAAACGTTATGGTTACTGTTAAACGAATTGTCCTCGATGTGCTTAAGCCTCATCAACCTAACGCACTCGAATTTTCTCAAGCCATTGCTAAAGTGGGAACTGGTTACCATGTTAATTTAACCGTTCTCGAAATGGATAAAAATACAGAAACACTTCAAATATCGATTGAAGGAAACGCAATTGATTTCGAAAAAATTCAATCCGCGATAAGTGAAATGGGTGGTTCTCTTCATAGCATTGATGAAGTAGAAGTTCTAAACGAAGTAAACGTTGATTAATGTTTATGAATCTATTGAAGCAAGTAAAATTTCTACTTCGTATCACTCACACTCATAATATTGTACGTCGCTATTTTGTAGTGAATGGTTTTGATGGAGCACTGACAATGCTTGGACTTATTATCGGATTTCTTGTCAGCACACCTGCTGATATATCCATAATTATAAATGCCTGCTTAGGTGCAGCCATTGCTTTAGGCATGAGTGGTATGAGCAGTGCTTATATCAGTGAATCTGCAGAATTGCAGCATTCTTTAGGAATATTAGAGGATGCAATGATCAGTGATCTCCAAGAAAGCGCACACGGAAGAGCAGCACGTTGGACCCCTTTGTTAATCGCACTAGTCAATGGATCGGCGCCCTTAATTATTTCACTTTTAATTCTCATACCACTATGGCTATCAAATGCTGGTTTCTCTATATATATGCCGCCTCTCTATGCCGCTATCACTGTAGCTCTATTTATTATCTTTCTGCTGGGCGTTTTCCTTGGACGTATCGCTAAGATTTCGTGGCTACGCAGCGGCATACAAACCCTATTAGTTGCGGTAGTGACTGCAGCGCTTATTTATCTGGTTGCAAAGAATTAGATAATTTGTGGATTCTCTATCTAAATCTATCACTACAACAATCACTGCACTCATTCCTCGCTCAACGCCAAAGCAGCAGTCAATTTCAGCAAAATAGAACTTTATCACGTACAACTTCAGCAAATTTTAGATGGCAATCGCCTTGTCGCGGACTGGTTCAACTTGCAATTCCGACTTAAACTACGAATTCGCCACCTATGTTAGAATAGTCTTTATAATCGCGTGACTTTTGTCACTAAAAAGCTAGTTTAAATAAATTCTTTATTGCCTTTAATATATTAATCAATCCTTACCTAAACTTGAATGCTACACACAGTATGAAATTGATTTGGTTACCTCCTTTAATTGGATTGGCTGGCTTATTGGCCGCGATATTAATTTATTATTCTATCCAAAGAAGGAAAGTAGAATCCAGTAAGGCCGAAAAGATTGCGGAAACAATACGTCATGGAGCCTTATTGTTTTTAAGACAAGAGTATTTCTATCTTTTACTATTTATCATCCTGATATCTAGCCTAATTACTGTCAGCATTAACTGGCAAACAGCAATAACCTTCATCTTCGGTGCAGCATGTTCTATGACAGCAGGCTTCAGCGGTATGTTTTCAGCCACCCGGGCCAATGTAAGAACTGCCCTGGCAGCCCACAAATCAGGTATTTCGGCGGCACTATTTATTGCTTTTTCCTCTGGCTCAGTTATGGGCCTAGGTGTGGCTTCATTAGGGCTGGTGGGTCTAGGCATTTTATATGGTTTGTTAAGTAGCGAAATCGAGGGACTCCACATCCTCAGCGGCTTTGGGATGGGAGCGTCATTGGTAGCACTTTTCGCCCGCGTCGGCGGCGGTATATACACAAAAACGGCGGACGTTGGCGCTGACCTAGTAGGAAAAATTGAGGAAAGCATACCAGAAGATGATCCACGCAATCCGGGTGTAATTGCAGACAACGTTGGCGATAATGTTGGCGACGTGGCAGGCATGGGGGCTGATTTGTTTGAGTCTTACTGCGGCGCAATCATTGCATCCATCATCATCGCTGCTGCAATGAGCGCGACAGTAGCTGATGCTTTAGGCGGCCAATCAAATCTTCTCTTCTTGCCCTTATCGCTTGTTAGTATCGGATTGCTAGCGTCAATTGCAGGTATTGTATTCGTACTTTGTTTTGTCAACCATTCTCCAGCACTCGCTTTTCGCCTAGGATTACTTATCGCAAATGGATTGTTTATCGCGGCGACCTGGTGGTTGACAAAGTTATTGGGAATAAATGATGACATGTGGTACGCAATACTTGCCGGTACCATTGGCGGAGTACTCATCGGCTTATCGACTGAATTTTTTACTAAGGGGGCTCCGGTACGGCTTATCGCCGAAGCGGGTAAGACCGGTCCGGCCACTGTTATTATCACTGGTCTAGCAATAGGCATGAAATCTATGGTCGTACCACTGCTAGTTTTAGGAGCCACAATCTATGTTTCAACTCTAGCTGGCGGACTTTATGGCATCTCTATTGCTGCAGTGAGTATGCTCTCCACAACCGCCATGGTCATGGCAGTCGATGCGTACGGCCCAGTGGCAGACAATGCAGGTGGAATTACCGAGATGGCTGGATTGGGAGAAAATACACGTGCAATTACCGACAGATTAGACGAACTTGGAAATACAACCGCAGCCATCGGTAAAGGCTTTGCTATTGGTTCGGCCGCCCTCACTGCTTTGGCAATTATAAGTGCATTCGTCCAGACTATACGTTTAAGGTACCCCGAGTTTGATTTGCGCATAACCGAGCCTAGAGTACTAGTAGGATTATTCATCGGCGGCCTCTTGCCTTTTTACTTTAGCGCGCAAACCATAACAGCGGTTGGTCAAGCTGCATCAGAAATGGTGGAAGAAATCCGCCGCCAGTTTCGAGAAATTTCCGGTCTTAGAGAAGGCCGAGCTGAACCCGATAATGAGCGCTGTATGCGCATTTCCACCGCAGCCGCACTAAAAAGCATGGCTGCACCTGGCCTTTTGGCTGTAATCATTCCACCTTTAGTGGGGTTCGGCCTTGGCCCGTATGCATTGGGCAGCTTAATCGGTGGAGCGTTATTAAGTGGAGTATTGCTTGCATTACTAATGGCCAATGCTGGTGCTGCCTGGGACAATGCTAAAAAGTATGTCGAAAAAGGCAACTTGGGTGGAAAAGGCTCATTAGTCCATAATGCTTGTATAGTCGGGGATACGGTGGGCGATCCATTTAAAGATACGTCAGCTCCATCGCTAAATATATTGATTAAGCTCATAGCCATACTAAGCCTGGTTATGGCACCCTATCTATAAGCTGATAATTTTATTAGTCCATTAATAATTTAATCAACCGAATGTACGGAGTACCCAACAAATGATCCAATTAGAACTTAGTGACCAAGAAAGGCAAATCTTGGATGAAACCCTACAAAGTTACCTTTCTGATCTCAGTTATGAAATTGCTGACACGGACCTATACGATTTTCGTGAGCAGTTGAAAGCTAAAAGAGCAGTATTAGAAAAAATTAAGGAGGCGATAACAAAAGACTGACTAATTTTCAACTTTATAAAAGTTGTGCATGGCGAATTCGTAGTTTGCCATATATTTAGTTGAGTTCGCCATGCACAACAATTAAGCCTGATGTGCCCTTCCCGAAGATCGCCCTAATTTGGAACAGAAAGGTTTCCTAATATATTTGTTTTATAAAATACGAGTTATCTAGATGTATTAGGAGCTTCACTATGCAACTGAATAAAATAATTATCTAGCTCTGCAAGGATGTGTTCGAGCGTACCGGATGTTATCGATTCTCCTGATCCGCTTTGCGCGCAAAAGACATCCTGCTCGCCGTTACGGAATATACGCGCAGCCAGTACTTCTTCCGCACCACCACGAAAGATCTCAAAGACATCTTCGGCATCCGTTGTTTTTGTCCAGCGCCAACGAGTTGCTCGACCGTGGGCAATAGTGTGTCCACTAAAGCTTTCCAACTTCTTCCGATCTTCCTTGCCCATATGATTTTCTGACAATTTAAAGATGTCAGCCATATATTCCTCTCCTACTTTTATGTCCGCTTACGGCCAATAGCGGCCATTCTACTAACGGATATTGCAATATAAAAAAAGGGCCTCACTATGAGGCCCTTTTATGCAGATAAATAGAAGGGAGAAGCTTCTTAATTCTCTGCGGCTGCTATCACGGGCGGTTCCTCAATGATAGCAATTCTATCACGCAGTCTGGCAACGTGTTTTTTCACACGCTCAAGCTTGCGAATAGTTTTTTTACTGCTCCTGCCGTAGTGATGACCGTAGGCAGCGTGAAACAGCTTATGTTTTAAGCCCAGCATCTTTTTGGCGATACCTCGATGCAAATAACGCACCTTGGCCATTAACAATACATCATGCGTGTCTCTCAAGTTAAAGGCACAGTGTTTAATGGGGTTGATGATATCGGCACCGACTTCGATGCGGATGATGGCCTCATCAATTAGACGTTCACAGTCTTTCAGACTGTACCAGGCAGATAATGCCCGCATGAACGCGCCCATTTCTTTAAATGCATTTTTACCTCCGAAAGCCAGGAACTCTTCAATCGTTGTAAGGTGAGGATTGCCTGTTCCGTCTCCACCTTGTGCAGGGCCAGTTAATAAGCCTTGCAATGCGCCCCCAATAGATGAGTTATTAAAGTTATCGGTAAAGTAGAACTCAGCGGCTTTTTCAATGCTGCCGGTAAAGGCATGGTTGTGAAAGAAAGTTTGCTTGCGCGCGGCTTCAATCACCGGTTGTCCGTTAAACGCATGCGCTTCGGTAACATTGTTGGGCGGTGGTGGTGTAATCGTAATGCCCGGATCTTCCGGAATAAACACACCGGTTTCCGCCGTGATGCGCGCTGCTTCTTCGTTAATATCCGAGTGTTGATGGATATTCACTGCCGGTGCAGGCGTTCTTGCTAACGCTCTGAAACCAGAACCGCCGTCCGCATGACAAACATTGCAGCCTGCCTGGTTGCTCATATACAACGCCTTGCCTTTGATGGCATGCTTGTTTTTGAACTTCATGGTTTCAAGTCTGAATTCATCGCGACGTCCCAGCCATTCTTGAAATGCCTTCATATCATCCAGTTCTGCATCGGTGGCAAACCGGAAATCATAGGGCTTGTCGCACGGTGCGTCGGGCTTATTGATGTCGGGATCGCATACCGAACTCTTGGCAATACGCGCTAGAGTTTTTGGATTGTGCTGTGCGATCGCCCCATTGGCAAATGCACGGATAGATTTATCAGCATTAATGTCTTTGTTGCCATGATGGAACTGGAACAAGGGGTGGGCCGGATTTTGCTGAAGGCCGGGCGCAGGACTCTCATCGGGCGCACCAGGTGAACCATTACCGGACCAGCCTATTTTAGGATTTTGAAAACCAAGTTGTATAACACCGTCTGCGATCACCGGCGGACCATTGGTGGTGGGAGCAAGCGGGCCAACCGTCATCGATCCGCGAAAAACAGGGTGGTGCCCTTCTTCACCAATTTCTGGATTTAATGCATCGCCGCCTTCGACATTAAATAGCGCGAGTTTTTTCACCAGAACTGGATTTTCTAATCCAGGGACATTGGTTGCGAGTATTAATTTACGGTCCTTCCAGCTGGCGCGCTTAATATCGTTTGGGTTGATATTGTACTGCCTACCCGGAATATGGCAGGTGCCACAGGAACGGCCGTTGCCTTCAAACGTTTCTTCTGTGAACAGTTTGAAGCCATTATCAATACTATTGAATTCTTCTAAAGTGGTGGGTTCTGCAAATGACGTAATTGGTATAAAGGCGAATAATAGAACCCAAATACTGAGCTTCGTGATTCGCAGATCCACAATTGATATCTGCTTCATTAGTTTTCTCCTTCTGTTTAAGCATTTTCTGATTATTTGTTTCAGGTCATGCTCCGCGTAAATCTTTTTTTACTTATAAGCCAAGTTCTACTCGCGCGAGGGAAAGAAGGGAATTGCTATTGCAAAATATGTGACAGAGATACACTTATGTTAAATTATCAAAATTCAGTAACTTATTTGTATCTTTAATCTACTTTTAAAAAAATCAACATTAAACTACTCAGGATTGTGATGGGGTTCACTATGTTTAGGTAATTGTAATTGTCCGCTAAGGGTCGAAAGCGGTCATTGATGAATGGTTGTATTTGCTCAAAGAAATACTTTACGCAAAGGTGGACCGGAATTTTCCCGAAAGAGTACTTCGGGCAATTTTGCTTTAGAAATGGATTATTCGGTCCGGTTTCTTGCGATGTGAATCGCGAAAACTACCCAGAAATAGGCATTTTGGGCCAACTTTTAGGATCTCTACACAGCGACAAGACTAGGCGGCGGCGGTTGGAGTCTTAAGCGAACTCTACTCTCCCATATATTAAGTATAAATTCCCTGTTAAACAGCCAATTTACAGGGAACATTTTTAATTTAGCCCTGTTGATACCACCCTTCTTACTGAATTTTTACGAAGTTCCAAGCACTTAGGCAACTTTAATTTAATTCCGTGTATTTATTAACAGGGAAATATCAGGGAATTCAATTAATTTCTAAAGATTGCGCTTTGGAACATCTAATTACCTATTCTCCATGTATAACTTATTAACTACAGAGATTAGTTACTAGATCAACATACTAGCTAAATAGCCATCGAATGATTTTATTTTATTCTTATACAATAAAGCAAAGTCTTCAACAAAAGATCTTTTAACAGCATCTAATTTCAAAAGCTCAGCTGACCATGCGGATAATCTAGGAAAATCGGAAGAGCTATATACGGGCGCTATATTATTCAATATTTCATGCCGCATAAATAATGGTGCGTAGGCTGTATCTATCAGATTCAGTTGATCGCCATTAAAAAATGGTTGAAAATTAATTTCATTCTCAATCATTTTTAAATTTGAATGTAATTGATTTACCTGGGCCTCATATTCCTCTTCATTGGGTTTTTGCATCAGCAAATACAGATCAATTAAGCACTGAGTACAGAATTCGATCCAAGCTCTGTTTTTCGCCAGTTGCAGACTATCCTTAGGTTTCATCGCGCCTGGAGTAATGTCATCAATATATTCACTTATTACAGACGACTCAAAAAGAACATCTTTATTATTTATTTTTAATACAGGCACTTTTTTAAGTGGCGAAATTTGAGTAAACCAATCTGGAAGATCCTCTAAATCAATAAAAGTTACCTTATGTGGTATATTTTTATACTGCAAAATGATTATAGATCGCTGCACGAATGGACACATTTTTGAACTAATAAGCTCCAATTCTTCCAATTTTCGCCCCTCCATCTAGTTACTAAATTACACATTTCGATTAGTAATTGAGTCTACACAAGACAAAAGAAAATAAATTTTAATATGCAATTTTATTTTCTACTACATCTGTAGATTGTAGCTTTGTCGCTACCAAATGTTTTGCTAATCGTTTGCTTAATCCAATAATTGTCAATGTTGGTGGACGCACAAGAGGTGCTGGAAATGTACTGGCATCCGATACGTATAGATTATCGTAGGCATGAGTTTTAAGATCAGAATCCAAATGATCTCCTATGCGAACCGTTGCACATGGATGCGTTCCTCTTGGTGGGTTCCAAAATATTGTATTGGGATTACAACCAGCTTTTATTAATATGTCTTTACTCACTTGAAATCCTATATTGGCTCTTATGCAATCTTCATGCAAAAGTGGCATGCTGATCTGACCATCAGGTGCAACATACCCTTTGAGGTCTTCCTTGATTTTCACCATAATTCCTAGCATACGAGGGAATTTTGGTATTTTTCGCATATGCTTCCAACCTTTATAATATTGTGTAAGCGCAAATAAGCCATATGGTTGAGTAAGTGTGGAATACATCAGTCCGTTCTCATCATCACAATAACTTACTGTCATAGGAGGATCACCCGTGTTTCCTCTTTCCTTGATCACTCCATAAACTACAAATGTAGTATCCACGCCTAATGCATCACCGACATTGTAAATACCAGAATTCTGCAAAATTCTGGGAGTACCAATGCCACCGGCTGACACTACTACGACCTTCGCATTTAATGCGAAAGGCTTACCATTTACTGTGCCTTGTACACCTGTGGCCACTCCATCTTCAATTTCAACTTTTCTAACATCACATTCGGTGATGACTTTAGCACCAGCTTCGACTGCCTGATCCAAATATTCGTTGGCAGTCCATTTGCCACCACAACGACAACCGAACATACATTTATCACCACAATCAAGTTTGGAATAACAACGTGAAGGACTTATGAATTTTTCTTGGGGTACCCAATCCATACCAAGGTCTCGACCTGCTTCTCCAATACGTTGCGATGCAGTACCCATGAGCTCTTCTGGCAGCGCCTCAATATGTAGCTCTTTAATTGTCTCATTGACTTCAGGCTCAATATCGACACCTGTTTTACTCAACCACCAACTGGGTGGCCCAGATGCAGCGCTGGCAAACATATTCGTAGCACCCCCGGTTAACATGGGCCGAACAATCGTTACGCCTTCTTTGGATTTTAAAAAACCTCTCTTTTCTGTATAAATAAACGGACCCATCACCGTTCCGTAATACCATTTATTTCGATGATCTATACCGCATTCAAGTACTACGACCTTTTTACCCGCTCGGGCTAATTCACGAGCTAATGTTGAACCTCCTGGGCCACTTCCTACGATTATGGCGTCGTAATTTTTACTATTAATATCACTGATAACTTCTATTGCGTTTTTAATTGATTTAATCGTTGAAGGACGTTTAGGCCTAACATTTAAACTATCAGACTGTTCTCGTTCCACATGGATGGTATTTTTTAAGTCTTCTGTATCCCCTAACACATAATCTTTCATTGCATGTACTCCATAAATAATCTTAAAAGTATTTAATAATTAATTTACTATTTACCAAATTTGTTCCAATACTTTTCAAATAGACGTTCTTCAGAAATTGTTCGGGGTGGTATTGTTCGCGAAACCCAAGTTAAGTTAAGAAAGTTTCTAACATTGACGTTCTCAGTAGTAATGTTTCCTCCCCACGTTCCACAAGCAAGTGACAACGTATAGGGAAGTCCATTCCTTGGGCTTCCTGCACCTTCATTAAGATTTTGATTCACCATCACTCTAGCTGTCTTCGTATTATGGGCTACATAATCTATATTGGCTTCTGACGTTGAATGAATTCCACAGGTATGCCCCAATCCCTGATAATTTGTAACCTTGTTTACGAGATCTACAGCGTTTTCAATTCCATCAGAATACAGATATATCGTTAACACCACTGAAAGTTTCTCACCAGAAAAAGGATGATCTTTCCCCACTGCAGCTTCTTCAATTAGCAGAAAACTCGTATTGGGTTGAATATCAATTTGTGCTTTTTGAGCAATTACATATGCCGATTTTGCAATCACATTGATTGAAGGTATATGTGAGTCATCAGGCCACATCAAAGCTTGGAGCTTTTCTTTTTCTTCTTCATTACATAAATGTGCACCAAGCTCTGTCAGCTTTTCCACTAAGCTTTGGTAAATATCTTTATGCACAACGAGGGCATTATCGGCTAAACAACTGGTTGCATAATCAAATGTCTTTGCTTTAGCAATCATGTCAGCTGCATCGTCCAAATCTGCAGATTCATCTACGATATGTACAGCATTTCCCACGCCTACTCCGTAAGCAGGCTTGCCAGAGCTATAAGCAGACTTAACCATACCCATACCGCCTGTCGCGACTATGAGATCTACATTTTCCATTAGTATTTTCGTTTTTTGAATGGAAGGATTTTCAATAACTTGTACTAGATCTTTTGGTGCTCCAACACGGTTACAACCTTCCCGCATATATTCAACCACCCTCGATGAACTGCTTTTAGTTTTTGGATGTGGCGCTACGATTAATGCATTTCTTGCCTTAATAGCACCTAATGCTTTGACAGGCGGGGTTGCATCAGGACCCGTTGCTGGAATTAACGCACCGATTATACCAACCGGTTTTGCAATCTTAGATATCCCACGATCCGGATAATCTTCAACGATACCGACCGTTTTAACCGACTGCATATCCGCCAGTGTTCCTGTGACTCGGTTATAAATTTTTGTAACTTTATCTGCGTAATTTCCAAATCCGCCTTCATCTACTGCCATTCGCGCTAATTCTTCTTTGTGTTTTATAACATTCCAAGCAACTGATGTGACTAGTTCGTCAACATCTTCTTGCGAATATGAATTAATTTGAGATTGTGCGTGTCTGGCTCGATCGATTAGTTCCATGATTTCATTGAAATCACTCCCTATACTTATAGTCCCCGACGTCAACCCATCTACATCACTATTTTTTACTTGTGTCATTTATTTAAGCCTAAATTACGCAAATAATGCCGGCTCTCCTCCTGTATGCAAAAATATTGCTGTATTAACATCTTCATAACTACCGCTTTTTATGAAATCTAATACACCAGAAAATGCCTTTCCTGTATAAACAGGATCCAAAAATACTCCTTGCTTTACTGCTATCTCCTTAATTGTGTTATTCCCTTTAGCGCTGGGAATGCCGTACCCGTCACCGATATATCCGTCATGGATTACCACGTATTCAGATTTTAGAGTGACTGACTCTTTTAATAATTTAGCCGCTTGTTCAATTAAACTGCCAATTATTTTGTTTAATTCTGAAGAAGGTCGACTTACGGTGAATCCTTCAATTCTCCAAGGGTGTTTGTATATTATTTTTGCAAGTATCCATCCAGCTATAGTTCCACCGGAGCCTACCGCAAGCGTTACCAGGTCAGGCTTTATTCCTTTCTTATCACACTGCTCATAGAGTTCTTGTGCAGCAAACATATGCGCGATTACTCCTAGTGCACATGCTCCCCCACGTGGTATTGCGTAGGGAAGTCCACCACCATACATTAATTCTTTTTCAACAAACGCAATCATTGAATCTACTGAACTTCTATCTATATCATTTGTAAATCGAATCTTTGCGCCAAGCATTTTTGTAAGATAATAATTCCCTTTTATTTTTTCTGGAGGATTGCCCCAATAGACTGCAATACAATTTAGATTTAAATAAGCAGCCGCCGCAGCCGTCGCCCGAACATGATTTGACTGCACCCCTGCACCAGTAACCAATGTTTTTGACCCACGCTTTAGCGCATCTCCAACTATATATTCGAGGGCTCTGACTTTGTTTCCTCCAAATCCAAAACCAATTAAGTCATCTCTCTTAATCCATAAATTTATTCCATTAGTAATTTTATCTAGCTTGTTGAACTGCTGTAGCGGAGTGGGAAACTCCGCAAGTTTGCACCGAGATATTTTATCAATGTCATTAAAAGCAAAAGATTGTGTATTCATAACTTGTCAAGCACCTCATCAACCATCGACGTACATAACCCTAATTGATTTTTATAATTGAAAATCTCTTCTATATTTTCTGCATCTAGCTTAGATGCAATATCAGGATTATTTAATAAAGACTCTTTAAAAGATATTCCATTTTTACGCGCTAATTTTGCTTCTTCATATATTAGTTTTTGAGCTTTATTTTTCCCGAGTGCTTTTGCCAATGCCAACATTACTCCTTCTGAGAACATCAACTCACCACTCATCTGTAAATTTTTTTGCATTTGCTCTGAACATACATCTAAACTCGATAAAACTAATTTTAAGAGCTCTAAAGCTTTACCCGAAGCTAATGTAATTAACGGCAAAACGTGCCATTCGCTTTTCCATGATCGACCATCTCGTTCATGATCGTTTACTTGGCCTTCAAGAAGAATTGCAGCGTTATGGCGTACGACTCTTGCAAGCGTACCTAGATGCTCTGAAGTTTCCGGATTTCGCTTGTGAGGCATTGTAATGCTACCTACTGTATCGATGAGGGAATTCTCCACCAGTTCTGCTATTTCTGTACGTTGCAGATTATATATCTCATGACCTATACAGTCGGCCGTTCCCGTAATCAATGCAAGTATTTGGCCCCATTCCGCGAACACGTCACGACTAGCAGTCCACGAAATTATGGGTGCTCGCAATCCTAATCGATTGCAATATTCTTTTTGGATGTCCAATCCATGATTACCTAGCGATGATAGCGAGCCAACGCCTCCACACAGCTGTCCTTCATCCATGCGATTCCCTAATTGTGATAGCCGAGTTCGATGTCGATCTATCTCACATGCCCAACCTGCCACTTTGAATCCAAATGTTATCGGTAATCCGTGTTGACCATGCGTACGCCCGGCCATGACAGTATCGCGATGTTTTATAATAAGGTCTTTTGCTATTAGACAAATACTGTTTAAGTCCAAAATAAATTTTTCCCGAGCCTCTCGTAATACAATAGAAAACCAGGTATCTGTCACGTCTTGTACGGTTGCCCCGTAATACAACCAATTTTTTACGTCTTCGTTTCCTCGTTTTACTAGCGCATCAATAAATCCCTGCATGGAATGACCACTTTGCTCAAAACCAGTTCCCATATCATTAATCAATTCATCGTTAATCGATACTTCAGAGCAAAATTTCTTAATGGAATTTCCTGCTTCTTTTGGTATTAATTCATACTCTGATTGCACTTCAGCCAATACAGACAAGATTTCTAGCCAAGATTTAATTCTTGATTCTTCATCAAATAACGTACGTAGAGATTCCGTGCTCCATGCATTTTTATAAATAGCCGATTCTAGAAATAGCGAAGTCATTTTACTTGATTAATAATACTTTCTGAATGTTGCAGCAAAGTCGTTTCCATCTGTCTACGTTTTTCTCGTGAGATTTCTATCCATCTTTGGTATTTACTTATTTCTTCTTTACTATGTTCGATCATTTCTAACACTCTGGCTTCTGATGTGCCACCCAAGCCATTCTTTTTCTCAATAGAAGCTTCCGGAGATTCTAATAATTTAAATATACGTTCAGAACACAAAATAGTACGATCAATTACTTCTTTAGTAACTTCATTCAAATCATATTCAGTGAGTTCAAACAAACATTTATTAGATAGAGAATACTTTTGAACAATTTTTCCAACGATTTTATGAGCAGTCCTATAATCTATATTATTCTCAGCCGAAATTAATTCTGCTAATTCAGTCGCCATTGAAAAGCTTTCTTTTACTCGAATAAGTGCGCAGGCAGAATTAAAGTGCAATCCTTCTAACATCGTTTTTAATAAATTAATTCCTTCTGCACCATTTCTAAGTGCAGCAGGAGTCTCACCATATACGAATAGACGATTATCGATTTGTCCTGTTGGCGTACGTTGCATGGCAACCACCATATTTTGGATACCGATAAATTTATTTGTGAGAGCACGAATATACGTTAAACCATAAGGATTTTTTTTCTGAGGCATGATTTTGCTTGCTCGCGAGCATGAATCCTGCAACTCAACGTAGTTAAATTCCTTTGTTACGAAATGGAGTAAATCTTCACTTAAGCGGTCCAATGTAATAAAAATAGAAGTTAATGTTGAAATTACTTCAATGGGGATATCGGCTTGCCACATAGCGTCTCTTGTATGCATAATCGGTTTAGCGAATCCCAACATCGTGGCTAATTTTTCTCGATCAATTTCCAAAGTGGATCCGTTAATTCCTCCACAACCTGCTGGACATTTATTTACTCTACCAAACAGCGATTCTATTCGCGCCAGATCTCGCAGTAGCATAAATACAAATGAAAGTAAGTAATGCCCAAATGATGTAGTTTGCCCTGCCTGCATATACGTGTAGTCAGGCATGATAGACAAGCGATGAGATGCCGATTGCATCAACATTACTTTTAGTAAAGCTAATATCTCATCAGCCAGATCAAGCAAATTAATTTTTATAGTTAAATGATAGGCTACCGTAGTGGCTTCTCTACGTGCTCGTCCCGCACATAGCCATCCGGCTGTATTAGAGTTCTGATCCAACCATATTTCTCTATTAGTAAATAAATCTCCGCACTTTGGATCGGGTTTAAAGTCCGCCGAGTTTTCCTGCAATTTTCGCAATGCTACTAATAAATTAGCACCAATTGTTTTCTCGATAACACCCGCTTCTACCAAAGCAATTACATGCGCAATATCCACCCAATTGAATGCTTCTGAAAGCCATAGTTGCGCTTGAAGTTCGGAAGCAAACGCACTTGCAACCATTACATCTTCAGGTGGTTTTGATAAACGACCTTCGATACACAATGCCGCATCGTATTCTGAATGTACTTCACTCATTTTTTGCTTGCTTCGAGGAGTAATTGTTTGCACTAGACATTTCGGCTACTTCAGGATCCCACTTGCCACTTTCGGTTGATTCATCTGCAACTACTCGCAGCGATTCATACTGGAGGCCTAATCGCAATGATTCCAGCGACAAGAGATCCATCGGATTAACATTACCCAAATTTACATTGGGTCCAATTTGTTGAATAAGAGCAACTTGTTGTTTTTTCTGTGGTGCTTCCCAAATAATTTTTTCCACTTTCTTCCCAGCAATCGATAATATTTTGCTAAACACATCCATTTTTAAATCACCATTTTCATCAAATATACCTACTCCATACCCTGATTCTCTCGCGTCGACGATTACATATTCAGCACCCCAATATAAATCTTGCAAAATTTGTTCGGCGAGTTGTTCCGGCGGCGGTTGTTTCAAAGGGTCTTTTTTGCCCACTTCTGTGATAGGTATTAATCCATTATCAAGCGCGCACAATATTGCGTTACGTCTTCGCACACTTGGCAATGATATCGTTCCATCAGATATTTCTACTGAACGAAATCCAATTTCTTTTGCGCGGACCATATAGGATTGGCAGTTTTTCTGAATAATCGCTGCTTCGAGCAATGTACCCCCAGGAAATGTGTTAATGTTGCATTCGTTTAACATTTCGATTTTTTGATGCAGAATATTTTCAGGTATTACTGCAGATACGCCATAACTACACTTCCAGTGTTCAAAATGATTGCTTGAAGTTTGCAATACATCGCGCAACATTCTTAATCCAAGACATGTATCAATTACCATGGTCATGCCCACGTTTGTTGGGCGCTCTATCCGTTCCTTCATGGATTCGCTGATAACGTGAATTCCCTCCCAAGCCGATTTAAACATACTCAACCTCACTTGAAAGTTCTCGCAATGCTTCTTCTACCATGGCGAGATCAGCGCCCCAAGGAACAATCATCGTGTTACCGTCTTTCTCTATTTCAAATTCAAGCAAACAACATTTTAATATCGTAGGATCGTCATTTAACGATTTGAGCTTACGTGGACACATCTCCACACGCGGCGGTTCATCATCATAATAATGACGATGAAATTGAAGACTTCGTTCACATCCGATCAACACCCAATTTAGACGTTGCGCAGGACGTTCATCCAAAAAGTAAACCGGCTTTTTAAGTTGATCCATGCCTCCTGACCTGCAGGGCAATAAATAGCATTCCGGATCCACACTGCCACACAACTTTCTTACATCAATTGTTTCTAATTCAACACGAATAGGCGGCAAATCGGCATAACCCAGTACCTGCTTAACCATGCTATACAATTTCGGCGGCGACGGAGGCTCTACTTCCAATACTTGCAAAACTAGGGGATCTGGCCGATATATGAAATTTATATGATCGTACTTCCCTTCAACAATACAAATCTGGTCTTTGCCAACTTGATTACGAAAAGCGAGTTCCGCTAAAGCAGATCGATTGGCGCAATCAACACTGCTATCTTTTATATACCTACAATTTTCAGGAAGCCCTAATACTTCAACATGAGTGATATTTGAAAATAATGGCTCATAGTCGGACTTTTGAATGGCGACGACCGCAAATTTATCATTGCTGCCTTTGAGCACGATAAATTCAGTTCGACGGTACGCCTCCTTACCCAATAAATTTTCCTGAATTGCTTTTTCTACCAATTCTCCTTCAAATTTTTGAACACTCGTTCCTCGATAAGGAATTGGAACAACATTTTTTTTATCCCGATATCTTCTTACAGATTCTGGTTGATCCTTGTTTTTTGCACTCTGTTCAACTGATTGCTGCATACTTACTTTCGCTTAATGTTAAAGAACGGTCTCTGGGTAAAAGTTCATTTTCATGAATTCGAAGAGGATCGAGTTGACGAATAATTCCAATTACTTCGTCCGAAGGTAGTGAAGCTGTCTTTAAGTCATTTATAATTTTTGGCTCAAATTCAGTATTTTCTAGAACATCATCAATTGAGGTATGCGGATATAAAGCATTTAATCGTAAGTGTCCCTCCTGGTCGAAATCAAATACACCTAAGTCAGTGACCAGCCACTGTGGACCGTTGCCACGATATCCAAGCTGCTTTCGCGTTACCCCAGATGCATTTTTATGTCCAAAGCCAGTAATGTAGTCGCACTGAGAAACAATTCGATAACGGCGTTTACCTTTATTTTGTTCTGCACGATGAGCAGCTGTCCATAATGTTAAATGTTTTGTATTGCACGATAAGTTACAAGCACCTCCACCGCCAGGAAGTTTTATCTTTAAAGAACTACGACCCAATCTGGTTACATTTGTATTACCCCAACGATCAATTTGCATGCCTGACAAAAACATTCTGCCCAAGCGTCCACTGGCTGACAAATCAAATAATTCTCCAATACTTAAATGGCATTCAGCACCTCGATCATGCACCCAATCGTTGGTGGTAGGGGCAATAAATGGGGGATTTGGATTGACGCCGTAAGTCGCGCCTGCGACTAATACCAGATTAGGGGCATATACACGTTTCGCAACATGTAAGGCTATTTGTACTAAAGGCGACCCAAAGCCATGGAATACTAAAATGTTGTCCTCAACGGTCCGCGCTAATTGATCGATGAGTAACTCACCCAGTGTACAGCTCTGTTCCATGTTTATGCACTTTCCTTATATAACTCCATCCAGGCATCATCTGATTCTTTCCAACTTGATAATCTTGATCGGGTATCTTCTCCGCCAATACGACGAAGGTATTCCTCATGGTTTGCACATTCATAAATAAAATATTTCAAATATTTTTCTTCGAATGCAGTTGGACCGTCTTTCGCAGCAGACATGTATACTTTCGTGTGTTCACGATCATATGCATAAAAAGGATAGCAAGCAGTCGGATGAGCGCCCATTGGTACTTCGGCAAAATTGCTTACATAAAAATATGGAATATTTGCACCACCTAGCTGCTCTAATTCCTCGTTCGTTACAATTTTCTCCACGGTTGCCACTACTTTTTTTGATGCTTGTGCGAATAACAAATCAACGACTGGAGGGCCTTCAATTCTCAAATTTCCGTGAGAATCCGCATACTGAGCATGAAGAATTGCGACGTCTGGCGCCAAAGGAGGAACCACTAATATGTCTTCTCCAGTATAAGGACACTGAATCGTTTTATACTGCGCACGGTTTTTCTCAAAATCCGTGCCTCTTACAGACTGAATGGGCATAAATGGCAAACCTTGAATCGAAGCACGTAGTTGCTGCACCAGCGTGTAACAGCAATTGTCTTGAATTTCTATTTTTCCACTTTCGCAACCGCGCCGATAATTTTGCGCCATACCAAAATCTTGCTCAAACCCGACATAACTTTCCTGTGATGCTGAGACCGCATTGGCACCACACAGTAAATCAATATCAATGCCATGTGCAGAACCAACCACCGTAAGATTATTTACACGATTGCGAATAATTGAACGTATCAGCGCCATTGGTTCGCGCGATGAAAGCCCACCGCCAACTGCCAAACAATTTCCACTTTCAACCATTGAAGCTAATGCTTCGATATCAGTTAGTTTGCTCTCTTTAGTTGAAATTACGAGTGCACACACAATTACACCACGCAACACGGACAGGTTTTATGTGAATCATGATCACATGAATCTTTCGCCCACGGATGGGAGTCATGATCTTCGTGGATAATGGTTGCTCGGTCACTTTTACATGCCGAGCAAACCCATATCTCTGGAGTTGTAGCTCCGGTCATTACCATACCCTTGAACTCTCGTTTACAGTCTGGGCAGTGTAGTGTAAAAACCGGCATTACTTTAAATCTCCTTCTACTCTATTTGCTTATATCATTACGCTGCTTGTTTGGATTTCTTTTGCAATTCTTCCCGTACAATCTTGGTACCTTCTACCAGAGCCCTCATTTTCTCGAAAGCAATGTAGCGCCAAAAATGAATGAGACCACAATCGGTAGTAACTCCAAGGCGATCAGCAGGAACATACTTAAGTAAATTACGAATGCGATCGGCGACTTGATCAGCGGTTTCAACGATCGTGCTCTTAACATCAATGATCCCTGCCCAAAAATACATATTATCCGGCAGTGGATGCTTTTTCAGAACATCCAGCTCACCCTCGCAACGTCCGCAATTTTCAATATTAATAACATTCAAATTTGCTTCATAACACTTCGGTATAATGGACTCCGCTTTGTTAGTCAGGTTTTCCCCTTTTCGCTTGGTAATATCATAGTCCTCTGCTCCCTCTTCCATGTAATACCCGTATGTGCCTTTGTAATTTCCCCAACAGACATGCGTAACAATCTTGGCGTTCTTCACGCCTTCAACACATCGGTTGTACGCTTCGATCGCCCAGTCTTCAAAAAAGTAAGGCCATGTAAATTCATCCAATTGGATGAAATCCACACCCATGTCATCTAATTCAAGTAGTTCTTCGTTCAAGGCAGCAGCTATCGCCATCGCGCGATCGTAACTGGACTTATAATATTTATCGTTTGTACATTGAGCTAAAGCTTGAACTCCTGTGTATTGGACTTTAATTGGTTTGTCCGTAGCGCGTTTCAACGCTCTAGCCTGTTGAATCATGATAGGACCGTATCGCTTAATTTCTTGATAACAGGTTACCGTATGCAAATCACTATAAAGTGGTGTAGCCATGTATTCCCCATGCATACTGTATCCAAGACGCTTCAGGTAGTAATACACGATTTGATCGACATAATTATCACCCTGCACTCGGCCATCTGCGATAATATCTAGTCCGGCCATTTCCTGATCATGCGCCATCGTAGCGATTACATCTTCTAATGCTTCACGCTCTTTTGCATCTGGACACGCCTGATCACCAGTAAAGTTGTGAGCCCATAGATGATCCCACCACCGAGGATTGGGATAGTTGCCCACTATACTGGTAGGAATTAGTACTTCTTTGCCTCTAATTTTCATTGTGTAGTTCCTCCTGACATTACCCCTGGATAATTAATTACGTAGTAAATTCTTTTTTAATGCGACATTAACCACTTATACTACTAAATCAATGCCATTAACCATTAAGAAAGTATTTTTTGACTGCTAAACCGAAACAAAATAATTAAGCAATAACTACTTGATTAGTAAGTACAATTTTCTTTTATCAATGACTTATTTGTTGTTAGAATAATACTGGTTATATTTAAAATTCCTCAAGCAAAATTTAATAATACATAGGTATTGATAAAATCGATAAGTGATATAATTAATATCCAAGTATTGGTAAAATTGATAAGTGAACTTCCATCAAATCAAATACTTACTGGCTCTAGCGGAGACCAATAATTTTTCGCGCGCCGCTGAACGCGTTCATGTTACCCAGTCAACTCTATCATCCGCTATACGAAAGTTAGAGGATGAGCTGCAGATTCTTTTGTTTGATCGAACAACCAAGGGTGTTCATATCACACGAGAGGGTGAGAAATTTTTAAGTCATGCTCGCGTAATATTTTCAGAAATGAATAAGATCAGCGAAGAACTGGGAACTTCGCACGAGGCAGATATACTGAAAATTGGCCTATTAAAAACACTACCCATGGACATCATCGCTACGGCAATCCAACAATATCGTGAAAAATATCCCGCTGTAATATTAGAAGTAAATGACGATGACGATGAACGAATACGTAAAAAACTAGAGCGCGAATTATTATCTGCATGTATAACAACGATAACCAATGATAATTATTCATTTAATAGCGAACTATTATTTGAAGAAGAATTAATGATTGCGATTAGTAAAGACAACCCTCTGGCAAAAAAGAAGTCACTAGACCTAACAGTACTGAATAACAAACCATTTATAGAACGGATTAATTGTGATCGCTGGGATGACATGCATTGTAAATTTGAACAAATGAATATTCATCCGAGGTCCGTGTTCTGGGCGGAAGGTGATTTGCCGGTTCTATCGATGGTTGGTGTTGGCATGGGACTATCTATTATGCCCCCTCGCCCAAATAGCAATGGCGTAGTATTTATTCCCATTAAAGGAGAAAAAGTTATCCGTAAAATAGGCCTAATATGGAAAAAAGATCATGAAACACCATTACTTGATGATTTTTGCCACTTTATCAAAGAATTAAAATGGGGAGATAAATCTCAAATAGAAGTACAAGCATAGAAATTATTTTTACTTATTAAATTATTAATTGAGCAAAAAGTATGATTACTGTAGTAGTTAATTTTCCCATCCCTAATAGTTTTACTCCTGATTCATACAAAAAAAAGATGGAAGACACAGTTCCAAGATATCAAAACATTCCTGGCCTCTTAAGAAAATATTATATCATTAACAAAAATATGCTAATTGGCGGAGGCGTCTATAATTTTGAAAATTTAGAAGATGCAAATGCTTGTTTTAATGAAGAGTGGAAGCAGAGAGTTACTGAAATTTTTGGAAAACCCGATATTATGTATTTTGACACTCTTATAGAGGTAGACAATTTATCGAAGAGCGTTAAAGTATATGATAATTAATAACTAATTAAAACGAAATATGCTTACTGTTGATCAGGCCTTATATGCTAGTGATATTGCTAAAAAAATATTAATTAACACTATCCCTATGTATGTTATTTTTACCTTATTTATAAGTAATTTTAATAATTTATTTATAATTATAGCAGTTACTATTTTAGTAATCGCATATTTTTATATAAGATATGGAATAAAAAATCCCAATAAAAAATTCACGATAAACTTCCGAAATATTTGGCTCCCTACTACGATAATTTTTGTAATTTTTAGCTTTTTATATTACAAAAAGTTAATTAGTACCGATGCTTACATTGGAGCATTTTTTATTACCACATGTTTCCCCGCACAATTTTTATTTCTTTATGAATTGCGAAAAATGCAACACATAGACTCATAAACATTGTTAAATATATATTGTGGCGGTGGTTGGAAACTGCGGCGAACCCTACTCCACTTAAAATTCCCTCTCAATCAATAAGATATGTATCTATGATAAATATTGACCACCTAATTTTACAGCTAAGTAATTATTGTTCAGTAACTACTAGAACTCTGGAATCAAGCTAATGCCAGAGGTTGTAGCCATACTTGGAGCAAGCAAAGAACAATCTCGGTATGCACACAAAGCTCAATTATTGCTAATCTCTAATGGCCACACTGTAGTTCCTATCAATCCAAAATACGACATGATTAATGGGATTAGATGCTATCCCGACTTGACATCATACTCTCACAAGATTGATACGATCACAGTATATGTCCAGCCATCTATCTTATTGAGTTTAGTCAATGAGATTATTCAGACTTCGCCTGATCGAATTATTTTCAACCCAGGAACTAATGATTCCTATGTCATAGAACAATTGCAAAAAGCAGGGATTCAAGTAGAAGTCGCTTGCACACTAGTACTCCTCCGCACTTCTCAATTTTAATCCCTGCGCATGGCGAATTGATAGTTTGCCATAAATTCAGTTAAATTCGCAGTCTTGAAATGGATTGAATTGGATCTATGATTGGATTACATGAAGGATGTACTCTTACTCTCCATTCATTTTGTTACTTTACTTATTCGCCTGCTTCAGCCACGCGGAATGAGACATGACTATTAGTGTTATGTGAGATTCGGTGTTGGACGGTCAATCCATTGGTAATCGATGAAAAAGTAATTACTCCACCATTCCTTTTTATCTCAGTCTTTGATTTGGTAACACAATAAGTAACATGTTGGCTCGGCGAATGACCGCTTCCGGCCAAAAGCGGTCATTCGCTCAAACCACAGACCACTCAAATTCGTCGTGAAAATCGAAAAAACATATAGGAAATAGATTTATAAATTGGTTTTTCGTAATTCTGATTTACTATCAATTTTGGCATAATTTATTGCATCCTTAATATTGT
>CAJIBE010000018.1_pt1 | contig 61718 bp, 61 predicted proteins | sample 9199301 | NCBI WGS metagenome assembly CAJIBE01 (sample SAMEA7708291, study PRJEB35096) | sediment metagenome | biome: marine neritic benthic zone biome [ENVO:01000025]; feature: sediment [ENVO:00002007]; material: shallow marine sediment [ENVO:03000034] sea grass bed [ENVO_01000059] ... | reverse complement strand
TTCCCAATTGTAAAGCCAAAGGCAGAATCCCAATTGAGTTGACCGAGTGGCGCACCGTCCATATCACCGACAAATTGACCATCAACGTAAACTTTACGTCCCGAAGTTTGATCAGCAGTAAACACTACGTGCATTAAATCAGTTCGCACCTCACTTCCGTTCGCAGTCAATGCAGGTTGACCATTGTTACCTGTCGATTGACTTCTAGCTCGAAGTTGAAAATTAGTGTTAACTTGACCAAAGATGAAGTTGTTGTTGTTAATGGATGCGGCATCAGCACGCTGGTAAGCAGCAATGACAGAAATTCCGCCATTATTCTGGTCCTCCGAATCAGGAATGATCCATGCTTCAACCGTAAACTCATCTTGATCTTCGGAAATCAAATTAAAAAGCTTTTGACTTTCAGTCGTACCAGCTTTGGCTTCTCCATTGACATTACGCAAGCCGCCACCTTCAACCCATTCCATTTGACCTTGTATTAAAAGATCCATCGGTGTACCTACTCCACTGGAATCACCTACTATGTCCCCAGTGCCTTCGGAAAAGTCATACATAGCAATTACGTTTGCATCGACTCTGGCAGCACCACCATCCTGTCCATCCGCAAAACTCGCCATGGCACTTGCGACTCTTGGCAAATTATTTGGAGGAGGATTTGCTGCAGCTACTGCATCTGCCCATGCCTGAATCGCTGCTTCCATCTCCACTGCAAAGGCTTCACAGGCAACCGCACCACCACAATTATGATTCTCGTCTCTTGGCTTTACGACCAAACGGGAATTAGGTGGATTGCTTAAGCTCACTTTCTGATTCGAAACGACAGCGTTATATGCAGTAGTCACATCTTCATCTGCCATAAATGGGACAATTGGTTGCAGTCCCAAAGGCGTTGGATCACGATGACACTGAATACAATTGTTAGCCGTCATGATTGGATACACTGTAGACGCAAACAATTGTTGATCATTCACCGGCGGCAACGTTGGAGCTGGTGCCGGTGGCGCAGGTGGTGCAGAGCCGCTATTATTTCCAGTATTGGTAGAACTGGTATTATTCGTGCCCGTACTGGTAGCCGCATCACCGGTGCCTGATCCATCATCAGAACCGCCACCACCGCCACCACCACATGCGGTTAATGCAATCATTATCAAAGCGATGCCTATCCATTGCATCCAATTTTGAATTCGTCGGAAATCCTTATTCCGCGATACATTTAGATTATAGTGAACCATTGCTATTCTCCTCGGTAGCATCGCTAGTTACCTCTACAATAAGTAGCAGTCTCCGCAAAGACGCGTTTCATGCTGTAGTTATTGTTTTGGAATATTGTCGCTATATCTTCAACCGCTTGATGGTCTACTGCACCGTTGGGTGGGCGATAGCAAACTTTCTCAAATGCTTTTTTGACCTGGCATTCTGCAAACTGCCGAGTTGAAGCTATTTCAACACCCAATGATTTTGCGCCAAGACCGGAGCCTGTACCCTGCCACTCCAAATATGCATTGGGCCCGGTACGCCAGTAATTTATCCAGCTGTCGTTCGTCGTTTCATGCCCAAACCGGAATACGCCTGCATCACGAGAATACTTTGGCTGCACGACACCATCGGTGTAGGCAATCTGTTGTAATTCTTCATCAAAGTCGTAATAGGCAAATGCTCCAGCCAATCCATCCAGCCCTGCATGACATGTAAGACAGTCATTGAGGAAGATATTGCTGTCTCCGCCTGGTGATCGAGTAACATCCTGTCGAATAAAATCTGGCCGCGCAGTAATATCACGCAAATCTTCCATGTCTTTACATAAGAAATTTAGACTTGCGAAACGAATTGCTGCTCTATTTGTTCCTGCAACCAAAAATGCCTGGGCGAAACCCCTTGTCGTCATAACTCCAGCGGTCGCACCTGCAGGAAGTACATTGCCTGGCAATGCAGTTTGAGCTACCTGAACCAGGTTGTTTGGATTACTTAGATCAACATTGTTATCCTCGAGCCGAGCATAGTGATCGTTATCTGATTGGGAATATGCAATGTTGTCAGAAGCTTGAGCTGATCCAATATAGGCCATGTTGGCAGATAGCACTTGATTAAACGGAACCTCATCTCTGATCATTCCGATAATAGTTGCCGTCATGTCATTTAGATCTAAATAGACCGATTGTTCTCTGTTACTCCAAGGAGTAGCAAAATCTTTTAGCGTCGTACTATAAAAAATTGGATTATCCATTGCTTCATACGCCGCATCGACGAATTGGCCATTTTGGATTTTTGTTTCCATGGAATCGAGAACTGGATCAGATGGTGGCACGCCAACCAATCGATCATGCATTCTTTTCGCTTGCTCACGAGGACCTGCATTTACAGCAGATACTCCCACAGCTAGCGCGGTAAACATGACTACAACACAATAAGTCAGTTTCTTGTGTAAGCGCATAGTGGCACCTTTTAATTGTTCATTTGCTCTTCAAACCTAAAATGCTCCAACGAGTAATTCAGGCTTCATCGTTTATGTATACAAACTGTGAAGCCCCTAAAAACTACTTTGAAACACACCCATACAGCCGCATCCTTTGGCTGATTTGTTTTTCAGAAAATGAATCAATCACTAAATGTTTTTTTAGCGTTGCTACATTGCTGTATTCGCTAAGTCCAAATACTTCGAGTAACAAGTAATGATTAATTACCATCTGTTATTACGACGACCTCCAGGTCTGGCCGTATGTATAACTCTGTGAAGTCCGTCAGATTTTCATCAGCGACAAATGGTCGAATATTCCCTACAAAGCCAACGAATAAACCAATGAGTTGTGTAAGGAATTTTGAAAGGAAAATGTAGAATGACCAGATTTAATACGACAATCAGATTACAAGCTACTGATATTTATGGAATAATTAGCTATGAATCGTGATTTTTTAATGCTCTTAGACGAAACTAAAAGCAATTGGCTAAAAAAAGCATGCCTAGTTTTATTTTGCTCTTTCAGCTCGTCATGTGATAACCACCATGAGTCTGAAATAGAACAGATCATTGGAACTGAATTCAAGAGCTACTATCGTCTCACTGCAAATAATAAGCAATTTACTCAAAAAGCTATTCAACTACTTGCAGACCTGGAAAAGTACAACCCGGATGCATTTCGCTCCCTCGCATATACATGGCAAAATGAAGCAATTAATACATGTAGAGGCCCAGTAAGGACGGACAGCAAAGTCCGAAAATCAGACTATGATTTACTCCTATCTGATCAACCCAATACAACACCTTCATGGTATCTTACCGAACAATCGATACGCCCCTGCGTTGTGAATTTCTATTCCGATAATTGGTCAAGAATTAATTCAATGATTAAATTGCACTTTAATTACATCGAGTGAACTCTTCTTGAAGATTAGACACTAAGTAGATATCTACTTTAAGTATTCGCCATATATGAATCACCAACTTCCTGTATGTCCCTGCTGTAAACGATCAAGCGGGCATAAACAGATAAAATCCAGCTTATTTTCCTATTGTGATAAACACAAAACCAAATGGTTAATTGGCTTTTCCTTTCACCAACAGGCGAATCGCACCCAAACTGTTGAAAACGATAAATATTTATGGGATTACGTGCAAGTTCATCCCAGCTACAAAAATTCATTGTTTGCAACGCTCACCAATAATCTCCTGGATCGACTTCATAGCGCACATAAAAAAGTTTTCCGCTCATCCCCATATTTCACCCGCTTGTCTGTTAAGTAGCGAAATCGCAGCACGAATTAATCCCGATCCTTTGCCTTCGTATCATATAACCCACTAATATATTTCCATTAAATTATTCAACGCGTAGTTGAATAATTTAATCTTTGAACTATTTTTTAATTCGTGAAGCTATTCAAAGAGGCTTGAATAGCGATTTTGTTATATTTATTTAATTAACACGGAACATTACTAGAGATAGTTATACGATGACATATTCGGTCATTCTAATTGATCGTCAAGGACGTCATTCTCCTACCTTTGACTGCGACGTTTTTTGTGATGGCACAGAGCTCGAAATCGATGCTGAGCATTCATATGAACATATTAAGACAGCACGCACGATCCATGTGCTTATTAATAACCAAGTTATCAGTCAACACGACATCCTTGGTTATTCATTCATAGGGGATACAATAATTAGCGGTGTCCATGCATCACGTTGCGGAAAATATGTATTAACAGTAGGCCTTGGAAGCTAGCCTTTCAATGTTTTCGTTAGTCAGTTGCACCTTTAGGTGCGTCTCTCAACCGATCGACAATACAATAAAAACCAAATGGTGAATCTCCTGGATTTCTAAGCTGATGCACTGACATTGGTTTGATATATACAACATCGTTACTGTTTACCGTAAAACTTGCATTATCAATCAGCACTTCACCAACTCCGCGAACACCTATAATCACATGCGTATGCTGATGCTTTTCCAGACTGGAAAAGCCTTTTGAGTCTATTTCAAAGTAACGCAAATCAAAATCACATTGCTCATTGCCTTTCCCAATAAGTTCTACCCTACGAACACCTTTAAACGGCAATTCATTTGAATTTTTATAAATACTACTATTCCGACCACGCCATTGGAATTTGTCAAACTGTATATATTCCTGTGATTTATATCGCACTGTGCTGCTGGCTTCACATGAGGATGGACAGGACATCATCTCTGGAACTTCAAGTCGTTCCTGAAAATATTCACAAATCCTGCTTTTAAATGCTTGCGTAGAGGCTGTTAGATTCTTTGAATATTCAAGTAATGATCCGCCAAGCAATAATACCGCATCTTCACCAAACCACTGACACATTGTGCTCAGGTCACTGTATTGCATTCCTCCAGCAGGGCACGGAAATGCTGGCTCTATATCTCCTAGTGACTGTCGCAGAGAATCTGCGATACTTATGCAATCTTTCTTTTGAAAAGAAAATCGTCCGCCATAATTTGGGAAGACTGATACATCCACTCCCGAAAGACGATAAAGCAATCCATAAAGTAGTGAGTAATTCATGCCTTGTAACGCATCTTGCATACAATACCCACCGGTAAATGCAGGATGTGCCATATATATAAGACTGTATCTTTCTACTAAACCACGTGCAGTATCTAACCCAATTATCATTGGACAAAGCAGTACGCCGTGAGCACCATTATTTACAACCCACTCAAAGTAGCGCTCCATTTCCTCATACGGGGCAGAAATAAATGGAAAATAGAAACAGGGCCTGCCCGTTTTCTGCTCCGCACGACGTATAGCATCCAAACATAAGCTAGTCCTTTGTTTAAATTCTTCAAAGCTGCCAATCAAGTTTTGATCATCCTTGATAATGTCGCCACCACCACATGCAAACTGATAGGCCAGATCTGCGAAATATTCGTTTGATTGCCCTCGCGGCTTTAAGGCAGTCGCCAATAATGGTCGACCAAACACACCCAACTTTTTACGGATCCCGGAAACACCGAAAGATGGACCTTGAAGGCTGGCTAACAAACTAGCAGGGATTTCGATATCAACGAGACGTACATTTTGGTACATAGACACATTGCCAAAGCATAAATTTAGCAACTGATTATATTGCTGACTGGACACAGCAACGGGATAGCTTAATGTTATTTCGAACCTGTTCAAATAGCCCGGCACAGCGACTACCTGTTGGAGCTTCCCCACATATTCACGCTCTATTGCATCGGTTATGACTGACTCTGGTGTCTCTACACTCTGCTCGATAGCAATTTTACGAGCTAAATCAACAACATCATCACTTGGGCAATCAATGCAATATTTGACTAGAATATTTTCGCTCATACTAATATTTAACCAAGGTGATGTAATCAATTACAGAATATACGCGTACTTTTGCCACTGGTTCACGATCAAATGGAGCAATGAAGACTTAAACATTATCTATATTTGCCGATAATTTAAGTAGCCTCAAGCCATCCGGAGTCATTATGGGAACTGTATATACAAATTTTGAACAGGCCAGAATCGAGCACGAAGCACGGAAAATTGTAACAGATCTAGTTTCCATTGGCGGTGTTGACTGGGCAGTTCACACCGTAAGTCAAATACCTTCCTTTTCTGATAACTACCAGGAAAAGCTTCGAGTCCTTCTCAAAGAAAAATTAATTCAACTAAATGAGCATATTTTATAATATTTAGTCCTACCCAATTAAAAAAGACAGCCATCAAACATCTTGTATGAGCACTCAAGCTATATTATATAGTTTGGAATGCTAGAAACCTTAAAATTACTTATCGATAGTTATACCGAGTGGTTGTACTATTTTGCGATTATTTCAATTATTTTTCTGATTGTAAGCCTGTTATTTGTTCCTTACCTGATTACACGCATACCTGAGGATTATTTTATTGTAGGCAAAAGAAAAGGTAGAGGTCGACCAATCACATGGAAGAAATTAATACTCTTACTGATACGCACTATTATAGGCAGCGTGTTAATGATTACTGGCATCGTCTTGCTGGTACTTCCCGGTCAAGGGCTATTAACAATACTCGCCGGGATCTTTATTCTCGAATTTCCAGGTAAATACAGGTTAGAAAGATATCTGGTTCAAAAACCGGTAATTTTGAATAGTCTGAATTGGATACGACGTCGTTATCAAGTAAACGATATTCGAATTACCTAAACATTCACTATTTTCATCCCCCAATAACAACTGCGTAACTTTCTGAATCACAAGGAATTCAATCGTCTTCCATAAGAAACCCCTGTCTCATTAACACCACCGATTATCGGGGATTGTATTCAATTATGTTTACACTTATGCCCCAATACAAAACTAAAAATTATCTAAATTTCAGGAAGACCCACACATGGAAAAGGATTACCTTTCCTTACTTCGTACCGTCTTGGCCATATGCATTCTATGTTTAAACACAATAACACTCGCAGATGACATCTATGTAGCCAAAGAAAAGGATCAATACCATGACGATGAAGATGGCTTGACCTGGGATCTTGAAAATTTTGCGGTGCAACTAAACCTGGCATCTTATCATCCAAATAGTTCAGAAGATTATAATGAGTTCAACCGAGGAATCGGTGTTGAATATCATTTAGAAGAATTTTTCCTGGCTGGCGGTTATTTCTGGAATAGCCTGTACCGGGATACTTTTTACGCAGGAGTTGGGAAAGAGTTTACTTTTGGCGACGTTAACTGGATCGGTGTTGGCGCAATTGGTGGTGCCATAACAGGGTACCGCGACGGCCAGGAACCCCTACCGGCTGTCGTACCCTACTTGTTTCTTACCAAGGACAAATTCACCTTTAAAATTCACTATCTTCCAGAATTTGGCGACGTTGAAGATGACGCCCTCGGCTTCGCACTGCGAATTCGACTCGATTAAACACCGTCTCAATCGCCATACAGATTATTCTTTTCGATTTATAATGTCTGCATCAGATAGACACGAGAAGACTTATGAGCACCGAAGAGACCCTCTTTACGAAGATAATCAAACGTGAAATACCCGCTGACATCGTCTATGAAGACGAAGTAAGTTTGGCATTTAGGGATATTAATCCGCAGGCACCCCTGCATGTCTTGCTGGTCCCGAAAACACCTATCGCAAAGCTGACGGATGCAATCAGCGCTGATCAATCAATCCTAGGCCATTTAATGCTGACAGCGCCAAAAATAGCGCAAGAACAAGGATATGCGGACGCGTTTCGATTGGTTATCAATAACGGTGAAGCTGCAGGACAAACTGTATTTCATCTCCACGTACATATTCTGGCAGGACGTGATTTACACTGGCCTCCGGGATAGGAATTTTGGTATTGGTAAATTTCACTAGAATTGATGCACCAATCGTAGTCAACTCGACAAATGTTTATCGATCCATGCAATCAGACTTTGAATTTTATTGGGTTCTGACGAACGTTTTTGCAGCATTGTTAAGCTGTACCGCAGTTCGTGTATGAGCGATTCATAAGATGTAATTTTATTATGCAGATAGGCCAATTCTGCTTTCTCCTTTATTAGTCGCTCACGCAATTCTGAAATACTTAAGTCATGAGCTAGCTTATCTGTCGCATGTTGCAAGGACTCGTCTTTAATTTTCCCCACCCATGCAACCATATCCGCTTCCACCAGATCTGCATTTGGGTGAACGTCTGCCAGGTCTTCTATATGAATCATTCCGCGGACAGCAGAGAGAACACCATTATCAATTTCCGTTTGAAGTTCACGAGTTGAAACTCCGACCAATTGCGCAGCCTTAGCTACACTGATAAAACGCCCCATAGCTTCCCCATTTTTTATATGGCAGTACGTACCTTTTTGACATGCAAATTACAAACTTAAACCACACGTTGATATACGCCTTCTACCCCTTTTTTGGCTAATACTAACTGCCATAATTGCAAATCTCGCGCCCTGAAGCCCCCTGCACAAGCAAGCAGATAATATTTCCACATACGATAAAACCTTTCGCTGTATTGTGTCTTCAACTCATCCCAACCCGCATGAAAATTATCAAACCACGCAACCAGCGTTTTATCATAGTATGCACCAAAATTATGCAAATCTTCCAAAACGAACAACTTTTCAGTTGCAAGGCCGATATTAGCGATCGAGGGAACTTGACCATTTGGGAAGATGTATTTATGTATCCAGGGATCTGGAGCTAATTTACTCTCTACCGCTCCAATTGTATGAAGCAAAAACAAGCCATGGTCTTTTAGAGACTGATTGGCTATTCGAAAATACTCCGCAAAATTTTTACTCCCTACATGCTCAAACATTCCCAACGAAACTATATGATCAAACTGTTCGTTTAACAGACGATAATCCTGAACACGGATTTCGATCGGAAGACCATCACATATGCGACGCGCATACTCAGCCTGTTCATTAGACACGGTAATTCCTGTCACTTTGACGCCATAATTTTCTGCTGCAAATTTAGCGTAACTCCCCCACCCACAACCGATATCTAAAACATGTTGCCCTGCTTTCAAATTTAGTTTTCTACATACTAAATCCAGCTTAGCTTCCTGTGCGCTATCCAAATCACTTGCATCTTTCCAATATGCGCAAGTGTACGTTAATCGACGATCAAGCATCACTTCAAACAATTTATTGCCGATATCATAGTGCTGTTCGCCAACCTGAAACGCCCGCTTTAGTTTCTGCATATTAGTTAACTTTGCACGCGCTGTTAGCGCAAGCAAGTTAAGAGGTTTAATGCTTGAAGAAAGGTCAAATCGAAGCAAATTACAAATAAACTGATCAATACTTTTGGCGTCCCACCATTGGTCCATATAGCTTTCCCCGAGCCCCAAAGATCCTTCTGAAAGGATTCGATTGAACACATCTTCATTATGAACCTGCATGTCCCACGGACGGTCACCCGAAATATTAATATCTGCCAATGCAAGAAGTTCCTCACATTTTTCCCGTGCATTCATCATCTAATTACATCAAAGTTTGTTTCTATTATTTGGCATTAATTACATGAAGTGTAATATGAATGTCAATAAATTCTAACGTAAATATGCTTGCTTTAAACTTAGTTAAAGCATAAAGTTAGGGTGCTTTGTAAAGCAATACAATAATAATTATAGAAACTACAGCAAGTTAGATATGCCCATAACAATAAATCTAGTTGTAGCGCTACTGGTACTTGTAATAAGTGTTGCTATGTTTTTACGCTGGCACTGAAATTACAGTGAGTTGAGTCATACTTTTAAAGTAAATTATTAGAAGTATATTCAGAGGCAAATAAATGAGCCTGGCGAATTCAGGCTTGTTCGATAAGGGTACCGGCGGGCTTTCAATATTTTCTTGGCAAACGTAAGCGTTGTCTCGGTGTTAGTGTTCCCTCTTTAAGGCTTTCCTTGCTTCTCCTGATTATTACGTAATTAATTTGCGCGGCAGTCCGTCTCCTCGGCGGCTGGGGATATGCTTGCCTATGAATCCAAAGCCGATACCTCCTTTAGAGATGTGCGCAATTACGGCAAATACGCGAATCATTTTTGCGGTCCTGCCTCGATCGATCACAAAAACTAGCTGGATTCTTCTGCCCACATACGCCCGCTTTGGAATCAAATCGATATAGACTCCTCGCGAGCTGATATTAGTTGGCCGACAACGTTCAATTTCCAGTTGCTTGCAATAAAGATATACATTCTCTGAGGTAGGTCTTCTGACGCTTAATCTGCGCTCCATACTCTTATTTACTGCCATAATCTATACTAATCTGATGTTCGAAACGGGTTATCCTACTTTATCAAAATTTTCAATAAACTGAAGCGTTTACAAGATAAATTGCAACATTTTTCGATTATTTCACACTAGGCCCTTATTTAGCACTAACGGCCATTAATATTATGTTAAATAGTATAACTTTTTGGCCTTGGACCGGCAATCTAGATGAACTCTATCCAAATTCTGATCGATACGGATTAAAATGAAACATAAACCTTGGTATCTGTCACATTTTTACTTAAAATAGGCGACGTTCTACCGAAGTGGCAGAAATTACTAGTAAACATTGGGTTACCCGAAACTGCTGCAGCTTTGGTGGTTTGAAGTTGTTACAACTATCTTTTAATTAAAAGTTCTATGAATTTAAAACTTCGGAGTTATAAAAAATGCAAGAAAAGCTATTGAAATCACTTCAAGCTATTGCGCTAGCAGGCACCGTAGCATTTGCTGCCGGCTGTACCAAAACACCTGCAATGCAAGCGGAAGCAGAGGTTGACCCTCTCGCAGAAGTACGTGAAATTGCAAACGAAGCACTTCGTACTGCAAACACTGCTGCATTTAACGCTGCAACTGCAAAGGACCTGGCTATTTCAGCCCAGGAAACTGCAGACCAAGCGGCACAAGCAGCTGCAGCAGCACAAGCATGTTGCGATGCCAATTCACGGCGCATGAATGTTATGTTTCATGAGTCAATGAAAGGCAAATAACAACTAGTTAGTTGGTTGTAATTAAGGCCCCATTCAATGGGGCCTTTTTTGTTTCCGTGCCAGTTTTATTTCTATCTACGAATTAAATATCTTCAAAACGTCTGGACATAATAAATGGAATGCCGCGTTTAAGCCTCGCTTCACGGTAACCGACCTCCCAGTAGGTTTGATAATCTTCCTTTTGAAGACTACTCGTTTGAGCTACTACTAACTGAACAAACTCAGTCAGGTTTCTAGATGCAGCTTTCTCCTGCTCTTCAATATTGGAATGTGTTTCCACAAATAACTGTTTCCCTTGCCACCCAACCTTATATGGTTGATTCACAATTGTGACGGGTGTTTTTACCTTTATACTGTTAAATAATTGTTGTATTCCTGAAGGATGCAAGCGAATACATCCATGAGTGACCCGCATGCCGATCCCCTGTGGCACGTTAGTCCCATGAATTAGATATCCCGGCAACGCCAATCTCAAGGCATAATCTCCCAGTGGGTTATCAGGTCCTGGAGGAATGACTTCCGGCAAAGGATCATCATTCTCTTCATGCTCTTTTCGTATGGATTCCGGGGGATACCAGCTGGGATTTTCTGTTTTTGCACTTATATGAGTAAATGTTAGTGGGGTTTCCCATTGCCCACCTTTTCCGACACTGATTGGATAAGTAGAAACTGAGCGCAACCCATTACCATTAACCCCTTGATGAAAATGATAAAGTCGTAATTCAGCCAGATTTATGATGACTCCTTTATGCTCCGTATTCGGTAGTATATATTGCGTAGGAACGATAATCTGCGTATCCGCCTCGGGAATCCAGGGATCTATCGAAGGGTTAGCAGCCACCAGTTCATCAAATCCAATGCGGAATTTTTGTGCCAACTGAATGAAATTATCTCCATCCTGTATGGTATGAATAATTGGCATACCAACAACACTGTCACCATCCTTATAAAGATAGGTGTCTGCACCGGCAACCGAAAAACTGCAGCCTAGCAAAATTAATAAAATCAACCGTTTAGTCATAAAATCGATCATTGTCACTCCATTATAGCGACTTCTATTGCTTCTTCCATAACCTCGAAGACCAATTCTATCTGATCAGGGTCAATAATATATGGAGGCATAAAGTACATCACATTACCTAATGGTCGAAGTAGTACATGATTTTTGAGCGCGTGCTGGTAGGCTCTAAGCCCTCGTCTTTCTTGCCAGGGGTACGCACTCTTTGTTTTTTTGTCTTTAACCATTTCTACCGCAAAAATCATTCCAGTTTGACGCACCTGGCCAATATTTTGATGATTATCAAATCGCTTTCCCTGCTCTTCGATACAGTGAATCAAGGATTGGTTCCGTTTGATTACATCCTGCTGGTGAAATATATCAAGCGTCGCTAATGCGGCTGCGCATGCAAGAGGGTTTCCAGTATATGAGTGCGAGTGTAAGAATGCTTTTAAACTAGCGTAGTCGTCATAAAAAGCCTCGTAAATCTGGTCGGTCATCAATACTACCGATAACGGTAGATATCCGCCTGTCAATCCTTTCGATAAGCACATGAAATCAGGACTGATGTTCGCTTGCTCACACGCAAACATGGTCCCTGTACGACCAAATCCAACTGCAATTTCATCTGCAATCAAATGCACATCATATCGATCACAAGCCTCACGTAACAATTCAAGGTATTTTGCATCGTACATGCGCATATATCCTGCACATTGAACCAAAGGCTCAATAATCACTGCACAGATTTCTTTGTGATGCACACGAAGAGTTTCCTCCATGGCGGAAAACTTGCGTGTAGCATATTCTGGCCCAATTTCTCCTTCCTCCATATAGAATGAATCCGCACCGGGCACCGCGATTACATCCATCAATAAAGGCTTATAGGTTTCTTTGTAAAGCTCCACATCACCAACTGATAGAGCACCAATAGTTTCACCGTGATAGGAGTTTTTTAAGGTAATAAATTTTTTCTTGCCTTCATCACCAATGTTCTTCCAATAATGAAAACTCATTTTTAACGCAACTTCGATAGCAGATGAGCCATTGTCCGCATAAAAACAGCGCGTTAAAGGCTCTGGTGTAATTTCTGTCAAACGCTCTGAAAGCTGAATAATTGGCTCATGCGAAAAACCAGCTAATAATACATGCTCCAGTGTATCGGCTTGGCGTTTGATAGCAGAGCTAATTGATTGATTAGCGTGGCCAAATAAATTTACCCACCATGAACTGATCGCATCTATATACTTATTCCCATCGAAATCCTGCAGCCAAATTCCCTCTCCTTTTGCAATCGGAATAATTGGAATCTGCTCATGGTCTTTCATTTGCGTGCATGGGTGCCAAAGGTTTTGCAGATCTCTCTCTATTAAATTTTTTGTAAATGGTGAGTGTTCAAACATAAGTCAAGCCTAAATTATTCAACAAAGCAACGCGGTTCGCGGGACACGAATGAATGCACAGCTATAATGTATAACGATGCGAAACGGCAATGAATGTCACCACGTAAATAATAAATTCAGCGAGGCTGCCAGTTGGATTTCATAAATGTACGCAGCCGATATCCTAACAAAAACGCAAGAATAAATGCATAGATTATTGGCTCCATCAAATCGGCTTTAACCAACCACCAAAAATGCAGTATTGCCAACACAGAGATTACGTAGATAAGCTTATGTAATTTAACCCAAGCACTCTGCAATTTTCTTTGCATTGCATTTGTTGAAGTTATTGCCAGTGGAGTCATCAATACAAAGGCCAGAAACCCTACTGTAATGTATGGTCTTTCTTTAATATCCTCAAAGATAGCGTCTAACGCAAACCACTGATCCAGCACAATATAAATGGAGAAATGCATCACTACGTAAAAGAAGCACGTCAAGCCCAACATTCTTCTAAACTGAACCAAAGCATTGTATCCAAATATTCTACGCAATGGGCTCACTGCCAATGTAAGAAGCAATATACGCAACGCCCATTCACCAGTTCCATGCGTAATTGCTTCAATAGGGTTGGCGCCCAGCTCGTCTTTGTAAAACTGCCAAACAAGGCTCACAAATGGGGTAATCAATAAAATAAAGACCAGTGGCTTTAATTTTTTTATTTTAGAATCCAATTCTTGCGGCATACTTTTATATCGAATCCAAGAAACTGAAATCACTCAGGCCTCAATTAAAATATTCGTTAATGTTTAAAATGAATTGAATTAAATACTATGGTTTTAAAATAATTGAGATATTTATGGTTCCTGAAAGAACCACAAGACATCAAACATGAATTGCCCTGTTATCCACTGCCAATGCTGCTTCGTGCATTCCTTCTGACAAAGTTGGATGGCTGTGGATTGTACGTGCAAGATCTTCTGCAGATAATTCAGACTCAATTGCCACGACTGCCTCCGCTATCATCTCGGACGCATTTGGGCCAATAATATGGGCTCCCAATAATTGATCCGTATTTGCATCTGCGATGAGCTTTATAAACCCTGCACTTTCCCCCAAGGCTCGGGCACGACCCAGTGCCATAAATGGAAATGATCCTACTGAGTATTCCATTCCCTTTGAAGTCAACGACTGTTCACTCTCTCCTGCCCATGCTATTTCTGGCCAAGTATATATGACCCAAGGAATGGCATTATAGTTAACATGGCCATACTGTCCCGCCAAATGTTCAGCAAGCGCAATTCCCTCGTCAGACCCTTTATGAGCGAGCATTGCTCCCCCAATTACGTCACCGATTGCATAAATTCCGCCAATACTAGTCTGCCAATGATCATCCACTTCTATAAATCCTCGACTATCCACTCTTACGCCAACTTGGTCCAGATCCAACCCCGCAGTATTCGCCACGCGTCCTACAGCAACAAGCAAGCGATCTACATCGGTCTGATCTAAACCGTCAGGCCCTTCCGTTGTAACCTTAACCAAGTCGCCATATTTTTCGACACCTTTTACCAACCGGTTTAATAAAATGTTTATCCCCTGCTTGGAGAGAATTTTATTTGCTTCTACTGCTACATCGCTATCTACTGAGGGCAAAAACTGTTGCTCTGCTTCCCACATGGTTACCTTGGCACCAAGCCGACTCCAAATACTCGCCATCTCCAATCCGATCACGCCTGCTCCAATGACACCCAAATGTTTAGGCACCTGGGATAAGGCCAACGCTCCTGTTGAATCCAAAATGACGTTCTGATCTACAGGCGAAATTTCCAGTTCCAGCGGCTTTGAACCTGAGGCAATTATGATTTTTTGCGCGTTAAGAACTGAGCACTGATCCTGATCTTTTACTTCCACTTCCGATGCTGACCTTACCGATGCAGTGCCACATAAAAACTCAATATTATTCTTCTTTAAAAGTCCTTTAACTCCCGTGGTCAATGTTTTAACGACTTTTTCCTTGCGCTGCTGCATTTTTGCAACATCGACTTTCAATTTTTCACATTGAATACCATGCTGCCTAGCATCTTTTTCGAGAAATGAGTAGTGGTGACTTGAATCCAATAACGCCTTGGAAGGAATACATCCCACATTTAAACAGGTACCACCAGGACACGGCTTCCCATTCTTATCCAACCAATCATCTATACAAGCTACTCGCATACCCAACTGCGCACAGCGAATTGCACACACGTAACCTGCAGGACCTGCTCCAATAACTACGACATCGTAACTTGAATTTGTCATTTTACAAATGCAGCAGCAATTGAACAGGATCTTCAATAATTTTTTTAATTCTGCTTAAAAATAATACTGCTTCCCGGCCATCAATAATCCTATGATCATAAGAAAGCGCAAGATACATCATTGGCCTTACAACAACCTCATCGTTCTCCACAACCGGACGCTTTTCAATTGCGTGCATTCCCATAATTGCGCTTTGCGGAGGATTAATAATAGGCGTTGACATCATGGAACCAAAGACACCCCCATTTGTAATAGTGAATGTACCTCCGGTAAGCTCATCTATAGAGAGCTTATTTTGTTTCGCCTTACTTGCAAGCTCATTAATCTCTATTTCTACTGCTGCCATCGTCTTGGATTCTGTATTGCGAATAACAGGCACAACCAGTCCTCGCTCTGAGCTGACTGCGATTCCCATATCGACATGGGAGTGATAAATTATTTCTTCATGATCAACCGAAGCATTAACTATCGGATATTCCCGTAACGCATCAACCGCCGCGAGAACAAAAAAGGACATGAAACCCAGCTTGGATCCATATTGCTCCTTGAACCTGTCCTTATATCTTTCTCTAATTTCCAGAACCCGCTGCATGTTAACTTCATTAAAGGTGGTCAACATTGCATACTCTTGTTGCGCTGAAACCAGCCTTTGAGCAATTCGTTTTCGCAGGCTACTCATAGCCACCCGCTGATCTTCATGATCGATCACAGCAGGTCGCGAACTTTCCATCTTATCCGACACCGCATCTAGACTCTTCAACACATCTTCTTTAGTGATGCGATTCCCTTTACCGCTGGGATCAATTGTATCCAGATCTACTTCATTCTCATGCAGCAATTTTCTTACTGCGGGACTTTTTTTGACTTGCTGGCCAGAATCTTCATCAAGTGAATCAGATTTCTTTTCATTATCAGGCTCTGCTGCTAAGTCTTCCTTATTCGGGACTTGAGTAGTTTGACCCTGACCCAGATTCACAGTTTTTAGAATCGCTACCACCTCCTTACTACTTACAACTTCATTTTTTGCTTTGATGATCTTTTCCAATACACCATCAACCGGGGCTGGAATCTCCAGCACCACCTTATCAGTCTCCACCTCAACCAGAGTTTCACCTTCTTTCACCTCGTCACCAACCTGCTTTAGCCAAGCACCAACGGTGCCTTCACTTACAGATTCTGAAAACTCTGGAATTAGGACTTCAGTATTCACACCATAGATCCTTTTTATTTTGCTATTTACCCGGCACTTCGTAATTCAACATTACTGGTTTTAGTAGTTATTCCAAGCGCATCATGGATCAGCTTATTCTGCTGCTTGCGATGCAAATGCATATAGCCAACCGCTGGAGAGGCCGAATAATCCCGCCCCACATACTCTAGTGACTGGTGCGGCAACATACAAGCAGATAGCTTACGTCGCGACTGTATATAAAACCAGGCGCCCTGGTTTCTGGGTTCTTCCTGAACCCATATTATCTTTGTGACGTGCTTGAACATTTTCATAACCGCTGTTACCTCGTCCATTGGGAACGGATATAATTGCTCTATTCGAATGATTGTAACATCGTTAATTTTATTGGTATTTTTTGCCTCTATCAGGTCAAAATAAACTTTACCTGTGCAAACAATCAATTTACGAATAGACGACACATCCGAATAATTACTTTCGGTTACTACTTCCATAAAACCACCGGAGGTGAATTCTTCTTTAGCAGAGGTGGATAATGGATGTCTGAGCAAGCTTTTTGGAGTAAATACAATCAAAGGCTTGCGATAAGGTCGCAACATTTGCCTGCGTAACAAATGAAATAGTTGTACCGGAGTTGTTGGAACGCATACTTGCATATTCTCTTCTGCACACAACTGAAGATATCGTTCCATTCTTGCTGACGAGTGCTCTGGGCCTTGGCCATCATACCCATGCGGCAAAAACAATACCAGGCCACAAAACCGCTGCCATTTAACTTCTGATGAGCTCAGAAATTGATCAATGATGACCTGTGCATTATTTGCAAAATCACCGAATTGGGCTTCCCAGATAACCAGCGAGTTTGGTTCAGCGGTTGCATATCCGACTTCATAGCCGAGTACAGCCTCCTCAGAAAGTAAACTATTTATAGGGAGAAATGCTGGTTGATTGGGAAATAAGTTACGCAGTGGAATATACACTTCTGCTGTTTCCTGATCGAGTATTGCACAGTGACGATGGAAGAAAGTACCTCGCATACTATCCTGACCAGACAAACGGACCGGATAATTTTCGTGAAGCAAGGAACCATACGCCAGCATTTCAGCAAACCCCCAATCAATAGGCAAATCTCCTGCGCCCATTTGCTTGCGGTCATCCAGTATTTTTTGCACAGCCCGATGTACTGAAAAGTTTGCTGGAACCGTCGTCAACACGGCTGATATATCGCTAATTAATTCATCGGTTAAAGAAGTATCAACCGAGTGTGTCCAATGAGTTCCAAAAAAGGGCTTAAAATTTACGACGTATTTAGATCGACTAGGAGGTGCAATTTCACTGCATACTGGTTTCCCATTGTTCAGCTTATCAATATAAAGCTTTTCCATAGTTTGATAATCACCGTCCACTACAACACTTTCTTCCAATAACTGCCGATAATACAGCATATCAACAGAATCCTTGTTACGAATGCGTTTATACATTAGTGGCTGGGTTACGGCAGGTTCATCTGCTTCAGAATGTCCGTGTCGACGATAACAAATCATATCAATCACGATATCGTGAGAATATTTCATCCGAAAATCCAGCGCCAATTCGGTAGCAAATACCACGGCTTCAGGATCGTCGCCGTTAATATGCATAATCGGAGCCTGCACCATTTTTGCTACATCAGTACAGTACAGCGTGGATCGCGAATCCAGGGGATCACTGGTGGTAAAGCCAATCTGGTTATTTACAATAATATGAATTGTGCCACCCGTTGCGTACCCGCGAGTACTGGATAAATTTAGCGTCTCCATTACCACACCCTGGCCGGCAAATGCAGCATCCCCATGAATCAATACAGGAATAACCTGCTTGCGATTCTTATCTCTTCGTCTTTCCTGTCGCGCACGAACTGAACCCTCGACAACCGGATCGATAATTTCTAAATGTGATGGGTTAAACGAAAGAACGGTATGAACTGGACGTTTTTTCGATTTAAGATCTATGGAAAACCCTTTATGGTATTTAACATCGCCGGAACCATTATGCGGATCGACGCTATCTTCAAATTCCTCAAAAAGTTCCTGGGGGTTTTTCCCCAAAATATTAACCAACACATTTAAACGACCCCGATGCGCCATACCTATTAAGAGTTCTTTAACGTTGTGCTCACCAGCGCGCTGAATTAATGCATCAAGTAATGGAATTAAGCTGGTTCCGCCTTCCAACGAAAATCGTTTTTGGCCGACATATTTCCTATGCAAATAGACTTCCAGCGTATTGGCAGCAATCAGTCGTTCAAGAATGCGACGCTTCTTATCATGAGTGTAATCATGTGTAGGATATCTGGACTCCAGATATTTTCGTACCCAGTGTTTCTTTCCAGGATCCGAGATATGCTCCAGCTCAACACCAATACTGCCACAATAGGTAGTCGACAGCATGTTTAGAATATCGCGCAAGGTCTGCTTTACTTCTCCTTTGCGCCCACCTAAATAGAATTCTGCATCAAGATCTTCCGTACCGAGACCGTGATATTCAGGACTTAACAAATCGATCTGAGGTCGACCTTCTGCATGCAATGGATCAATATCGGCCTGGCGATGACCCAACGCTCGATAAGCACGAATCAGCCGTAATACAGCGGTTTGTTTTCCCTGCATTTTACTTGAAGGAGTTGCCTTCGCAGCTTTTTTTGAGCTTGTATGTGTTCTCGATTTTTCCCGTGTTTTCCTGGCGGCCGTATACGAAGAATCACGATGCTCGATGACGGCCTCGAGTTGGCCAAAATACGACTGCCAGGATTCGTCGACCAAATTTGGATTGGAAATATAAAGTTCGTAAAGATGTTCTATGTAATCAGCATTACCACCATAAATATGTTGACTATTTTTGTGGTTCATCGTGATATTTGAAATGCTAGAGTTGCACGCTTAATTTGTTATTCATACCTTATGACCAAATTATACGGCGATTTTTACCATCGATTGAAAAAAATATTACATCGTATGGGTAGGTCTATCAGCCTGTAATGCACCGCCTAGTAACGCCTCTATTTTTGTACGTGTTTCGCCGCCATCTTGATTGCTAAACTGAACTCCTATGCCAGTGGTCCTATTTCCCTGAGCACCCTGCGGAGTAATCCAGATAACATTTCCTGCCACTGGAATTCGCTCCGTCTCCTGCATCAGGGTTAACAACATAAATACCTCCTCCCCCAGCTCAAAGCTCTTATTTGTGGGGATAAACAGTCCACCATTCTTTACGAACGGGATATAAGAGGCATACAGTGAACCCTTATCTTTAATCGCCAGCGATATAATTCCTCGACCACTCTGCGCCATTAACGTATTCTCAGTCTTAAGTCCATGTTTTTATTTGATATTTTCTGTCAGCTGCCGACAATGAAGTAGCAAATCTTCGACAAACAAGCGTCGATTCAGGCTATTGTCAAAGATACGTTTTCGCTGCAGCAGCCAATCCCACAAATCCAACAGTAACGGTACTTCCAAATGTGGAGTTATAGCAAGCAACGACCGATAAAAGTCGGGATTTTCGAGAGTTATGGGATTTTCGGCGCTTTTCAGACGCATTAGGTCCAAAAGCATCCCCTGAATCCAATGAATCCCGGTGGTAACCGAAATTGAGTCTAAGATAGAAGCGAGTTCCATAGGCTCTTTCTTGGATTCAAACAAATTAATCAATCCCTGTAGCAGTTGTGTACGCTGGTCCAGCAAGTCGGTGTCATAGAGCTTGACGGCCTGCAGGGGTGCACCTTGAGCGATCGCCAGCAGCGGCTCCCATTCAACATTTTGATCGATTTGCTGGAGCCAATCCAAGGCTACATCCTTCACCGGTACGTTGAATATGACGGTTTGACAACGACTTCTAACCGTTGCTACCAGTTTCTGAGGATGATCTGTAACCAAAATTATCACAGTATCCTCCGGCGGTTCTTCCAGAGTTTTCAGTAATGCGTTAGATGAACTGATATTCATGCCATCGGCTGACTCAATCAGCGCAATTTTTGGTTTATCAAAATGGCGCGTAAGGTTCAGTCGATCGATCAACCCCCGTATATAATCTATTGCAATTACGCCGCCTGCTTCTTCAGGAGCTATACGCGTAAAATCCGGATAGGTTCCTGCTAGAAATAACATACAGTGTTTACATTTTCCACATGCAGCGCTACCTGGTGCATGCTTGGTACATAAAATAGATGAACACAACATATTAGCGAATTGCAACTTCCCAACTCCAGCAGGTCCCCCAAGCAATATTGCATGTGGCATTGCATCGACTTTGATTAGATTGGCAAAATACTTCCATTGATCGTGCTGCCAGGGATACATATTTTCTAATTGACCTGCGTGTTTCATATCAAACCAATGTTTCCAGCTTTTCCATGATATCTGCTTGAACCCTGGCAATGGACTGATTCGAATCAACTACCATAATTCTTTTTTTGTTTTTATCCGCAATTTTCAAATAACCATCTCTTACTTTTTGGTGAAAATCGAATGTTTCTTTTTCAAAACGATCCTGATTACCACGCTCAGTAACGCGTTGCGAACTTGTACTCAGAGACACGTCAAGCAAGATAGTCAAATCAGGCTCAAGATCGCCAATAGACAATTTTTTCAATGCATTAATCCGATCCAAGTCCATATCCCGACCATATCCCTGATAGGCATAGCTTGCATCGAAGAATCGGTCACTCACAACCCATTTGCCTTCCTGCAATGCAGGCTGAATAACCTTTTCGACATGCTCAGCACGCGCCGCAAACATCAACAACAATTCTGTAACCTCACCCATTGGTGTCATGTCATTGGCTAGCAACAGAGTCCGAATCTTTTCGCCCACTGGTGTCCCACCTGGCTCTCTGGTGCTCAACACTTTTTTTCCTTTACTGCGCAAATACTGGGTGACAAATTCGATCTGCGTGCTTTTACCAGTTCCTTCAATACCTTCAAGAGTAATAAATTTTCCGCGCATTGCTATTTGCCCAACTGGAATTTACGTACGGCTTTCTTGTGTTCCTGATACGACTTTGAAAAATAATGTGTGCCATCGCCCTTGGCTACAAAATACAAGTCGCCAGTAATATCAGGATGTAATACTGCCATAATTGCTGCCTTGCTAGGTAATGCAATTGGAGTGGGAGGCAAGCCATACCGTGTGTAAGTATTATAGGGCGTATCTGTTTCCAGATGCCTTCTGGTAATATTGCCATCAAACTGATCACCCAAGCCATAAATAACAGTAGGATCTGTTTGCAAACGCATTTTCTTTTTTAAACGGGAGATGAAGACACCGGCAATACGAGGCCTTTCACTTGCAACCGCGGATTCTTTTTCAACAATTGACGCAAGTATCAACGCTTCATATGGACTACTAACATAGGAGTTTGCACTTCTTTTGGACCATTCCTCATCAAGAAGATTTCTCAATAAATTGTGGCTCTGATGCAAAATATCAATATCTTTGGTGCCCGCTGTAAACTGATAGGTTTCCGGCAAAAACAAACCCTCCAGACTTTCCTGCGTAATCTCCAATTTTTCCTTAATCTCACTTAAATCATTTATCGTATGCTGCAGCTTTGCATGTTGTTTTATCTGCAACCAGAATTCACGAAATCGCCTCCCCTCAATTACGGTTAGCATATACTGAATTGTATCCCCAGCCACCAATGCATCGAGAATTTGTTTGGGTGTCTGCTCAAACGTAAATTGATACTCTCCTGATTGAATTTTTTGTGTTTTCTCGTGATACATTGCGAGCAACTTAAAGAAAAATGGTTTTTGAATTAACCCGGCCTGGTGAAGTTTTTCTGAAACGTTGTTAAACGTGGCACCCGGCTCGATCTGCAATTCAACTTCATTATTACTACTACCGGCAGGCGAATGCACATATCGATGTACTTTGTGCGCAAAAAAGCTCGCCGCCGCAACAAACACAATAAAAAGAATAGCAAGTAATCTAACCATTATCTGGCAGCAACATACAGACTGGACACATTGGAATGCAGATATTGCATCAAACGAATAGTCTGCTCGCTCAGTGCAAACTCTTTCTTTTGAAATTGCGCAATCGGCCAAACACCGATCACGCTATTGCATACAAACATCGCATCAGATTGTTCCAATTGTGACAGCGCAATATCTGTTTCTTCGCATGTAGTGGAAAATGATTCCGCATGCTCGATAATAAAATCGCGAAGCACGCCCCGAACCCCGCAGCGATCTAGCCGCGGAGTTATCCAGCGCCCATCGACCTCAATAAAAATATTACTCATTGTTCCTTCGATAACATTATCATGGTTACTTAATGTTAATCCTTCCTGATACTCCTCACGCCATTCGCTGCGAGCAATAACCTGGTCAAGCCGATTGAGGTGTTTAATTCCAGCAATACGCTTATTTTCCGGTAAACGATGCTGGCACAGAAATAGATTAATTCCCTGCTGATAATGATTGGGAGAGATCTTTGGCAAGTCACATTGATACACTATACGGGTAAAGTTATTGTCGTCTGGATCATACTGATACCCTCGCGCCCTTACCCCACGGGTAACAATTACTTTTATAATGCAATCCTGGTTCTTTGCAACAGAATTGATTTCAGAACGAATCAGTCTCGAATCCTGAAGCTCAATATTCAGCTTTTCACAGCCAAGCCGCAATCGTTGCATATGTTGTTCAAACAGAACTGGTTCACCACTTTCACACAGAATAGTCTCGAACAGACCATCTCCATACAGCAAACCACGGTCTTCTATCGAAACGTGATCACACGGCTTGCCATTAACGAGCATACTTGAATACCGTATTCTGAAAATTTTCTGCTTGGTTGCGATTCATACCGGGGACCGGTAACAACATTAAAGTTACGAACAGGAGAATTAATTCTATTTCCAAACAGCAACGTTCACCAGCAGCTTGAATAATACGAGTCTGATTTAGGCAAGGATCCCTAAATGCGCTTAAAAGCAACTGTTCCGTTGGTACCACCAAATCCAAATGAATTAGAAATCGCAATATTAATCGAAGCATCGCGCGCTTCGTTCGGAACGTAGTCCAGATCACATTGCGGATCTGGTGTATCGTAATTAATCGTGGGGGGCAAAATCTGGTGATGTATCGCCAAGATTGTAAACAACGCCTCAACGCCTCCAGCGGCTCCGAGCAAATGCCCTGTCATGGATTTCGTAGAACTGACTGCAACATTATAAGCATGATCCTTTAGTGCGGCTTTTACGCCTTCTGTTTCGGCAATATCGCCAGCTGGCGTCGATGTGCCATGAGCATTGATATAGTCTACCTGATCAGCATTGAGGCCTGCATCGCGTAAAGCGTGCTTCATACACTGCGCTGCACCCAAGCCACCGGCTGCTGGCTGAGTCATATGATAGGCGTCACTGCTCATACCGTATCCAACCAGTTCACAATAAATATTCGCCCCTCTGGCCTTGGCATATTCATACTCTTCTAGCACAACCACGCCCGCACCATCGCCCAGAACAAATCCGTCACGATTTAAATCCCAGGGTCGACTAGCTGTTTCAGGATCGTCATTATGTGATGAACACAATGCACGCGCTGCTGCGAATCCACCAATTCCCAAAGGACAGGTGGCCATTTCAGCCCCACCTGCAATCATCACATCCACATCCCCAAATGTAATCATTCTCGCCGCATCACCAATATTATGCGTACCCGTCGTACAGGCCGAAACAATAGAAATATTTGGTCCCTTAAAACCAAACATAATAGAAAGATTACCCGAAACCATATTAATGATATTGGAAGGAACAAAAAATGGAGAAATTTTGCGTGGTCCGCCTTTCATAAAGGCTTCGTAGCTCTTCTCAATTCCAGGCAAACCACCAATACCAGAACCAATCGCAACACCAATTCTGTCTGCATTTTCTTCAGTTACTTCAAGACCGGCATCTCTAATGGCCTGCACTCCTGCCCCGATCCCATAATGGATAAATGGATCCATTTTCTTCTGTTCTTTACGAGGGATGTAATCGTCCGCATTGAAATCACGCACAGCGCCAGAGATCTGCACCGAAAATTCGGACGCATCAAAAGCATCTATCTTGCTGATGCCGCTGTTTCCGGCACAAATATTGTTCCAGGCAGTATCTACCTTAGAACCAACTGGTGAAACAATTCCCAGTCCTGTAACAACTACTCTTCTGGATGTCACTGGTCGCGAGTTCGAGTTTGGTTAATTTATGTGCAAAGAGCTACGCACTGATCGAAATCAGTCGCTGCGTGTTTCAGCAGCGTTAGCTCACACGGAATTAAAATAATTTACTTATGATCGTTAACGTAATCGATTGCCTGCTTAACAGTAGTAATTTTTTCTGCTTCTTCGTCAGGAATTTCACACTCGAATTCCTCTTCCAACGCCATTACCAACTCTACTGTATCGAGTGAATCCGCCCCCAGATCATCGACAAAAGATGCCTCGCTGGTCACTTCGTCTTCACTGACACCAAGTTGTTCAACAACGATTTGTTTCACTCGATCTTCGATATTGCTCATTATGTAATTCCCTCAAGATATTGTTTGTATGGCAGCAGAAGGGCCGTCATTGTAGTGAAAAGTTAATAAGCAATCTACTACTATGTAAAATTCCTTAAACGCACATTTAATTCGCCATAATTATAGACTATTTATTCTTATAATACATTAAGTTATGCATTTATTTTAATGTTAACTATTCGCTAATTGGCGAGGTTATTCCATGTGCAATCCGCCATTCACATGCAAAGTCTGTCCCGTGATATACGACGCATCGGGAGACGCCAGAAATCGAGTTATCTTTGCCACTTCGCTTGGCTCTCCTAATCGACCCGTAGGAATGCTGCTGCATATCTGCTGTTTCTGTTCCTCGCTGAGTTCCTCTGTCATGTCCGTATCAATGAACCCAGGCGCAACACAGTTTACCGTAATTCCCCGGTTAGCCACTTCACGCGCCAGTGACTTGGTAAATCCGAACATGCCAGCCTTGGTCGTTGCATAATTTGTCTGTCCTGGATTTCCGGTAATCCCAACTACCGATGAAATATTAATAATTCGGCCATATTTCGCCTTGATCATTGGTCGCAAACACGCTTTGCTCAGCAGGAATACAGATCGCAGATTAGTCTTATACACAGACTCCCAATCCTCAAGCTTCATTCTCATTAATAGCGTATCACGCGTAATTCCAGCGTTATTAACCAGAATTTCTACTCCACCATACTCCTTTTTGATTAATTCAAAGCAGTCATTAATCGATTCTTCACTGCAAACATCCAGGACAGCACCAGTACCCTTGATCCCTTCTTTAGCAAAATACTCGTTTATACTTTCTTTCCCCTGTTCCGATGTCGCCGTTCCGACCACGATTGCACCACACTTTCCAAATTCTATTGCGATCGCTTTTCCAATTCCCCGGCTCGCCCCTGTAACCAGGGTAACTTTATTTTCCAGCACCTTACTCACCAATTATATTAATTGCGGACTCAAGTGATTTATTATCACATACACAAACAGATTTAAGTGATTTATCAATGCGCTTGTGTAATCCGGTGAGCACTTTTCCAGGACCGATTTCGACAATACACCCTGCCCCGTTATCTTTTAGTAATTGCACTGTCTGCACCCAACGCACCGGGCTATATAGCTGTTCTTGAAGAGATTTTTTTAGATCGGGTACATTTTCAGCTACAGACAGAGAAGCGTTCTGCAGCACTCCAGGTAATGGCAGCTGCATTTCCAGCCTTTCCAATTCCAGACCAAATAACTCTGCTGCGGGTCGCATCAAACTGGAATGAGCGGGCACGCTTACTGGCAATTTTAGCGCACGTTTTGCGCCATGATCCTTGGCCTGCTCAATGAGCTGATCCACTCCCCTGGTATGGCCCGCAATGACTACCTGCCCAGGTGCATTATAATTGACGGCCTCCACTACAAGATCATCGTTTCCAATTGCTTTACACAGCTGATCAATATCATCATCCGACATTCCAAGAATTGCAGCCATTGCCCCGGTTCCGGCCGGTACCGCGTTTTGCATAAGCTCCCCTCTTTTGCGCGCCAATACAACTGCATTCTGAAATGACATCGCCCCGGCACAGGTGAGCGCAGATATTTCACCAAAACTATGCCCTGCCATCATTTTTGGAACATGGCCTACTGTATTCGCCCAAATTTTCCATATCGCGGTACTTGCCGCCAACATTGCCGGCTGAGTATTTATCGTTTCATTTAATACTTCGTCGGGTCCTTCAGTGACATACTTCCACAGATCTACACTGATTGCGTCAGACGCTTCTTCATACGTTTGTTTAACGATAGCGTGGCTATCAGCCAGCTCTTTAAGCATGCCGACCGATTGAGATCCTTGCCCAGGAAATACAAATGCAAATTCCATATTTAATACTCTTTCTCTTATATTGACTCAGCTAATTATATCCATTGCTAAAAACTAATGTGACCCGCCAGATATATCCAATTTTTCCTCTTCGACATCAGCGCAGGGAATACTGCTCCCCCAACTTCGACAGATACCTTTTTTCGCAATCAATGAAAGAACAGGCCTGTTTTCCACTTCTTCCAGTAGAAAACGCTTGTTTTACCTGACTAGATAACGATAATGACGCCGGTACGTCTAAAAAGCTGAGGAGATGCATGGCAAAGGAAGATCATATTGAAATGGAGGGTACGGTTGTAGAAACTTTACCGAATACGATGTTTCGAGTCGAACTAGAGAACGGGCACGTGGTAACGGCACATATTTCTGGCCGAATGCGTAAAAACTACATTCGAATTTTAACAGGGGACAAAGTTACTGTAGAACTTACTCCTTATGATTTGAGTAAAGGACGAATCACATACAGGGCTCGTTAGTTCCTACTCTTCAGCCACTTCCAGCTTTAACTCGTTATTTTGAACCACGACGTTAACCGTTCCGCCCTTCGAAAGCTTGCCAAATAATATTTCTTCAGAAAGAGGTCTCTTTATGTATTCCTGTAGCACTCGCGCCATGGGCCTAGCCCCCATTTGTGGATCGTAACCCTTCTTGCCAATCCATACACGCGAGTCTTCATCCACAATCAGCTCGACTTTCTTCTCTTGTAGCTGACTTTCCAATTGCGCAATGAATTTATCGACGACGCTGCCTATCGTTTTCTCATCCAGCCCCTTGAACTGAATTACGGCGTCTAATCGATTTCTGAATTCCGGGGTAAACATTTTCTTTATAACTTCCATGCCATCAGTTGAATGATCCTGATCCATGAAACCGACCGAGGAACGACTGATTTCATGTGCGCCCGCATTGGTAGTCATTACCAGGATAACATTGCGAAAATCGACTTTACGGCCGTTGGAGTCGGTTAATGTGCCATGATCCATCACCTGCAGTAATAGATTGAATACGTCAGGATGCGCCTTCTCAACTTCATCAAGCAATAAAACACAGTGTGGAGCCTTTAACACAGCATCCGTTAGCAACCCGCCCTGGTCAAAACCAACGTATCCAGGTGGCGCTCCAATTAACCTAGAAACCGTGTGACGTTCCATGTATTCCGACATATCGAATCGAATAAGTTCGATACTCAGGGCCATCGCAAGCTGGCGAGTAACCTCAGTTTTTCCTACGCCGGTGGGGCCAGCAAAAAGGAACGATCCAATAGGCTTCTCAACATCGCCCAAACCAGAGCGCGACATTTTTATCGCGGTTGATAGCGTCGAAATGGCTTCGTCCTGCCCGTATACGACCAGCTTAAGATTTCGATCAAGATTTTTAAGAGTTTCAGTATCGTTGTGCGAAACTTGTTTGGATGGAATCCGCGCAATTTTCGCAATGATCTCCTCAACATCGCGCACGGTAACCGACTTCTTGCGCGAAGAAGGTGGACGCAGGAGTATGGCAGCACCGGCCTCGTCGATTACGTCAATTGCCTTATCAGGAAGATATCGATCGGTAATATATCGTTCGGAAAGCTCTGCCGCCGCTTTTAGTGCTTTATCCGTATATTTAACTTGGTGATGGCCCTCAAACTGTGTGCGCAGGCCTTTGAGAATGCTAAATGTCTCATCTACTGATGGTTCATTTACTTCTATTTTCTGAAATCGCCGTGCCAGTGCGCGGTCTTTTTCAAATATCCCCCGATACTCCTGATAGGTCGTTGACCCAATACATTTCAGTTCTGATGAGGCCAGTTTTGGCTTAATTAGGTTGGAAGCATCCATTACGCCACCTGAAGCAGCACCTGCTCCAATAATGGTGTGAATTTCGTCGATAAATAAAATGGCTCCTGGTTCAGTCGACAGTTGCTTGAGTACTCCTTTCAGACGTTTCTCAAAGTCACCACGGTATTTAGTACCGGCAACAAGACCACCAAGATCCAGAGAATATATCGTACTGTCTTTTAATACATCGGGAATATCACCATCGACGATCTTTTTAGCCAGGCCTTCTGCGATCGCAGTTTTGCCCACTCCAGCTTCGCCGACAAGCAGTGGATTGTTTTTACGCCGGCGACATAATATTTGTATTGTTCTCTCAATCTCGTGCTGACGCCCAATTAATGGGTCAATTTTCCCATCTGAGGCGAGCTTATTGAGATTAATTGCGTATTTCTCCAGTGGCTTACTTTCCGCCTCCTGGATATCCGCCTCTTCATCATGATCGGGAGAAATTTCACTGTGCTCGTCCTCAGAAACCTTTGAAATGCCATGAGAGATGAAATTCAGCACATCGAGGCGTGCGACATCGTGTTGTGTCAGCAAATACACAGCGTGAGATTCCTGCTCACCGTATATGGCCACCAGAACATTGGCTCCGGTAACTTCTTTATTCCCAGACGATTGCACCTGAAAGACAGCACGTTGCAATACCCGTTGAAACCCGAGTGTAGGCGCGGTATCACGCTCCTCTTCATCATTTAATAAGGGAGTATTTTCATCGATAAACGTGCTTAGCTCGTTGCTCAAGACCTTGAGGTCGGCCCCACAGGCGCGTAACACATCAGCCGCTGATGGATTATCTGTAAGCGCCAGCAGCAAATGCTCCACCGTCATAAACTCGTGGCGCTTTTCACGCGCCCGTTTAAACGCCATGTTGAGCGATAATTCCAGGTCTTTAGCTAACATATCCTTTTCCAGTGTTCATCATTATCAGGATTCTTCCATATCACACAGTAACGGATGATTATTCATCCGTGAATACTCATTCACCTGCGAGACTTTCGTCTCGGATACTTCCCGTGTATATACTCCACATACTCCTTTTCCCAAAGTATGTACGTTTAACATAACACGAGTTGCCTTTTCACGATCCATATTAAAAAAATTTTCCAGCACATGCACGACAAACTCCATGGGGGTGTAATCATCGTTTAACAATACCACTTTATACATTGGCGGCCGCTTAACCTTAGGGCGCTGTTCTTCGACCGCTAATCCATCATCATTTTGATATTCGTGATCAGTAGTCATATTAATTTGGAAAAAATAGCTTCATGGCCCTTATTATATGGATTCAAACGAATAAGCGAATATGCTTTTAGACCAGTGCAGACAATTTTTGTCTTGGCGAAACGTAAAGAAATATCTTTATTTTAGCGAGAGAACTTACTGATTTATGGTCATAATCAATATTAAGTAATTCTAATAACTAATTGTTTTATAAATAAATGTCATCTAATCCTCATATTACCGTTGCAGCCGTAATTGAACACGATGGAAAATATTTAATGGTCAAGGAAATGGCCAACGACCTGGTGGTATTTAACCAGCCTGCCGGACATTGGGAAGTCGATGAATCATTGATTGACGCCGCGATTCGGGAAACCATGGAAGAAACCGCATGGGAATTCAAACCGGAAGCCCTCGTTGGTATCTATCGCTGGAAACACCCGCAAAAAGATGATGTATACCTGCGTGTCACCTTCAGTGGTACAGTAGAAAATCACCGCGCCGACCAGGAACTGGATGAAGGAATCCTGGAAGCCATTTGGATGACTCGCCAGGAACTGGCCGCATTACCAGAGATCGAACGCCGCAGTGCCATGGTATTACAAAGCATATCCGACTACGAACGCGGCCAACGCTATGACCTTAATCTCTTGAGTGATGTGATTGAACATTGGTAAGCTGTCCTGGCTAACTGCCTGTTATTTTTAAAATTTAGGCCATTTATATGACACTCCAGCACATAGTCGTTGGTCTATCTGGCGGCGTTGACTCAGCGATCGCTGCCCATCTACTGAAATCTGCGGGTCATTCCGTAGATGCCGTATTCATGAAGAACTGGGATGAAGATGATTCTGAGGAATACTGCAGCGCAGCGCAGGATCTAAGTGACGCTGAGCAAGTCTGCGAGAAACTCCATATCCCTCTGCGAACGGTTAATTTTTCGAGTGAATACTGGGATCAGGTCTTCGAATATTTTTTAGCCGAGCACAGAGCTGGGCGTACCCCAAATCCTGATATTTTGTGCAATACAGAAATCAAATTTAAGGTGTTTCTGGAATACGCTGAAGAGTTAGGTGCAGAGTGTATCGCGACTGGGCACTATGCACGCAGCACCAAAACAGATAGCGTTACAAAATTGATTACTGCACGCGATACAAATAAAGACCAAAGCTATTTTCTACATGGCCTGAATCAGCATCAGCTTCAAAACGCAATGTTCCCTCTGGGTGAAATGCAAAAATCACAAGTTCGTCAAATTGCCGAGAAATTGGGCCTGCATGTACATTCTAAAAAAGACAGTACCGGTATCTGCTTTATTGGAGAAAGAAAGTTTCGCACCTTTCTGGAGCAATATATAGAAATCTGTCCCGGAAATATTGTGGATACTGAAGGTACTATTGTTGGTCAACATCAAGGCATTACATTTTACACCATCGGACAGCGACAGGGATTGGGAATTGGCGGTGTATTTTCCGCAAGCGAAGAACCCTGGTACGTAGTTGAGAAAAAAATAGACACCAATGAGTTAATCGTTGCACAGGGTTTGAATAACCCCGCGCTTTTTAGCAACGGCCTGGTGGTTGAAAATATGCATTGGATTCACAAGCAATATGCCGATTGTATTCCAGCGATTGCAGCCAAAATTCGACATCGACAGCAACCTCAACAATGCAGGGCAGTGCAATTAAACCAACATCAGTGGCAGCTAGACTTCAAGCAACCGCAGCGCGCAGTCACCCCTGGCCAATATGCAGTATTGTACGATGGTAGCATTTGTCTGGGTGGAGGAATTATCAGCCACCGTACACAAGCAAAGCAATGAACAGTTCTTACGAAAATAAAACGATTGCCCTGGCGGGTGCACAATTATGCCTGGCCATAATTCAGGATATCGCCTGGACAGGAAACTTTTCCCAACAGGATTTTGATACATGCGTAAAGAGTATCTTTGTACGAGATCCACGCAACTATATTGACGTTTTCGGCAATATTCAGAATATACGCACGGGTCTCACATCACTGCGCACCAGCTTCAAAGATAAGCAGGACAAACTGGCAACGGAGCGCACCCGCTACCTGGTTAGCCTGATGCTGCTATCGAAAAAGGTTCAACCTGAAAGTCCTTTCTCACAACAGATTAGTACTACTTTGAGTCTGTTAGAAGAGGCTGCAACCGATATAGAAAATCAGCGCGATTACCTCACAGAGCGCCTTGCCCAACTGTACCAAAACACGCTTAGTAAAATTTCGCCACGTATTATCATTTATGGAAAACCGGAAATCTTAGATAATCAGGAGAATGCCGCAACCATCCGCACTTTATTACTGGCAGGATTACGAGCCACCATACTATGGTACCAGGCAGGAGGCACCCAATTTAATTTACTCACGGGCAAGACACGTTACCTGAAGCAAATCGACCATTTGTTGGGATAAACTCCCTACCTTCCAGACAAAAAATAGGCGATAATCGCGCGCCCACCAGGAACATTTACATTTTACAGAGGATTAGGCATGAGCAATAGCTTCGACACCCGTACTACGCTTAACGTAAACGGCAAGGAATTTGAGATCTTCCAACTAACCCGGATCGAAGGTAGCGAACGGTTGCCATTTTCGATGAAGATACTGCTGGAAAACCTGCTACGCCACGAAGACGGTAAGACAGTAGAAAAAAAGGATATCGAAGCCATTATTAACTGGGATCCTGATGCTGAACCCGCAACTGAGATTGCTTATCGACCGGCACGGGTTCTTATGCAGGACTTTACCGGAGTCCCGGCCATTGTTGACCTGGCCGCAATGCGCGACGCAATGAAAAATCTAGGTGGCAACCCTGACAAAATTAACCCGTTACAACCGGCGGAATTGGTCATTGATCATTCCGTACAGGTGGATGAGTTCGGTTCGGATAAGGCAATGGATATTAATGCCAGTCTAGAATTTTCAAGAAATAGGGAACGCTATAACTTTTTAAAGTGGGGCCAGAAAGCATTTTCAAATTTTAAGGTGGTACCACCCGACACCGGAATCGTGCACCAGGTAAATCTTGAATATTTGGCTCGTGTGGTTTTCACACAAGATAATGACGGCGTAACGCAAGCATATCCAGATACGTTGGTGGGAACCGATTCGCATACCACCATGATTAATGGTGTCGGAGTATTGGGATGGGGTGTTGGCGGGATTGAAGCTGAAGCATCGATGCTGGGACAACCGATCTCAATGCTTATTCCCAAAGTCGTAGGCTTTGAACTTACAGGTGAAGTGGCAGAAGGCGCGACTGCAACCGATTTGGTCTTAACTATTGTCGATATTCTGCGCGAGCATGGTGTCGTAGGAAAATTCGTGGAATTTTATGGTGATGGACTTGCAAAATTGCCACTCGGAGATCGTGCAACGATCGCAAACATGGCACCAGAGTATGGCGCAACCTGCGGAATTTTCCCTATCGATCAGGAAACGATTAATTACCTCACACTGTCCGGACGTGACTCGGAACAAGTAGCACTGGTGGAAGCGTATGCCAAGGCGCAAGGTATGTGGAGAGACGTTGCGGGTAACAAGGCTAAATACAGCGAAAACCTGTCTCTCGACCTGGGATCCATCGTACCCAGCTTGGCGGGACCAAAACGGCCCCAGGATCGCGTTCCACTGAGTGATTCCAAACAAATGTACTTAGATGCGTTTGAGGCTTTGAAAGCAGAGGGAAATATTCAATCTAAAGGTGCGGTACAAGTCGAATACAAAGGGAATTCTTTTGAATTGAAAGATGGTGCCGTAGTCATTGCAGCCATTACGTCATGTACCAACACATCAAACCCAAGTGTAATGCTGGGCGCTGGACTGGTAGCCAAAAAAGCGGCCGAACTGGGGCTGCAGGTAAAGCCATGGGTGAAAACATCACTTGCACCTGGATCACTGGTTGTTACTGAATATCTGCAAAGTGCCGGTCTGCTGGATTATCTGGAGCAACTGGGCTTTCACATCGTCGGTTATGGTTGCACAACCTGTATTGGTAACTCTGGGCCATTGCCAGAACCAGTATCAAAAGCAATCAATGAAAATGATTTAACCGCCGTTTCCGTACTGTCCGGCAACCGCAACTTTGAAGGCCGGGTACATGCCGATGTCAGAATGAATTATCTGGCGTCGCCGCCCCTAGTAGTTGCATATGCAATTGCAGGGCGAATGGATATCGATGTATACAATGAACCATTAGCAACCAACAACGAAGGCAAAGAGATATTCCTGAAAGACATCTGGCCGAGCCAGAAAGAAGTCGCAGATACCGTCAGCCAATTCCTTACCATTGACCAATTTACCAAGTCGTATGCGGATTTGTTTGCCGGTGACGCGAACTGGGCCAACCTAAAAGTCGATGAGAGCCAACTGTATGGTTGGGATGAATCTACATATGTCGCCAACCCTCCCTACTTCGAAAACATGACGGAAGTCGTTGGTGATGTAACCGATATTCATAGCGCACGCGTTCTTGCTTATCTAGGTGATTCTGTTACAACCGACCATATATCACCCGCAGGAGCCATTAAGGCTGATAGTCCTGCCGGCAAGTACTTGCAAGAAAAAGGTGTGTCGCCAGCTGATTTTAATTCCTATGGATCTCGTCGCGGCAACCACGAAATCATGATGCGGGGAACATTTGCCAATATTCGTCTGCGTAACAAAATGGCGCCAGGAACTGAAGGCGGCGTTACACGCCACCAGCCCAGCGACAAGGAAATGACAATTTTTGATGCCGCAATGCAATATAAATCAGAAAATGTACCAACCATTATTCTGGCAGGAAAAGAGTATGGCTGCGGTTCCTCACGAGACTGGGCTGCAAAAGGACCTCGCCTGCAAGGAGTCAAGGCAGTCATTGCAGAAAGCTATGAGCGCATTCACCGCTCTAACCTTGTGGGAATGGGAATCCTGCCCTTAGAGTTTCCTGCCGGTCAAGATGCAGAGTCTCTCGGTTTAAGTGGAAGCGAAACCTATGACATTACCGGGCTGCAGAACGGAACGGCGAAACTTGTTCACGTGAGTGCCAAAAAAGAAGATGGCAGCGAGATATCCTTCGATGCCAAGGTGCGAATCGATACACCACAGGAAGTTGAGTACTATCAGAATGGCGGAATTTTACATTACGTACTCCGCCAGCTAGCCGCCTGATATCCACCAAGGTATATATTCTGAAATTTGTCAATCTACTCACCCCGCCACAGCGGGGTGAAAATTACTATGCCAATAAATAAAGTCGTACTCGCAGGAAGTTTGTTCGTTCTACTCGGCGAGGTCTTTTTTGTGAGCATGGGCATGCTCGTAAAAATATTAGGGGAAACTATTCCAAATCTACACCTCGTTTTTTATCGCAACATTCTGGCTGCGCTTGTGTTGATTCCAATACTGTATAAGCAGGGGCTTAGCTGCGTAAAAACAAGGCGCATCGGAATGCATACAATACGTTCTGCCTGTGGTGTACTGGCAATGTATTGTTTTTTTTACGCGCTCGCAAATATTGAATTAGCTAATGCCATGCTACTTAAACTAACAGCCCCAATTTTTATTCCAATATTTGCGATTTTATGGATACGGGAGCAAGTCACCATAAAAACGATTGCCGGAATTACGATTGGCTTTGCAGGCGTCATCATATTTTTAAATCCCACCGGCGATATCCATCTGGCAGCGGCCGTAGGCCTAGCTGGAGGTGCTCTGGCAGCGGCTGCAAAAGTTGCTATTCGTAGAATGTCAGACACTGAACCAACCACTCGGATCGTATTTTATTTTGCGCTACTTGGCGCCGTATTTTCAGCTATCCCGATACTAGCTGGAGATCCCTATTTTCCGTCTCCAACTGAATGGATCCTGTTGCTGCTGCTTGGAATCGTGGGGACTTGTGGACAGTTCTGTCTAACACATGCCTATCGCATCGCACCTGCAAGCCAGGTTGGCCCCTTTACCTATTCTTCATTGCTTTGGGCAAGTGTCGCAGGATGGATTTTCTGGAAAGAATTACCAAACACACAGACATTATTAGGAGCCAGTCTTATTATTACCGCCGGCATTGTCCTAATCTACCGCCCGGTTCGGCTAAGTCGAGCATTAACCTAGTGCCAGCGGTTTTGTTGCTCGGCGAAATACTCTTCAAATTTATCTGCAGACATCGCCTGCGCAAAATAGAATCCCTGTGCCTGATCGCAGTGCCAGGAACGAAGCAGCTTCAGCATTTCTTCACTCTCCACACCTTCTGCAGTTACTGATAATTCAAGACCATGTGCGAGTTGTATAACTGAACGAACAATTTTCTCGCTGGTCAAATCATTTAATGCACTCAGGACAAAGCTTTTATCGATTTTAACCTCATGAACCGGCAAGCGCTGCATGTATTCCATGGACGAATAGCGTGTCCCAAAATCGTCAATACTGAATAGCACTCCTTTAGGTGCAATCTGTTTCATAAAGCTAGTCAGCTCTTTCAAATTATCGAGACTGGCTGTCTCAGTTATTTCAATTTTAAGGCGCTTACCCCACTCGGGATTATCTTCCAGAGTATCAATCAGGTAATCAAGCAGTGAATGATTTTTGAAGCTTTTTATGGACATATTAACTGCCACTCGTATTTCGATCTCTTTCTCAACCCATTTCTTTATTTGTTCAAACAACATCTCAAATACCAGCATGTCCAGCTGATGAATCATCCCGTTACGTTCTGCAAGTTCGATTAATTCACCTCCATTAATAGAAATCCAGTCTTCACTGGGTAATCGAATCAATGCCTCTGCACCGATAACTCGCAAACTATCAATTTTTACCTGCGGCTGGTAATGGAGTTTGAAGGAGCGCTCTTTTAGTCCGCGTTGCAACACATCCAGTAATTCATTGTCTTTCTTTTCCGCGTGGATAATATTATCGGCGACAATAACCTCCATACCCCTATCACAAGCATCCAGTGCTGCAGCCTGGGCATACTTAACTATTTCGTTCGGCTGCTGAAAATTATCATTGTAAAAAGCAATCCCTATAAACGGGAATATAGGCGTCTGCTCAGTATCCATCTGAATCGGCTTTTTAATGTGCTCAATAATATTTTCGCTAACAGTATATACATTGCCCCGATCCTCCAGATCTTCAATGTATACCGCAAAAATATTTTCCCCTAACCTTGCTACATAATCGGTAGTTCGTAGCGCGGCATGCATTCGCTGCGCCACTGTCCTAATTACAAAATCAGAGACCCCAAAACCAATTCGTCTATCCAACTGACGAAGGCCGGAAATAAGTATTACAAGTACAACCGGGTGATATGGGTTGCTACCATTATTTTTTGACAATGACTGCTCAACATGACCAACAAACGCTTCATGTTTTGGCAAGCCTGTCAGTGAATCGTGGTGACGTTGAATTTCTTCAAGCTGCCTGAAGTGCTCTCTGTCTCCGACTAGCACATTAGTCGCCAACAGAAGAATAATACTTGCCATAATCAGAAGGCCGCCAACCACGTAAACATTTACAATTGGATCTGATGGAAACATAATTCCAAACAGAAAAAACATTAACGTGGAAAGCAGGAAAATAACAAACGCGCATAGGAGTAAGGCAATTAACGAGTAACGCGATTCATATTTTAAACGAACCCGGGTCCGCAAGCGCACAAAAGCATATGCACTGACACATGCTGTAGTGGCTAAAAATAGGAATTGCACAATCGTTATTACCTGCATCACCCCATTCTATAGAAGTAATTACAGTGATTTATGGCATTAGATCGCAGATAGAGGACTACAACCCCTGAATACCACCTTTTGTCAGTTTTGCGGGGTCAAGCAGATTCTTCAATTCATCTTCGGACAAGTCAGTCAGTTGTAATGCAGACTCGATCACAGTTATGCCTTCTGCATACGCTTTTTTAGCAACCGCTGCTCCTTTTTCGTATCCGATCACACTATTTAATGCAGTTACCAGAATCGGATTTCGGCTCAGTGCACCAGTTAGTGCGTCTTCATTTACGGTAAAATCGGCAATCGCCTTGTCAGCCATCAATCGACAAGAATTTGCTAATAAGTTCACACTTTGAATCAGATTATAGGCGATGACTGGCAACATCACATTGAGCTGAAAATTTCCCGCCTGACCTGCAATAGTTATCGTCAAATCGTTACCTAATACTTGTGCACACACCATTGCTGTGGCTTCAGGTATTACTGGATTGACTTTCCCGGGCATGATGCTGCTACCGGGCTGCAATGCCGGTAATGCAATTTCACCCAAACCAGCTAACGGACCAGAATTCATCCAGCGCAGATCATTTGCGATTTTAGTTAAACTAACGGCAACTGTTTTTAACTGCCCGCTCATTTCAACGGCAGCATCCTGACAACTTAACGATTCAAATTTATCGGGCTTCGTACAAAATGGAATGTTCGTCAGAGTCGATAGGTTTGACGCAACTTTTTCTGCAAATTTTGGATGGGCATTAATGCCGGTTCCAACCGCAGTTCCACCCTGTGCCAGTTGATTCAGACGCTGTAATGCCCCCTGCACTCTCTTCTTGCCGTTTTCTATTTGCGTTGCCCATGCATTTAGTTCCTGCCCCAGAGTTACCGGCATTGCATCCATAAGATGAGTACGGCCCGTTTTTACATGCTTGTCCACTTCCTGCGCTTTTTTGCGAAGGCATGAATACAAATACTCCAGCGCTGGCAATAGCTCCCTCGAAACTGCGATGCTCGCACTCACATGAATGGCGGTAGGTATTACATCGTTCGAACTTTGCCCCATGTTGACATGATCGTTAGGATGAACCTGAAGCGAGCCTTCCTGACTTGCAACATGTGCAATCACTTCATTCGCATTCATATTACTGCTGGTACCCGAACCTGTTTGAAATACATCGACTGGAAAATGGTCGTCAAACTCTCCATCAGCCACTTGCTGAGCCGCAACAATAACCGCATTGGCGATGTTTTGTTCAAGCAGCCCCAATTCTTCATTCGATTTTGCACATGCCACTTTAATCAGACCAAGTGCCTGTATAAATTCCCTCGGCATTGCCAATCCACTAACTGGGAAATTATCGATTGCACGCTGGGTTTGGGCCCCATACAGAGCATCCTGGGGCACCTGCAGTTCACCCATACTGTCTTTTTCAATTCTAAATTTTTTGTTACTCATAATTGCCTTCTCAATTGTTTTAATGCGAGAGTTTTCGTCAAGGCGCTGTAGTATAATAGCTATTTCCCATCTGTTTGAACAAAAATTGGAAAATAAATGCAATTAAATGCACTCACCGCAATATCTCCGGTCGATGGACGTTACGGCAAGGCAACCACCGAATTGAGAGAAATTTTTAGTGAATATGGCTTAATACGAAGCCGCGTAATTGTTGAGGTCAACTGGCTGATTCGCCTCTCCCAGACGAATGAACTGGAGGATATTCCTGCTCTATCCGAAGATGGCAAACGTAAATTAGAAAATCTAATTGAGCAATTCAATCTTGATGACGCTAAACGGGTAAAAGCAATTGAAGCCAACACAAATCATGATGTCAAGGCCGTAGAATACTGGCTCAAAGAGTCGGTCAGTGATGACGCTGAATTAAGCCCGCTGTCAGAATTTTTTCACTTTGCCTGTACTTCTGAAGACATAAACAATCTAGCTTATGCATTAATGCTGAAACAGGGCCGTAAGGTTCTACTCGAGCTCTTAAATAAAAATCTTGAAGAGTTGACGACACGTGCTGGCGAGTATGCAGAACTGCCCATGCTGTGCAGAACTCACGGCCAACCGGCGACCCCATCCACACTGGGTAAAGAATTTGCCAATGTCGCTTATCGGCTTGCACGCCAAATTAACCAATTTAGTGAAATCGAAATACTTGGCAAGTTGAATGGCGCAACAGGTAATTTTAATGCTCACTTAGCTGCGTATCCGGATGCCTCATGGGAACAGATCGCGTCGCAAACCATACAGTCACTGGGATTAACCTATAATCCCTATACAACTCAAATTGAACCGCACGATTACGTTGCCGAACTATGCCATTCTTTACAACGAATTAATACGATAGGAATCGACCTGGCACGCGATATGTGGTCCTATATTTCAATTGGCTACTTCAAACAAAAAGTGGTTGAGGGAGAAGTCGGATCATCAACCATGCCTCACAAAGTCAATCCAATTGATTTCGAAAATGCCGAGGGCAATCTTGGAATCGCCAACGCTTTACTTGAACACTTCGCACAAAAACTTCCTATCTCAAGATGGCAACGTGATCTGTCCGATTCAACGGTATTACGCAATTTAGGAACAGCTTTTAGCCACTCCCTTATCGGTTACCGATCAATGTTACGTGGACTCAATAAAACACAGGTGGACCAGTCCCAATTATTCGCCGATCTGGATAATAACTGGGAAGTACTGGCAGAACCGATTCAAACTGTTATGCGTCGCTACCATATCGCGCAACCATATGAAAAACTGAAAAAACTTACACGTGGAAAACAAATTGATAGCGCAGCCTTAAAAGAATTTATTGATACGCTCGAACTACCAGAGACTGCCAGAAAACAATTGCTAGCACTTACACCGAAAAAATACATAGGTAATGCAAAAGAAAAAGCAAAAAAATTATGATATGGATTTCTTATTGACTATTTTAATTGATCTACACTTATAGCCAGCAAGTCTTCCTCACGCTTGTGCATAGAGTCATAACTTACATTAGGAATCTTGAATATCCACCCATCCAGCCGAGTCTGAATATCACTTATATAAGATTTTGCTTCATCACTAATTGAGCTAGCCTCTCTAGTTTCCTCAATTCCGGCACGTAACGAAACATAGTGGCTCTTATCCAACTCGTAGCCAACAATATAGATATTAGCGCCAGATTTTAGCTTATACGTTACAGCCATTTGTGGTTCTCCACCTGAAAAATCTGCTTCACTGACCACATCAAGCAATTGAAAGGATGACAAAGCATTGGTTATTTGATGTATTTCCGCATCGATCACCTGCGAGTCCGGGTTCGTCAAATTCGTTACAGAAAATATATTTTCCTCCTCTCCAGCATTTTCGATTTCAAGTCTCGAGCCGTCCAAAAGCTCAATAACTATTTCTGAAATTTCTTGCGGCTCAATACTAAGAAGATCTTTTCGAAGCCAATATGCAATATCGTGCAGCAAATCCAACTTGCGATCCACTAACCAGCTGGTCTTGTCATCTAAAAGTCTAACATAGCGATTTTTATTGATTTGCGGACCAGGTTTTCCAACAATTAACGAATATTGTTGATCATCGAAAAATATACCGATCTGAATACCGCCCGCATCTTTCTGACCTAAATCCTCGACGCCCAATTTCGAATACAATTCCTCATTAGAAGTTTTTTCTTCAATGATTTTTGCCTCAGCCAATGCAAGAACAACGCTGCGAATTTTAGATATATCTGCAGGATAGTAACTTCGCTCTGTCACTGCCCAGTGCTTTTCATTTTTTTCAAGAGTAGTGACAATATTATTACCCGCACCAGTCAGTTGGATTTTATCAACGTCATTCAGCTTTTCAAACAAGCCGGGCAATAGTGGAGAACCGATACTTTCCGCCGTATTTATTCCACCTTTATTATTCGAAAAATAAAAACTTGCCACACCCACAGCGAACAAAATAAACAGGACAACTAATGCTTTTGCATTCATAACGTTTACGCTCTTTGCTCACGCCGCTTAATACGTATCGCTGAAATCACCAACGCTACCACAGTGATCACTATAGGCATTAGACCAATATTAATCGCTTTCAGCCATGTCCCTAACTGGCGGATATTTTTATCCAGTTCATGGCGTACTTTGCGTAGTTCTTTGCGCACCTGCAATTTTTCGTTTTGGAATCGCTGGATTTCTTTACTTTGCTCCGGACTCAACAATGCCGATCCCTGGTCGTCTCTTTTCGACTGAAGCTGGGCAAGCTTTTGTTCTGTAGAACGCAATTGATTTTGCAATGCCTGCTCTTGCTCCCTGAATTGATCGTCCGCTTGCCTTTTTAACGCGTCAACTCGAGTAAACGGCTTTGTTGCTGTAGCCCGCCCACGCACACTAATGAGGTCACTGCTTCCAAGCAAGTTATCCACCGAATTAACGACAAAATCGCCGTTCGAAGCCCATGCATCATAAATTGCCTGTCCGAGAAAATCTTGCACATTTACCCACATACGATCCGTTAACATATCGACATCTGCGACAACAATAATGTTTACTTTTTCTGTTCCTTTGCTTGTATGCTTAATCGTAACGGACGACTCAGCTTCATCACCCTCTTCTTTCAAACCATCCGCAAACGCAGATACAGGCTCAAGTTCGAAGCGACCTGCGATTGCATACTCCTCTCCACTTGGTTTGAAATTTTCTGCCAGAGCACTAACCTTGGGAAGAAATCGAAATTTAGAACTTTCGAACAGCATTGCTTCCTTACTACTATGCATCAATGGCTTGAACGAAACCTCTGCGCCTTCTTTGGGCTTCACATAGCCACCCATTGCTACTGTAACGACATCGAGACCTGAAGTTGTTATGTCTTCTTTATCGAGCGACTCAGAACCAATGCCCAAAATAGCATAATGCCTGACTTGCTGACCGTTTCCTTCACCGACTGTCAATGCGTATGCGCGATCTCCCACAACCGATGCTGCTGTATATTCTATCCCCCACGCGTCAAACAGTTTTTTCAAACTCGAACTGCGCGCACCTGCTGACTCTATAGGAGATTCTGGATTCATCGGAGGAATATCCGCTTCCGCGTAAGGATCGACAAAGACCAGCAGATTCCCACCCTTAACCACATACTGATCTATTGCATAAAGCGTTTCTTCGCTAAGATTTTTTGGATGCACCAGGACCAGCAACTCCAGGTCTTCATCAAGCTCCGTCTCCGCAAAATCGATATTGCGCACTTCATATAATTGCTGCAACTGGTTGGTTATAACCCACGGATCGCGAATCCTTTGAGTTTCAACATCAAAAGAAGAAAACATCGGCAATCGTGATAACAATCCAACCACCGGTTTTTTAGTGTTTAAAAGCGTGTATATCAATTTACTGATATCGTACTCGAGGAACTGTTCTTTATTAGGCTGGAAAAACGGGATTATTTCCGAATCGCCAACCGAATTGCTACCGGCCAATCCAAAAAATATTGTATTTCCCGTTGGGCCTACTGGCACACCTTGGAGACCATATTCAGCAGCCTGATCTTCCTCTTCCGAATACGCAATGGGATCAACTATATTTAAGGCGATTTTACCTTTTGATAACTGGGCATACTCTTGCAGTAGTTCACGTACACGATTGGCATAAGTGCGCAACTGCGGGATCTTTTCGCTGGCGCGATCAGAGAAGAAATAATGCAGGGTAATAGGCTCTTCAATATTTTCAATTATGTTTAACGTTCCTGTTGAGAGCGTGTATAAACTGTTTTCAGTTAAATCGACGCGCGTTCCCTGAAACAGGTTTCCACTTAACATATTTAGCAATACAAACAAAATTGCTAGAATTGCGAGACCTGTATAACTGACGGTTTTTGCCTTTCTCGACTGCATATTCAGCTTGCCTTTTTCATTTCAATAATAACCGCATTGGCATACAGCCAGAATCCTATCAAACTGGCGAAATATATAATGTCTCGCAAGTCAATGACCCCTTTACTAATCGAAGAAAAATGAGTCAAAAAGCTAAGCGAAGAAATCGCATCCACCACATATTGAGGTGCCCAGCCACGGAAAAAGTCGAGCACAATAGAAAATCCACTTAACAGAAATGCAAAACAAATAACCACACTGATAATAAAAGCAATAACCTGGTTTTTTGTCGCCGCAGAGATACACGCTCCAATCGCCAGAAATCCTCCCGCCATTAACAAACTACCAATGTATGCCGCCAATATAACGCCATTGTCAGGAGACCCAAGGTAGTTCACAGTGATCCAAATTGGAAATGTCAAAAAAAGTGCGATCGCAGTAAACAGCCACGCAGCCAAAAATTTTCCAATCACAGCTTCCAGCATTGAGACTGGCAAGGTCAACAGCAATTCAATATTGCCCGATTTTCGCTCTTCAGCCCATAAACGCATTGATATGGCAGGCACCAAAAACAAATACAACCAGGGGTGAAAATTAAAAAAAGGCACGAGATCGGCCTGTCCACGCTCAAAAAAACTTCCGAGGTGAAAAGTAAGTGCACCACTCAATACCAGAAAGATAACGATAAAAACGTATGCAACCGGCGTTGCGAAGTAACTCGCCAGTTCACGCTTAAATATAATACTGACGTTTCTCATGAGCGACTCTCAACTGAAGTAATTTCTCTGAATACATCTTCCAACTTGCCAGAGGGAGATCGGGCAATCAGGTCTTTTGGAGTTTCGTCTGTCACAATTTTGCCACTTGCAATAATAATGGCACGAGTACAAACGGCATCGACCTCTCCCAATATATGAGTTGAAATAATCACAATCTTATCCTTGGCCATTCCTTTTATTAGCTGCCGCACTTCGTATTTCTGGTTAGGATCCAACCCATCTGTCGGCTCATCCATTATCAATACCTTGGGGTCGTGAATTATGGCCTGCGCCAGTCCTACTCGCCGCTTAAACCCTTTTGATAACGTTTCTATTGGTTGATTTAGAACTGAATCGAGGTGTAATTGTCCGATCACCGCCTGCATTCGGTCTGCTCGATGACGACCAGACAACCCGCGCACATTTGCAATAAATTGCAAAAACTGAATTGGCGTCATCTCTCCATAACTGGGCGCACCTTCGGGCAGGTAGCCCATTTGCTGCTTTGCCTCTATGGCATCACCACTTACTGTATGTCCACATACACTGATATTGCCTGACGTAGGTGCCAGGAAACCGGTAATCATCTTCATAGTAGTAGACTTTCCGGCACCATTTGGGCCCAAAAATCCGAGAACCTCACCAGGCCCAACACTAAACGAAATACCGTCTACTGCCGCAAACGGGCCAAATTTCTTTACCAGATTTTCTATTTCAATCATATATTTTTGCTTTCAAGGCCCTGAAATCTTCCAATTACTGCACCACAGAGCTGATTTTTAGCGGCAAGTTTTTACCAAACCACAGTCCCTTTGACAAGTGATTGATCTTCGTATATTTGATTAATTTTTAGCCAGCTTGAAATTAATTTTGGTTTCGATCCATTCTCAGTGCGTTATCGACTGGCAAACCGCCTAAACCGTCCATTTGAGAAGAAAACTATTTGGCCAGGATCTGAGACCAAGTATGTTGGAATGTTAGTTAATTTGTTAATTTTAAAATTTAGTATAAATGAATCAGGAAAGATTTTTCGAAAACTTTATGCTCGGCGTCACTTCGGGCCATATCCCCGTCGATGATCGCACTCTTAACCTTGCAGCCATTCACAAACTGGCAAGTTCGGCTACGCGCAGTCTGAATGTGATCTCCAGATCGCTGGATCATCTTATTTTCGATCGCCTCGATATCATAGAAGAACTAAGCAAACTTGTACGCAGAAGCCGCAGCACCAACATTAAAGTTCTCGTCTATGACAATACCCATATTGTTAAGAATGGACATAGGTTAGTTGCTCTTGCAAATCGAATTCCATCGAAAATTGCAATCAGACAACTTTCTGATGACTTTAAAGATTATAATCAAAGCATGGTAATTGCTGATCATCTTGGTTTTTTACATAATCAGCAGTCAGATCGGTACGAAGGCATTGTATCTTTTAACGATCCACAACGTTGCGCAGAATTAAGTAAAACTTTTACCGAATTTTGGGATCGTAGTTTAGAAGACAAAGAATTACGACAGATTAAGATTTAAATTATGCCACATTTTAAAATACTGATACTCGTAGCGCTAATTGCCTGCGGTTATGCGCAGGCAACAGAAACAATCCACTACTTTGAGCTCAAAAACCGTGGCGCAAATGAAGTAATTCCTATTTTACAACCGCTTCTACAGGAACATGAGGCGATTAGCGGCGATGGATTTCAAATTTTCATCACAACCACAAGTTCGCGCGCTAAGGAAATAGAATCAATTCTGCATTCGATCGACCGAGCCGCAAAGACTTTCCGTATTTCTGTAACTAACGATCAATACCTGGCAGAATCACAAAACGCCATCGAAGGTTCAGCAAGAATCGAAACTGGGGATGCAACTATCAAGATAGGGGATCATCCTTATAGAAACGAGGGTGTATCAATTCAACTAGATGATGATGTTTCTATTAACGCTGTAGCCAGGACGATCGACGATCAGCGTAATAATATCCAGTTTATTAATGTTCAAGAGGGAAAGCCCGCGTTTCTTTCTCGCGAAAAAGTACGCTGGTTTCCCGCTTACTCTTACGTGAAACGCAGGCGTGGCTATGTAGAAATTGATCACGGAGATATCCCCTACTCTTCAGAAGACGGATTTTACGTCGAGGCGAGGAGTTCAGATTCAAATCATGCCCAAGTGGCAATTTATACAGTATCTGGTCTCAATGAGCGTTACCAAATAAACAATTTTGAGCAGCAGACTGCTGAGACTATGCTTCGTGTTCAATTTGGAAGATGGTTTGAAATTGGAGGCACCACTGAGTCTTCAAATCGATCTGAAAAAGGAATTCTGTATAGAACCAAAGAAAGAGAAGAACGCTACAGTAAAATATTCTTGAAAATTGAAGTCGTTAACTAGAATATTGCAACCACTGCTCCCGTAGATTCTCCTTATTAGCTATAAACCACTGTAATCCAATAATTGCTATCGCCGAGCGCACCTCGCCAGTCGACAACATAATTGGAATATCACTCGCGGGTACTACATGTACCCTAATATCCTCATCTTCATGTTCCAAGCCACGGATTGGTTGAGCATCTTCTACTGAAACCTTACCAATATACAGATGAATCCATTCCGATAATCCACCCGGACTGGTGTAAAATCTGCCAATTTGCAGCAAGTTTGTTGCAACGCACCCAGTCTCTTCATTAGTTTCTCGCATTGCAACGTCTTCAGGTGTTTCACCTTCTTCAAGCAACCCAGCAACAATTTCCATCAACCACGGGCTCTCTTCTCTAACCGCGCCAATTCGAAACTGCTCAATCAGAATCACTTGGTCCGTTACCGGATCATATGGGACTAAAGCCACCGCATCGTCTCTTGCGACTAATTCGCGCTTAAATTCCGGCGTCTCACCCCCGGCAAATTTGGAATGAGACAAAGTATATTGTGTGACTGAAAAATGTCCGCGGTACTTGCTCTCTTTATTGAGTATCGTCCAATCCATACTCACCTCAACTATATCTGAATATCAATCAAAAAATTCTTCTAACATTCGCGAGTTTTACCGTTCTCATCAATAGAATTATGTGTTGCTCCTTCTATGACAAATACAGTAGCACCTTCGCGCCTCAGTTTATCAATTAAACGGCGGGTATTGGCTAATTGCATGCTCCGAACCCTGATTAGCTTACCAGATCTGCAACACCTCACCGCCATTATCCAGACTCATGCTTTTAAAACGAGCCAGTTGGTACCAGCGTGGGCGCATAAATAATATTTCTCTGCAAAATGTATAACAGCGACCCGACCAAGGCTTAGGGAAAAAAAGAGTCGCTGTTGCAGAAAGAAGCAATTCTTTGAAAGTTATTGCGCTAATAAAAATTTAGAAAATCGACAACCAGTAATTTTGTCGAAACAGCACACATCAGGCCAACAACCAGATCCATGAATTTAATTATTCTAACTTAATTTCAGCTATTTGATTTACTACATGCTCTGCAAAACCATGGCCTGCTTCTGCGTATAAATTAAAGGTTATACAGCCCAACTCATCAAGTTCTTTCTGCTCATCAGGAAAACGTGATACTACCGCTAACTTGTGTTGATAATTTAACTGCTTTGCAAGTTTGACCACATACATGTTTTCTCTGTGATTAGACAAACTTACAAAAATGATCTCCCGTTTTAAAAGATTCGTAGAATTCCAGAATTCATAATCGCTCGCGTCACCATGCACACAATTCACCCCTTCGGCTGCTAATGTCAGTGCCTTATCAATATTTTCTTCCACACCCACGATACTATTGGGATAGATTTCCTCCAGATACCGATATGCGCCGTGCCCTACCCGCCCCATTCCGAGAACAACGACTTTCGCATCCCCCAAATCCGGCAACTCTTCATCAGGCAATCTTGAGTCTCGCTCAAATCGATGCAGCCAACTAAAGTTTCGGCCAAATATACTATGAACACGCGTATTAAAAGGGGTAGCAATGAAAAATGAAATTGCCATTGCCATCGCTAATGTGGTCAGCCATTCCTGCGATAGTACTCCATTATTTACTGCAATTGCAGCCACAATTAATCCAAATTCACTATAATTAAACAGCGCCATACCAGATAAAAATGCCGTTCTGGATCTTAATTTTAATGCCACCAGCAGAAAATAGTAGATAATTGGGCGTAAAAATATTAGTAAGGCCAACGCAAAGGCAACAAACAACATTTCCGTTGAAGGAAGCCCGTAAAATCCAATTTGAAGAAAAAATCCAATAAGAAATAAATCTTTCAGGTTAATCAGGTTTTTATATAATTCGTTTGACTTCGGTGTATTTCCCAGTAAAACGCCAAATATTAGTGCTCCCAACCCTCCTTTCAAATTAAATAATTCAAACAGTTCAGCTGCACCAATTGCAGCAGCGACACCAAATAAGATAAGCAGCTCACCATGTCCACAGGATCTCAACAACTTGAGAAAAATTGGCCTTAAGAAAGGCAAAGCCAGCAATACGATAGTACTACCACGAATAGGATAATCTGAGGTAAACACCAAATAACCTACTGCGAACAGATCCTGAATAATAAGAATTCCTATCGCAATAGAAGCATGGAGCGAGGTACTTTCACCGCGCTCATCGAATATTTTTACTGCAAATACGGTACTTGAAAAAGATAAAGCGAATGCTAACGTCCAGGCTGATTTTGAATTCGACACAGCAAGCTCGGGCAGCAAGTAGCCAGCAAACAGTATTACAGGAACCGTAAGCACTACTGCAATACTCATATGCAAGGTGGCAACACCCCAGACCTGAGGCGCTGCCAGCTCTTTAAGATTTAATTTTAGACCGATGGTAAATAGCAGCAGTAATATGCCAAAGTCAGCAATCGCAACGATATTGTCTAGATTTCCAATATCCAGTTCATGCACTATAAATCCAGCCAGCAAGTAACCCAGCAACGGAGGAAACCCGAGCCTGCGAAATGCTAGTCCAGCACCAAATGCGACCAGAATTATAATCGGTTCCACAAATTTCCCTAAGTCGAAATGTATAATTTACATATAATGTGATTTTCGCGTTCGCATCAAAAGCAAAGAAGCCACAAAACCTGCAATTGCAAAAATCAACAAAAACCAAAAATACATTCGGTAAGCTGTAATCCCTTCCGCCGAGTCCAGAATTCTTCCTGCAATCGACGCAAAAAATATATCAGGAGTAAACCCGACCAACGAAATTAAACCAACCGTAATACCTGTGGATTGATGCGCAGTCCCGGTTTCCTCTAATAAGGCAAAATAGACCCCTCGTAGAGCAAATATAGCAGCAAAACTAAAAATAACATTACCGTAAAGGGCCCAAATTAGCCGAGAATCGGGATTTAACACCGACACAAACAAATAACTTGCAGCGGACAGCACGAAAATCCAGTTAATAATCCTGCTCGCAAACATCTTATCAACGATTAATCCCGCTGCGATGGCAGCAACAGGTCTCAAATACGCGGCAAGTGCCATAAACTGCGCAGATTCATATTCGCTCATTGATAGTACATCCACCATATACAGGCCATAGTTATCCAGCCCCTTGTATCCACAGTATGCACAGATCACTACGATTGCTTGCAACCATACTACCGGACTTTGCAATAGCTTCTTAATGTTCAACGCATATTTATTAATCGGATACGATTGGTATTGTTTTACTTCAGGAACGAACAGCCAAACCAGCAATGCGGCAAAAAATGTCATTGACGTATAAAGATAAATCACATACTGCATCGTGGCCCGCCTCTGAATATTATTTGCTTCATTCAAATCTACTGGCAGTGAAAAGGTAATCACAGCAACTGCAAGCGAAGCAACAGCAGCAGCGACAAGACCGCGACCACCTTCCAGAAATCCAAATGCACGACCCTGTGAAAGTGAGCCTCCCCATTCCCTGGTCGCCTTAATCAAGGACGCCCAGAACATAAATATCGAAGTCAGACCCCAGTAAGCGAACAACATCGCTAATCCAAAAGGAGTCGGGATTTGCGCCATGAAGAGACCACCCGCCGCGGTAGCAATTAATGAAATCGTCAGCAATTTGCGTACAGAAAATCGGTCTGCCAAAGCCCCTCCCGGAAAATACGCAAGCATCGCAATCACGCCGTAGAGTGCAAAAATGTCGCCCAATTCAGTATTGCTTACACCAAAAACATCCAGAAACGTTGGACGAAAAAACCTGGCTACATGAAATGGCAGACTAAACACCATTTCTCCCGCTATGATCAAACTAAAGAGAACTAAGACTCTCTGCATAAAATAGTATGCTATGCGTCGAACCCGACAAGAGACCAATCAGTAATATAAAAATGGCACATAGAAAGATGTACCGACAATCTAAATCAACGAAAGATATTCAGAAAAACGATTTTTAAATACACGCAACTTAATGCAAAAAAATCCTTGGGTAGCTTTAAGCCTAAGCATTAGCATAGTAAAGCGCCAACATAATCAGTACTACTGCTGCCCCCTGCAAAATAATACGTGCCCACATAAACTGCCCGCTAAAATCCTCATCTGTTGAGCCTCCCATCGCCATTGATAAAAGGCCGATACCCAGTGCGACGATAGTAGCAAGCAACGCGAGAACAATAAGTACGTTTAGAAGCATAAGCCCTCACTTATAAATTATTATCAAATAATTATGCCACGAGCCCTTGTGAAGGCCAATTTGTATTTAGAGCAGTCGTCGAATATTAAAAAAACATTATATTAGCAAATAGCAATATCAGTTCATGGTTATTCGTATCAAAATCCGTCTGTATTTTTCCCTACCCAGCGACTGGAATCAGCTAATTGCTCTTTCTTCCAGAAAGGCGCTTTTGATTTCAAATCTTCCATCACAAACCGATTGGCTTCGTATGCATCTTTGCGATGCGCCGACCAAATCCCGATGCAGACAATTGGATCACCTGGAAACACTTTTCCAACCCGATGCCCAATACAAATATCCAGAATATCCCAGTCACGCATCGCGGAGCGGGCTATGTCTTTAAGATGTTTTTCCGTCATACCTGGATAATGCTCTAGATTCATGGACTGGACACAATCTCCTTCATTAAAATCCCGCATGGTCCCTATGAATATGGTTGTGGCACCATAATTTTTCTTTAATTCAAGGCTCTCCCGACACAAACCTATCCAATGCAATGGGTCAAAAGGCTTATCAAATATTTCTACTTTCATCTCACGCTAAATCAACATATAAAAACCAATACTTGTATAGTAGTCTCTTGCAAAGCAAATCGAAACAAGAGTTTAGCGAGAAACAGCAATGCAAGATATAATGCAGAGATATAAATCAACCAATATTTGCTAGTCAATGAAAGTAGTATTACACGCACTCAATTCTGTAGAAGCGAATCTGGCAAAAGGTTTGCTTGAAAACGAGGGTATTCAATGTTCGGTTCTGGGCGAATACCTTCAAGGGGCCATTGGTGAGTTACCCGCAATTGGATTAATTAGAGTAGTTGTCAAAGATGAAGACTTTACTCAAGCCAGATCTATTCTGGATAACTGGAATAGCGCAGGATTAATTGCCTAAGGTTTCAGAATCTGCTTATGATTGATAAAAATCGCAAACTTATCCCACTATCCATTTCGATATTGACCATATCTGACACGCGAACTGAAGCAGAAGATAAATCGGGGAAATTACTTTGCAACAGACTTCAGGACTCTGGTCATAAATTATATGAAAAATCAATTGTTCCCGACGATATCTACAAGATTCGCGCAGTTGTATCTAACTGGATTGCACAAGAACTCCCGCAAGTCGTAATTACCACGGGCGGTACCGGCATCACAGGACGCGACGGAACTCCCGAGGCGATCAGACCACTCATGGATAAAGAGATAGAAGGATTTGGCGAGATGTTTCGTGTACTTTCGTTCGAATCCATTTCAACCTCAACACTGCAATCACGAGCAACAGCGGGCGTCGCTAATGGAACCTATCTATTTTGTTTGCCCGGCTCATCAGGAGCCTGCGCGGATGCCTGGGACAAACTTATTCAGCAACAACTGGATTACCGACATCGGCCATGTAACTTAGTTGAACTGATGCCCCGATTGCTTGAAAAATAACCGGGCAACGGCAACAGCGAGCTAAATTGTCGGCAGAGTGCTCTACACTCTTGTTCTCACAAATCCGGCAAGCTCAAAAAGTGAATTGCTTAGCTCACGCTGCAAAGCAGCATCGAAATTCAGCTCCTGCATTGCAGTCGTCATGCAATGCATCCATTGGTCGCGCGCCTCGATACCAATATTAAGATGCTGATGACGTAATTTAAGCCACTCCGGGTTTACGTAATTTTCGCCAAATAACTTTGGCCCACCAAATAACTCACAAAGAAAATACTGCAATTTTTCCCTTGAGCGCGTCAAATCATCTGGATGCATATTCAATATTAAACTTACGTTAGCATCTCGCTGCATTACATCATAGAAGCAGTCTGCAAGCTCAGCCACTCTGGATTGGCCACCAATTCGATCATACAGGGATTCCACACTTATCCACCGATATAGGACATTTCAACTTTTTGCACACGAGACGTGTCGTTACTTCTCAGATCCGAATATCGATCGACACGTTCCTTCCATACATTTGCGATTACTTCACCAATATATTCATCAGAAGCCCCTTCGCGTAGCAATCGCCTCAAATCAGTTCCTCTGGAAGCAAACAGACATGTATAGATACTGCCCTCTGCTGATAATCGTAAACGTGTACAATCCATACAAAATGACTGCGTAACAGAAGTGATTACTCCCACTTCACCGCCACCGTCTTTATAGCGCCACCGCTTTGCAACCTCACCACGATAGTGCGGGTCAACTGGCTCCATCGGAAATTTCTGTTGAATTCGTTGTATGATTTGTTTGCCCGATACAACCTGCTCCATATTCCAATTATTGGTGTTTCCTACATCCATATATTCAATAAATCGTAGAATATTTCCCGAATCTTTAAAGTAGGTTGCCATGGGAACAATATCTTTTTCGTTATACCCCTTCTGTACAACCATATTCACCTTGATCGAACTAAAACCTGCAGAACGGGCATTTTCGATTCCATCCAATACTTTTTGGACAGATACACCCTTGTCGTTCATTTGCTTGAATATCGTCTCATCTATAGCATCCAGACTGACTGTGATTCGATTCAGCCCTGCGCTTTTTAATTCGCGTGCTTTATCCAAAGTTAATAATGAAGCATTAGTGGTCAACGCAATATCTTCAACACCTCTAACCCTGGAAAGTTCACTAATCAGCACTTCCAGGTTCTTACGTAGCAAAGGTTCACCACCAGTAAGTCTTAATTTGCGCACACCATGAGAAACAAAACTTGGGACAAGCTGAGTTATTTCTTCAAATGACAATAGATCATCTCGCGCCAAAAACTGATATTTAGAATTAAATACTTGTTTTGGCATACAATAGGTGCAACGAAAATTGCATCGGTCAGTAACCGAGATGCGCAAATCATGCATGGGGCGATTGAATTGATCCTTCAAAACCGTCATTTTGTTATATATCCGTCCTTAAAAATATTCGTAGTGTAAACCATCGTATGCACAGCATTGTTCAACGCATTGGATTTATCGCCGGACCTTTGGCCGCTTTACTCCTATTTTTTGCTTTACCTGACCATTATGTCGATATCCATAAAGCGCTAATTCCGCTAACATTTGCAACAAAAACAACGCTTTGCGTTACAGCATGGATGGCCGTCTGGTGGCTGTCAGAAGCAATTGACATCAGCGCGACCGCCTTATTACCAATCGCTGTTTTCCCGTTACTTGGCATCGCAGACATTAAATCAACGACCGCCCCATATGCATCCCATTTGATATTTTTATTTATGGGAGGATTTGTAATCGCACTTGCAATGCAACGATGGCATCTGGATCGCAGACTTGCTCGCTCTGTACTTGCTGTAGTAGGCCAGAATCCTAACTACATCATCGCCGGATTCATGTTGGCAGCTGCTTTGCTAAGCGGATTTATTACTAATACAGCAACCACCGCAGTTATGTTACCGATAGGCCTTAGCATAATTGCAATGTTTAGTGGTGAAGAAGGTACCCATTCATTAAATAAGGACCAGCAAAATTTTGCCCGTTGCGTGATGCTCGGCATTGCATATGCCGCATCTATAGGTGGCACGACAACCATTATTGGAACAGCGCCCAATCTTTTTCTTGCCAGCTTTATAGAAGAAAGTATCAGCTCACCCTACCAACGTGAACTTAGCTTTATCAGCTGGATTTCGTTTGCTGCCCCACTAGCGATTATTTTTCTGCCTATCGTTTGGTGGATGCTAACCAAAGTCATCTTCCCATTCAAAACTGTCGAGTTAAATACACCGAACAACACATTTGATGACAAACAGAGCCCAATGAATCGCGGCCAGAAAATCACCATTTTCGTATTCGCACTAACCGTAGCCCTCTGGATAGCACGACCTTTTCTGCAAAAAATAACTGTAAGTATAGGCGAACATAATTTGCAGCCTCTTAGTTATTTAAGTGACCCCGGTATCGCCATGATCGCCGCCATGCTACTGTTCATTATTCCGGTAAATTTTAGAGAAAGAACGTTTGCAATGGACTGGAACACAGCAAAAAAATTGCCCTGGGGAATATTCATACTCTTTGGTGGCGGCTTAACATTAGCCAAGGCTATAAAAAATAATGGAGTAGCAGAGTTTATCGGCGCACAAGCGATTCTGCTTCCCGATCTGCCTGAATTTATTTTTGTATTGATTGTCTGTGCCAGCGTAATCTTTTTAACAGAACTGACTTCCAACACAGCGACTACGGCAACTCTTGTTCCGATTCTGGCAGCAATTGCGATAGGCCTAGGATTGCACCCCTATTTATTGATCTTTCCTGCAACATTGGCTGCAAGTTTTGCCTTTATGATGCCCATTGCAACACCGCCAAACGCTATCGTGTTTGGTTCCGGTTATATTACGATTCCTGAGATGTGCAAGGCAGGAATTTGGTTAAATTTACTAGGAATGGTTATTATCACAACATTCACTTATGTAGTCATTAAGCCCGTATTACAATTTTAAATTCAGTTATGCTAAGGCTATAAATTCTCACCAGGGATACAATGACAACCAATATCCTCCCCAAACCACCATGGCCAATCCAGACAAAATTCGAAACATAGACGCAGAAAATGGTGAAATTTTTTCCGCTATAACAAAAAAAGCGATAATAATCATCCACAACATATTCATGACACCAATTGCAATCATCACCGCCATTAGCGCCCAGCAACAAGCAACACAATAAATACCATGCAACCAACCCATGCGGATGGCACCCCATTTGCCTTCTTGCCAACGAGTCATTAAAAATTGCAATGGGGTTCGACAAAGATTCAGAGAAAATCCTTTAGCCGGTGTCCATTGATATATTCCCGCAAAAACCAGAATGCCTCCGCTGAGCAAATAGCTGCGGCTATCCATCATCGGATTTAATAAGCCCGAAACGTGTAAGTAAAACTGGACGATCGAAATACCGATGCTAAATGCAATCCAAGCCAGTAAGTATCCCAGCAAGAATATATATGTCGGTACATAAGCTTTTGCTTGCTGACGCTTTTTATGACTCACTGTTATATACAATGAGATCATCGGTGTTACCGATGGTGTCATCATGGCAATCATCATGATTACCCACATAATGAATAGCATAAAGAAATCATATGGTTGCCAGGCACGTGTATTCGCCCGGGGAGGCATCCACATGTTGATGACGTCCATATTTTGCATGGCCCAGACCATGTAGCCCATATAGGCCCAGCTAATCAAAAGAAGAAGGAATAAACCCACGTAGACAATAAAGTGGTCACGGGTCGCGGGATTTTGTAAAACTGATCTCTCGTTCATCGATTACAAAAGTTACACAGTCAGAAATTAATAATTAAAAAAATATTATAAAAATTAATAACTTAGAAAAATGAACGAACTATACGCTTATTGTTTTCTGAGTTTCGCTGGGTATACTAACAGCCTTGATAGTTGTTTAACCATCGTTCAGAGAAAATCACAATGTCTGATAACTGGAAACTAGAAGGTAATTATTTCGAGTCCTGTAACTGCGACCTAGTTTGTCCTTGTATCTTTTTAATGCCGCCAACCAAGGGCTATTGCAACGCACTGGTGGGATGGCGTATTGATAAAGGTCACCTGAATGATGTAAAGCTGGATGGCTTAAAAGTCGCAGTATATCTAGAAGCGCCAGGCGCTCTTACCAATGGGGGCTGGGTAGTTTGTTTATACATCGATAAGGAAGCCACCGAGGCTCAGGCTAACGCACTCGGTGAGTTATGGAGTGGTCAGCACGGCGGACATCTGGCCGTAATAGCAAGTCTGATTTCCGACGTAAAAAGCGTAAAACAAACTCAGATTGACTTTACTATTGATGGGAAAAAGCGCCATCTAAAGGTTGGCAAATTCGGCGAAAATGAAATGTATGCCATTGATGGCGAAGACGGTGGTGATGTCACAGTAAGCAATCACCCTTTGGCAGTAGCTCCAAGCAACCCGTTAATCATCCACAAAGCCAAAAAGGCATGGTTCAAGGATAATGGCTTTGACCATACCCACGCGGATACAGTTGGACTGGCGTCTCCTTTTCAATACGGGCCTAACTAGAAACCGCACGCCCTAGTTGGAAAGTTAAGACTGCATTTTGCGGTCTTTGCCATTGCTGTGCTTTGAATTCAATTTTAAGTCATACAGATAACAAATAAATAGCGCCCCAATGAAGTCGTATCCTTTCAATATGGGCAAATTCAGCTTTATTTTTCTCGTCGCATTTGCAACCTCTACCTCGAAAGCTAGCTGGTTTGGACCGGATAACTATTGGGAATGTTTATTGAAAGATTTACGAGATGTACACACCGATACTATTGCCGAAGAAATAGTCAAATCCTGTAAAGATACTTACCCATTCCACGAAAGAATATTTATTGAAAAGAAAAACCACTGGTTTGGCATAAAAACCGCAACCAAATGTGTATTAAAATACGGCAAAGATATTCAAAGCGAAGTTTCAGCCAAGCACATTCAGGCCGCGTGTTACAAACTTTACCCGGAAAATTAGCATCCCAATTAAAAATATGATTGCGTCGCAGGAAAAAACCATTTTAGTAGTATTTATTGCAGCTTTGTTGCTCAGCAGCTGCGGCGTATCTGACTACATAAATAGCAAGAAAATTTCACGAGCACCCGTATATAAAGCGCCAGCTAAATCCAGTCAGTGCGAAATTAGCGAGCAACGTATTAAACGAACTGTAAACTACATCAATAGCATACGTGCAATCCCACAGAATTGTGGTGGAAAAGAATATGACCAGACCAATGATATCTCCTGGAATGAAGCCCTATACAACGCCGCGTTCATTCACTCACAAGACATGGCACAAAATAGTAATTTGAGTCATACCGGATCCAACAATAGTCTGGCAGGTATTCGAATTTCCAGTGTCGGTTACAAATGGAGATCGGTAGCTGAAAACATTTCGGGCGGTACAGAAACGCCTGAACAGACAATTGACCGATGGATGGCAAGTTCTGGTCATTGCCACAACATTATGAATCCCGCCTACACAGAAATTGGTATGGCATGTGCTAGCGAAAAATCGTCCGAATACGGAGTTTACTGGACATTGGTGCTGGCAAGCCCGGAGCAGTAGCCCACCCTGTTAACAATATTCTTAAAATCTTGGATTTTACAGGCGCGTGGTTGACAACCTCCAGGATTGATTCGAGCCTTCGACTTACCACACACAACCCACATCATTCATTTCCGCGCACCATCGTTGACCAGCGATACTAACTTACCAGTGCAGTCAGTATGCACAAACATTATACAGTTATCGATTGCAACTGCTCCTTTTCGGACGACCAATTGTGTCAAATTAATTAAAAACGACCACTTATCGCATTATTTCCACCATTCGCACCTGGCATGCCAATTGCTGTACGTGAAATGAGTTTTTCATCTGGGGATTTTCATCATGCTTAGAAAACTGTATACGGAACTCTGGGATTTAATTGATCCAATGTTGTACGCAATAGTGGCAACCTTGTCTTTAGGGATAACGATCCTTGTCTTTTAAATTACCCGGCAGACAATTACGCCCGGCAAAATACCGGGAGTAATTTAAATACATTTGTAATGAACTAATTTTGAGTTGGTTAGTCGTAAATGAACATACGATTAATGATGAACTAATTACATTGTAGTTAGACAAATTGGGAACAATTACTCAACTAGAGGAAATAAAAATGTTAAAAGAAATATACAATGAATATTGGTCACTGATTGACCCCGCCGTATTTGCTTTATATGCGAGCCTTACTTTTGCGGCTTGGACTTCAATCCTGTAACCTTGCAGCGCCTTTCGGAATCAAATACTTCCGAAAGGCGTGTCTAACCTGCAGCTAGTCACCAAATTTTTCGGATAGTTGATACTTTTCCTCAACTCCAATCAGGTCATTAAATTCAGCGAACTGCATCAAGCCATCTTCCTTTCCAATGGTGGTTCCATCGTCGCGCAACTTCTGATAATAATCTCGCATGGCCGCTGCTGCGGCAAATAATCCTGTCAAAGGATACAAGATCAGCTGAAATCCAAGTTCAGCCAGTTCTTCTTTTGGCAGCACGGGTGTTTTACCCCCTTCAATCATATTAGCCACAATTGGCTTTGGCGCTCGTTTGCCTATCGTCATCAATTGATCTTTAGAGCCCGGCGCCTCAACGAAACTGGCATCTGCACCCAGTGCACGAGCTGCCTTTACTCGTTCAATCGCTTCATCCAAACCAAGCACTGCTTCTGCGTCAGTCCGCGCCACAATGAAAAAGTCATTACTACCCCGAGCCTCTACGGCCGCCCTGATTTTTTGCAGGTACTGTTCACGATCAATAACTTTTTTATTCCGCATATGACCGCAGCGTTTTGGCCATACCTGATCTTCCAAAAAACAACCTGCGGCACCCGCAGCAATCAAATCTTTTACAGTGCGATAGACATTTAAAGGATTACCATATCCGGTATCAGCATCTACAATAACCGGAATATTCACACTGGCACATATTTGACGAGCTCGCTCGACGACCTCTGTTTGGGTAAGTAGTCCGAAATCCGGCTCGCCGATTGTTGAAGCTGCCAGGGAATAGCCAGACACGAACGCCATCGGGAAACCGGTCTTTTCAGCTATTTTTGCTGACAACGTGTCATAGATTCCAGGAAACGCGAGCGAACCGACTTCGTCTAAAATTTTTTGAACACGTGTAGTACTCATACAACCCTCGAAATTTTTAGTTGTTTGGCAGTAGTATATCCCACTACACTGCCATTATTATATTTTCTGCCTGTAATCTACCATCTTCACCTCGGGTCTAATAGCTAACGTATCAACCAAAAAGAGAGTGACATTCCATGAAATTTTTTTACTCGATCTCCATTTCCTTCCTGATTACATTTGTATTAATAACGCCTTTGCATTCCAGCCCCAAGCAAATTATTTTGGCAGAAAAACAAGTACAAAATTCAGTGGAGCAGCAACTGGACAAGGGTCGCTGGGAACTGATTATGCTATGGGCCACCTATTGCCATGTCTGTAAAAAGGACTTTAAAAAAATTGAAGCATTCATTAAAGAAAACGAATCAATTCCTCTGACTGTAGTTGGAGTGGTCATTGATGGACTCGAAGAGAAAGATAAAGCCAACCAGCTGATCGAAAAACACAAACTGAATTACACTCACGTGCTCACTGACTACCCAGGTGCAAATGAATTCTATCAGACAGTCGCCAACTCAGAATTAATGGGCACACCGTCGTACTTATTATATGACCCAGAAAACACACTGGTGGCGTTTAACCCAAACAGCATTGACCTGGATGCACTGGAAATTCTTGTTTACGAGTAATATATATTGATGCCAAGAATGCAAAATTTAGACGATATTAACGCGGACCTGACTAAACGCGTGACAGTAGACACCAACAGTATACCTTGGGAAGAAAGTCCAAGCGGAACTGTATGGCGCAAGCCATTGTATCGTAAAGATGGCGAGTTTGGTGCAGTAACCAGCATTGTTAAGTACGATGCAGGAGGTAAATTTCGAACCCATACCCATCCACAAGGAGAAGAAATTTTAGTGCTAAGTGGTGAATTTTGCGACGATCATGGTCGCTACCCTGCGGGAACTTACCTTCTCAATCCCGATGGTACACAACATGCGCCCTATTCTGATCAGGGTTGCATCTTATTTGTTCGGTTACGTCAATATGATGGTAAAGACAGATTACAAACTTTGATCGATACCAATCAATCTGAGTGGCATCCGGGAATTATTGATGGACTCACCGTATTACCTTTATATTCGCAGGCGAACTACCCTGAAAACATGGCATTGGTGCGGTGGCAACCCAATACCTATTTTCACGAGCACACTCATCCAGGTGGCGAAGAGATTCTAGTGTTGGATGGCACCTTCGAAGATGAATATGGCGTTTATCCGCAAGGCACCTGGATTCGTGGACCTCATATGAGTTTACATAAACCGTATTCTCGGGAAGGCTGCACAATTTACGTTCGAGTGGGCGGCTTACCTGCAAACTAACCTTTTAATCCACGCTTGACTGAGCATTCAGGAATTGAGCCTTCAATGATACAAATTACCTGTGGATCCTATCGATTTTTTATTATGTTGAGCAATACCAATTCCAATTAGTATTACCACCAAAGCAACCAGTGCATTAATCGTTAACCGCTCACCACCAAATAAAACACCCATCAATACTGCCCAAACAGGAATAAGATAATTAATCTGCGACAAAAACGCCGGACCGGCATGTCGAATTACTCTAAAGTAAATAATTGTTGCCAATCCACTCGGAAACAATCCCAGGAGAAGTACTGACCATAATGATGATTGAGACGCTTCATTCCACCATTCACCAGTTTGCAGGAATGAAATTGGCACTATCATTATTGATGCCATCAACAACACCCCAGCAGAAATTAAGGAAAGGC
>CAJIBE010000064.1_pt1 | contig 67179 bp, 70 predicted proteins | sample 9199301 | NCBI WGS metagenome assembly CAJIBE01 (sample SAMEA7708291, study PRJEB35096) | sediment metagenome | biome: marine neritic benthic zone biome [ENVO:01000025]; feature: sediment [ENVO:00002007]; material: shallow marine sediment [ENVO:03000034] sea grass bed [ENVO_01000059] ... | reverse complement strand
TGCATTAGAAGGATTCCAGGAGGTGAACCCCAATGTCTTTGCAGGAATCTTTCCGGTCAATTCGGACGATTATGAAAACTTTCGTGATGCGCTGGATAAGTTAAAACTTAACGATGCCTCGTTTTCATTCGAGCCGGAAACATCACAGGCGCTTGGTTTCGGTTTTCGCTGCGGATTTCTCGGTATGTTACATATGGAGATCATCCAGGAGCGACTCGAGCGGGAATATAATCTTGATTTGATTACGACTGCACCCACAGTTGTTTATCAGGTGCATTTAACGAACGGTGAAGTAATAGAGATTCACAACCCGGCAGAACTGCCGCCCATCAATAAAGTAGACTCAATTCACGAACCCATCATTAAAGCCAATATACTGGTGCCTCACGCTTATGTGGGTAATGTGATTACGTTATGTATTGAAAAGCGCGGTGTGCAAAAGAATCTGCATTATCACGGTAATCAGGTGGCAATTACTTTTGAATTACCACTAAACGAAGTGGTGCTCGATTTTTTCGATCGTTTGAAATCAGTCAGTCGAGGTTACGCTTCGTTTGATTACCATCAGTCTCATTTTTCACCTTCACCATTAGTCAAGCTGGATATCCTTATTAATGGCGAACGCGTCGATGCATTGTCTGTCATTGTGCATAAAGATCATTCCCGAACATATGGAAATGCGCTGGCCGTAAAACTGAAGGAATTGATTCCTCGGCAAATGTTTGATGTCGCCATTCAGGCGGCGATTGGATCTCAGATCATTGCCCGAACAACCACTAAAGCATTGCGTAAGAACGTTACTGCGAAGTGTTATGGTGGTGACATTACTCGCAAACGAAAACTTCTTGAAAAACAGAAGGCCGGGAAAAAACGCATGAAGCAGATCGGTAGTGTTGAGGTGCCACAGGAGGCGTTTCTTGCCGTGCTAAAAGTCGATAAGACATGAGAATAATTGTTTACATTGTACTACTCTTGCAGCCGCTGGTATTTGCTGGTGTGGCAATCGCTGAATACTGTGAAGTGACATTGCTTGGAACGGGCACACCGCGGCCCAGTATTCAGCGATTTGGGCCGGCGACATTGGTTAGTGCAGGTGGAAAATATTTCTTGTTTGATGCGGGTCGCGGAGCGACGATACGTCTACAGCAAGCAGGTATCTCGCCAAATCTGATTGATCAGGTATTTTTAACTCATTTGCATTCCGATCATGTATCCGGACTGGATGACTTGTGGATTACCGGCTGGGTATGGCAGCGTCAGCAAAACTTAAAAGTGTTTGGGCCGCAAGGAACGGATCAACTAGTGCAGGGGCTTCGTGATGCGTATAGCCCTGATATTGCCTATCGGCATGCCAATTCTGGTCTGGATGACGAAAAAGCACATATAGAAAGTAAAGAAATTGAAGAGGGAATAATTTACAAAAATGCTGGCGTTACGATCAGAGCATTTCTGGTTGATCATAAGCCGGTAGAACCAGCCTTTGGTTATCGCATTGAATTCGGCGAGCGGGTAATCATTATATCCGGCGACACTACGTATACCGATACGGTCGTTGAACAGGCAAGCGACGCGGATGTATTGATCCATGAAATTGCCGCAGCAAATGAATCGTTGCTAAAGAAAAACAAGCGGCTGCAGAAAATTATCGGCTATCACACAAACCCTGCTCAGATGGCGCAAATATTAAAAAAATCAGGTCCCCGATTTGCAGTATTAACCCATGTATTGCTTTTTGGAGAATCAGAAAATACAGTGCTGGAAACGATTAGGTCCGAATATCAAGGTGAGGTGTTAATGGGACACGATTTGATGAAAATTGGAGTGGGGGAAAAAATTACCGTAACGAAGATTGCGCCAGAACAGTATGAGTAAAATCGAAACATTTAGCGGGCAAAAGCCATTAATTATGGGGATCCTTAATGTTACCCCGGATAGTTTCTCAGACGGCGGTATGTATCCCAACACGAGGGATGCGGTGGCGCGTGGTCTGGAGATGGTCGAAGAGGGTGCTGATATTATTGATATTGGTGGTGAATCCACTCGGCCAGGATCAAAGCGGATTAATGCGAACGAGCAAAAACGCAGAGTGCTGGACGTAATTGCTGCCTTGTATAAAGAAATTCCGGAACATATTGTCATTAGTATTGATACGACGCTAAGCGAAGTCGCCGAAGCCGCATTGGATGCTGGTGCAACCTTTGTGAATGATGTAACCGGTGGGACAGACGATAAGAATCTGATTGCGCTGGTTGCAGAAAGGGGAGTTCCTTATTGCATTATGCATATGCAGGGTCGTCCCCAGGATATGCAGGATAATCCGACATATAGTAATGTTTGCGAAGAAGTTAAGGCATTTCTGCTCAAACAGGCAGAAACTGCACAGCAGGCAGGTATTGCAGCGAATCAGATTATTCTTGACCCGGGAATTGGATTTGGAAAACGTACTGAACATAATCTCGAACTATTACAAGGGCTGAAAACACTCGCGGACAGTAATTTCCCGGTGTTGCTGGGTACAAGTAGAAAACGCTTTATGGGAGAGATCTGTAGCACAGAAGATCCTGCGCAGAGAATGCCTGCAACCTGTGCGACAACTGCATTGGGAGTGTTAGCAGGTGTGCGAATATTTAGAGTGCACGATGTGTGGCAGAATCGGCAGGCTGCCGATGTAAGTTATGCAATCTTAATGGCCAAGTAATTTTTCTATTGCGTCAATGATGTCTTTGTCAGTAAACTGATTGTTAGGATCATCTCCCGTTAGACGATATCGTTCTGTTCCTTCTTGGTCATAAATAATGACGGCAGGAATACCGATTAGATTTAGTTGTTCAAATGCGACCATGAGATTTTCATCCATCCAGAAGTGATCAAATTCAGCATTCATTTTTTTTAAAAATTCTTCTGCTTTTGCAAGAGAGGGCAGATCTTTGTGGTCATCCAGATTTAACGACACAAATCGCACGCTAGCATCTGCATAACGCTTGTGTAGTTCTACCATTTTTGGAAACTGTTCCAGGCAAGACCAGCACCAGGTAGCCCACATATCGACAACAACAACATTTGGAGAATAGGATTTCAGGGTGTCGTGCCACTCGTGGAAGCGTTGAGGTACGAAAGTAAACGCTGCATTATCCTGGCTTATGGTAGTGGTAAGCGGGGCGAACCAGCAAAGCAGCATCAATACCGCAAGAGCAGATCGTCGTGTAACGCTATTTAACATACTTGATGCTGCAACCATGTGCCCGCGTCTCTGCTGGCAATACGGTTTCATCATTTAATATGTTCTTAATAGCATTCTTTACGTAAAATTCATCTGGTTCTCCATTGATGTAATTTACGCTTCCATCGCTATTCATTTTTCCTGGTGAATTGTGCAGCAAACCCATATACACAAGCTTCCTGTCTGCGTTAAATATAAAATATTCAGGTGTGCGAGTGGCGCCTAATTGCCGGCCAAGTTCTTGTGATTCGTCAAATAGATATTCGAAGTTATATCCTATCCGAATTGCGTGTTTTTTCATGGCAGAAAGCCGGTCTTCTTCACGGTGGTTCATGCTAATACCAATGACACGGATATCATCATCTTCAAAATCAGTAACCAGCTGAACCAGATCCTTGTCCATGCCGCGGACCCAGGGGCAGTGATTGGCTAATGACACAAAAACGATGACAGATTCGGTTAGTTGATCAGAGGAAAGTGTGTTGCCGGATGTGCCGGGCAGATTATTGAACGTAGGCATTGGATCGCCAATATTGAGAACCGCATTAAATTTCCCGGCGTGTAGGGATTGCGCGAGTAACAATAAGCATGTGATTAGCAGGATTTTTACTGGCGTCATTATATGCGTTCAGATTAACTATGTTGCTTGAATGAAAATGGACTATACGACTAAAAACGGCGCAAGCTGCGCCGTTTTTAGTGAATGGGTGATTAGACTAGCGATGAATATATCGTTTGCCATACCGGTTTTTATTATAGTAATAGCGCTGATTGTAATGCTCGGGACGATGTCCACGAGTAATGTAGCGGTGAGAGCGGTAAGCGGGATGCTTTGCATAGTTACCACGATACCTGTATCCGTGTCTTGACCTGTAGTAGCGATTGGGTTGGTAATAATGTTTACTATACCTGTCGTAGAGACTGGGCTGGTAATAGCGTTTAGGTTGGTAATAGTAGTTGGGTGGGTAATAGCGTGGCTTGCCGTAAGAACGATGGCCGTATTTCCCGTGGCCGTAATTCCCTCGACCGTATTTCCCGTGGCCGTAATTCCCGTGACCGTAATTCCCGTGACCGTATTTCCCGTAGCCAGTCGCGTTTGCCTGGCTGTTTCCGCAGAGTATTAAAATTAGGCCGATGGATGCTAGTATTATTGTTCGAGTAACCACAGTATTCATTGTATTTCTCTCCCGATGCAAAGCATAGCAATTAGACTATACTCGGTTACAGTTGTTCCAAACCTAGTATGTTTAGATAAATCAATAACATACTTCGCGTATTGGAAATCGCAATGTGGTCGAAAACGGTTTGTCTATTTTTACTTCTTATAATAACGCGTATTGCAAAGATTGGTTGACAGGAATCTTGAAGAAAACCTGTATTCGGCCAGTATTGAAAATACTCCGCTTTTATAAAGGTAATTATATGGCGACATATATGGGTTAATTTCTGACCTCTCAATTTCGTTTTAATGTCACTTAAAAATCATTGAACCACTATCATATTTAAGTTCAAGTACAAGCTGCCCATGGCTGGTAAAAAAGAATGAATGAACGCTTTCCAGCATTTTTAGGAAGGCCTGTTCCTGAGAGTCCTTGCAGAACATGCGAGTGGATACTATTCTTTCAAACTGAATGAGGTGGTTGTTGGTGGTTCTGTATTGTTCTCTCATCGTATTGCAATCAGTTGCAACAAGAAGTGAGCCATCTTCTTCGAACGTGAGGCTGAATGTTTTTATCTTTCTAGGCGTGTGGATGCTGTCATCATTGTAGCTGGTTTTTATCCAGAAACATGTTTTCATATGCAGGGCCATACGATCAGGGTCGGCTTCTCCTTCAAAAGTCTGTGTTACCTGCGCCAGTTGCTGAGAATTAGGATGATATATGAGTAATAATTCTCTGGGTTTTGACGGCGGCGTAGAAAATGGTTGATTAATTGCGCGGTCTAAATACGTAACACGGATTCGGTTATCGGCGATTTCAATTCCAGTTGGTTCGATTCGATCCCCGAGCAATACACCCGCTGTGCCTCGATAGTGATTACCTTCAAGAAGAGCTGCAGCTACATAATAATTAGTTCCACTACCGCCACTACTATTAATGAGGATCAGTGCGGCATCCTGTTGACCATTTCCATTCAAGTCCCCGAATGCGGGTGTATCCCAGACCTGGGTAATGATCTTGCTAACAGAGTTTGGTGTTTCCGTTACTTCGGAATAACCGCTGACTAAGGTAATTTCTCGATCATTGATTTTGAAAGAAGCATTAACTGGGCTGGCATCATCCGGAGTATTACTTTGCTCCGTATTATCAGTGTATTCACAAGCTGTTACAGAAAACAGGATGACTATCAACCCAAGGCGAGTTACTCGGCGTAGGTTTGACTCGATTGATAATAAAAATAAAGGTTTCATTCGCTGGCCTCTTTCAGATAGCACAGATAATAATCCATTGAATATTGCCATGGTTACATAGGAGGGCTGCTTTCCGCTGATATTCGCTATCAATGAGAGATTAATTTTATGGTGGTCTTACCGTTGCAGTAGTGGCATTACCGCTTGCGATGGCCTTTGGTGTCGCAGCGGGTGCGGATGCGATTGCCGGATTATATGGTGCGATATTTGTTGGTCTGTTTGCGGCATTATTGGGTGGAACGCCTGCCCAGGTTTCTGGACCCATGTCCGTCGTGATGGCAGTAATCTTTACTCAGTACACCGCCATTTTGCATATGGAAATGATCGGTACGCTATGAACAGACTATTCCAATCTCATTATTACAACCGGTCTGTTTTCAGCGGTCCATTGGTGCATGGAGCCATCATAAAGTTTGGTATTTTTATTTCCTAACAGCTCGTGAAATACAAACCAGCTTCCTGAAGCCATGTGACCGCTGTTGCAGTACGTAATGCTGTTTCCTATTGAGTCTATTCCCAATGCCTTAGTGAGTGTTTTTAGCTCATCAATCGATGAAAATTTAACAGGGATATTTCTATTTGCAATCAGATCTACCGGGTAAAGTTTTGCGGTTGGAATATGGCCTAGTTTGCTGACTTTTGAGCTTTTATAGGTACCTAAGTATTGACCCATTGGGCGCACATCAATAATTTGTATTTTATTATTGCTGATTGCGGTAACAACATCATCACTACTGGCCAATATCTCTGGGCGTTCTTTATTTGCTTTCCAGTTCCCAAGATTCGATTTTCCCAATGCTGTCTGAATAGCGTGTCCATCGATCAGCCATTGAGCGGTTCCGCCGTTTAAAATGGAAACATTGTCATGACCAAAATACTTGATTTGCCAGTACATGCGTGAAGCCATTGTTAAATCGAATGCATCTTCAGCGTTTGTAACTACGATAATGTTGCTATCAGAATTTATGCCAGCATTTTGCATTAAATCTTGGAATGCTGCCTTACTGGGTAGCATGTGTTTTATGGTTGTTCCATCAATTATTTGTTCGCCGCGTACTTTTTTGTAAAGGACCAAATTTGCTCCAGGGATGTGCCCGCCTACACGAGCCAACGTTAAAGCACCTGTCTTTTTATCTTTTCTAAAATCAGGTTCAGCAGTAAAGCTTTTACTACTCGATCTAACGTCGATAATTGAAACGCTATCCAAATATTGCGACAGCCAATCGGTTTCAACGATTGGTTTGGGCAATTTGTATGCGAATACATGGCTTGAAGCCGCCAGGCAGGTCAGGAGTAAAAAAGGCAGGCGCAAAATTTTCATGGTTTCTTCTTGAAATCAGTTGCCGGGAAAAGCATTTTATACAAAATCTCTGCAAAGATGATTCATGTTTTCTAAATTATTTTCTTGTTGCGTGAATGGATGATCTGGAATTCGAATTATCGGGTCATGCTGGCAACGTTCATATTGGGTTCTAATCTCTCATTCTGTGGAGTCTGGATTTGTTGAATCGGTGAATTGTAAGTTTGATAAAATTGTTTGATTAATTTCTTTACTAGTTAGTTTAAGTGACTGTCTTAACTAGATTTTCTTAAAAATTGTGAAATGCTGCACGGGCACTTCGGGCGGCTTTTGGATAAATAAAGTGCGAGTGATGAGATCGGAATCACAGATTAATCAAGTGTAGTGATTAATATCGAACTTGCTATGTAAGTAGTTTGTTTTACAAGGGTCTTACTCGCAGTAGCGATATTCGCCCCAAATAATAAATTTTGGGGCGTCTTTTTAAAAGAAACAACCGAGGGGATGTGCTGCTCACTAAAATTACCACTTTGAAGATGGCCCTTGAAAATACGGAATCTGTCCCGATATTAAATATAGTTAAACCAAATTAGGAATAGTTTTATTAATATGGATATCAACGATTTAATGTATTTTGAAAAAACCGATGCTTCTAATGCTTATTGTTTGGTATTAACTGAAAATGGTCAGGTGTATTATTGTGTTGCTGACGATGATAGCAAGCCAAGCGGTGAATGGAAGCTGGTCAATATCGACGAGCGTGCCATCAGTGTTTTTCATTAAACTCGATATATTTTATTCCTTTAGATCCCCGCGAAGGTGCTGCCGCCAATCCACTTGGTAATATTTTTCAAATAAGTAGACGCACCTACAATTTCTAATTCTCCTTTTTTTATTGCCCCATTTAGGTTCCTGTAACCCAGCCAGATGTTGGTCATGATGGGTAATGTTGTTGTAATTAAAATGTCTGGCTCATGTCCTGTATCTTCAAAACAAAGATCGATTTCGTGCTGGTCGATGATCATCCACCACAAGCGGTCTGATTTTTTCTGATCAGTAAATTCAATATTTATAACTATACGTTCATTATTAAAGTAGTCCGCATTCAGTCTTCTGCGCATATCCCATAATAAAAATCCGGCATCCAGATCATCTTTGGTAATTTTATTCTTCGCCCATCGATGTCCCCAACTGCCAAATCCGAGAATGATTGGGCGGAGTTCTTCACCAGACGTTGTTAAATGATATTCGAAATTGCCACTGTCAGATTGTTGGTCTCGACGAATAACACCCTGCTGTTCGAGACTTTTCAATCGACGGGAAAGAATCGTCGGGGAGATTTTTGGCAAACCACGTCGCAAATCATTAAATCGAGTGCTTCCCATCATGAGTTCTCTGAGAATCAAAATCACCCATTTTTCACACAATATTTCCGCAGCTTTTGCTACAGGACAAAATTGACAATATCGATCCATTGGCCATGTTCCAATTATTTGGAAGAGTTAGAGTCTAAATCAAAATAGTACAGTTTGTGGACTGGAGATTGGAATTCGTATGTCAGTATGGATGGATTTAGTATCAGCCTCTCAATCTTCGTCGCGACAACATTATTGCCACACTGTATACTGCAAACGCGGCGGCAAAGTGTTTCGCTGTATGTCCGCTGAACAGAGTCCCAGAAAGTTCAAATATTGCGCGATCAAAGTATTCACATATCTTTGACGCAATGTATAAGCAGAGGCCAATAAATAACCAGTGCTGATCAGGCTGGCTTGGTTTGAACAGGAAACCAAGCGCGACCAATAATAATAACGGGAAGAACTGTACCCACGCGTAAAAGCGCAAATCATCTGTATAGTGCCAATATACTACAGACGCTATTCCAATAAGGCACATAGGGAACAGCAAAATCACCAGCCTTGGCGATATCCACTCGCATAGTATCGCAATAAACAGTCCCATGAAGCCTATTGTCATAGGAAGCCTGTCCCAAACGAGTGTGTGATTATCAGGATTAACATGGTAGTACGACGATCCAAGCCCTACCAGCGCTACGCCGGCAAAAAATATCATCCAGGCAGCGTTCGAACTGCCAATCATGTGTTTTCTAGTCAATGTGAAACCAAAACCTCCGACGAGTAAAAAAGGCAAATTGGAAAATATGTTTAAAAAATTTGGAACGTTTAGCAGTGGACGATCGTCAGCAAATTGGTGATAACTAGGGTCCTGAGGAATTGGCTCAAGTGAAAATACCAGCAGAAGAGATCCAAGCGATAAAACACCTAAGATTATTAAGCGTGCCATTTTGAAATGTACTGTGTCACCGAACGAATGCCGGGTCGTTACGTGTTAGGGCATGAATAGGTTTTGTGCAATGCTTCGATAAAAAGGATTGCTGCCGGTTTTTGCAGGTCAGTATCTGAATCCTTGAAATGTGTAATGACGGATTCACTAATTTTCTTTGAAGTAGTTTCTTCAGTGATGCAAATAGTATTGTTTCGTACCCCCAGATGAGCAAATGCTGCTTCATGGGTGTCGAGCATGGCGTTCAATACGAATTCACAGGCGTCTGAATTAATTTCGCATAACTCAGCAATGTCCGTACCTTTGTACATATACAACTCGTTTGCACTTATCGATAGAGGAAGTGCAGCCAGAAGCAATATTCGAACAATGGTCATCCAGTCAGTTCAATATTTCATTGTTGAATAGATGAAGTGATTACGTGTGCGCTAGTGCTTTTCGACTGGACTTACCTGGATTGCACAAAATTTAAATTCAGGAATTTTTTTTTTTTTTTCCAGTGCGTCGGTTGTCAGCAAGTTAGCGGCTGCTTCATGGTAACAAAACGGCATGAAAACCTGGCCTTCTCGCATTCCGTCATCGGCGCGGGCAAAACATTCCACCGTACCTCGTCGCGAACTGACTCGTACGGTGTCGTTTGGCTTCAGTCCCAGTTTTTCCAGATCTTTGGGATTAATCGTGGCGATTGGTACCGGTTCAATGGCATCCAGTACTGATGCGCGTCTTGTCATTGCCCCTGTATGCCAATGTTCCAGCTGGCGACCAGTTATTAGTACAAAAGGGTATTCGCTGTCTGGCAGTTCATCCGCGTTGGTAAATTTGGCTGGAACAAATTTTGCGAGGCCATTTTGTGTGGGGAATTCGTCAATGAATATTATTCCCTGCCCGGGGTCTTCTGGTGTGTCACAAGGGTAAGTAATGGAGTGTTCCTGCTCCAGTCGTTCCCAGCTCATGCCTTTAATTGAATCCATGCCCTCGCGCATTTCGGCAAACACATCGGATGGGCCGTTATAGTTCCAATCCAGTCCCAGTCGGTTTGCCATTTCCTGAATAATCCACCAGTCTTGTTTTGCGTCGCCGGGTGGTGAAACCGCTTTGCGTCCTAGTTGTACGCGTCGATCTGTATTAGTGAACGTACCATCTTTTTCAGGGAAAGCTGATGCCGGCAATACAACGTCCGCGAACAGGGCTGTTTCCGTCATGAAAATATCCTGTACAACAAGATGGTTTAATGAAGCCAGGGCCTTGCGGGCGTGATTCAGATTTGGATCCGACATAGCGGGGTTTTCTCCTTCGATATACATGCCAAGAATATTGCCAGCTATAATTTCTTTCATGATCTCAACAACAGTTAAGCCGGGATTTGGATCCAGTTTTGTATTCCACAGTGATTCGAACCGGGCTTGTGCATCTGAATTATCGACACGTTGATAATCGGGATAAACCATCGGTATGAGGCCAACGTCCGATGCACCTTGCACATTATTTTGTCCGCGTAATGGATGTAGCCCGGCGCCTGGTTTGCCAATTTGTCCGGTCATAAGGGAAAGTGCTATCAAGCAGCGAGAATTGTCTGTTCCATGGATATGCTGTGATATGCCCATTCCCCAGAAAATTATTGATGCCTTTGATGACGCGTAAACGCGAGCGACTTCATGCAATGTTTCTGCGGGAATGCCGCAGATCTTTTCCATTTCTTCTGGAGAATAATTTTGCAGATGCTTTTCCAGCTCGGCATAACCTTCTGTGCGATTAGCAATAAAATCCTTATCAACCAGTCCTTGCTTTATGATTGAATGCATAATTGCATTGAGCATGGCGACATCAGTATCTGGTTTAAACTGCAGGAAGTAGTCTGCATGGCGTGCAATATCATTGCGGCGCGGATCCATAACGATTAACTTTTTGCCTGCCCGCGCAGCGTTCTTCATAAATGTTGCAGCAACAGGGTGATTAGTCGTTGGGTTGGAGCCAATAATTACAATTACTTCTGCTTCGCTGACTTCAGCAACCTGATTGGAAACAGCTCCTGACCCAATGCCTTCAAGTAAGGCAACAACAGAAGAGGCGTGACATAGTCGTGTGCAGTGATCAACGTTATTGGTTCCGAATCCGGTGCGCACAAGTTTTTGAAACAAATACGCTTCCTCGTTGGAACCCTTCGCCGAACCGAATCCCGCAAGAGCGTTTCCTCCTCGTTTGTCGCGAATTTCTTTCAATCCATTTGCCGCAAACTCGAGTGCTTCTTCCCAACTTGCTTCCCGGAACATGGCGGAGATGTCTTCGGAGGTCAGTTTTTCAATATTGGTTACTTTTGGGGCGCCTTCTTTTCGAATTAAAGGTTTTAGCAGTCGACCATCATTGTGTATGTAGTCAAACCCGTAGCGGCCCTTAACACAAAGCCGGCCTTTGTTGGCAGGTCCGTCACGACCTTCCACATAAATAATTTTCTCATCTTTAACATTGTAGGTAAGCAAGCAGCCGACTCCGCAGTAAGGGCAGGAAGACTCAACTTTTCGGTCCGGTTCAAGCATGCCCAGTTCTTTTGAAGGCATTAATGCGCCTGTAGGACAAGCCTGAACACACTCGCCACATGCAACGCAGGTGCTGTCACCCATGGGATCGTCTATATCAAACACAATTAATGAATGCGATCCGCGGTTTGCATATCCGATAACATCATTATTTTGTTCTTCTCTGCACGCACGTAAACAACGAGTACATTGAATGCAGGCATCGAGGTTTACTGCAATAGCCGGATGCGTTAAATCTTCATCAGGGTTATGTCTTGATTCAAATCGGGGTAAACCGATTTCCATTTTCTGCGACCATGAATCCAGTTCGCTATTTAAGGTGTATTTGCGTTCTGCCATATCGGACTGAAGCAGTTCCAGAACTATACGCTGGGAATGAATAGCACGATCGTTTTCTGTGTTGACCACCATACCAGCCGTTGGTGTACGCACACAGGATGGTTGTAAAACGCGTTCACCTTCAATTTCCACCATGCATGCACGGCAGTTCCCATCAGAACGCAATCCATCTTTGTAGCAAAGGTGAGGAATTTCTACGCCACTTCTGCGAGCGGCCTGCAGGATGGTTTCATCCCCATAGGCTTTTGCCGTCTCGCCGTTGAGTGTGAACTCGACGGTCTTTAGTTCCTTAAAGTGTTCTGGATTTGCTGCCATGGTTACTACTCCAATAATCCTTTAGCTTATTTTAGTTCATCCGGGAAATAATTGATGACACAACTCATGGGGTTCGATGCAGCTTGGCCGAGTCCGCAAATGGATGCATCGTTCATTGTTTGTGACAACTCCTGCATTAGAGGTTTATCCCAACTTGTTTTTTCCATCAGCATAACGGCTTTGGAAGTGCCTACACGGCATGGGGTACATTTGCCGCAGGATTCGTGTGAGAAAAACTTCATTGCGTTGCGTGCCAGATCGCGTGCCTTGTCCTGATTTGAAAAAATGATCACCGCTGCTGAACCAATAAAACAGCCGTGTTCATTTAAGGTATCAAAATCCAGTGGGATATCATCCATCGATGCAGGCAGAATGCCGCCAGAGGCGCCTCCGGGGAAGTATCCGTAAAACTCATGGCCATCCAGCATACCGCCACAGTATTCTTCTATTAACTCTTTAATCGTAATACCAGCGGGTGCGAGATGTACACCTGGTTTATTAACTCTTCCGCTGACAGAGAAAGAGCGAAAACCTTTGCGACCATTACGTCCGTGAGAAGTAAACCAGTCTGAGCCTTTTTCAAGAATGTCGCGAACCCAATATAGGGTTTCCATATTGTGCTCAAGAGTAGGGCGCCCAAACACACCAACCTGAGCAACGAATGGGGGCCGCAAGCGCGGCATGCCCCGTTTACCTTCAATCGATTCAATCATGGCTGATTCTTCACCGCAGATGTAAGCGCCCGCACCGCGGCGCAGTTCGATATGCGGCAGTTCAACGGGAGGATCCTTTTGCAGTTTAGCTAATTCTTCTTTAAGTGATTGCCGAATGCCCGCGTATTCATCACGCAAGTAAATATAAATTGAATCAGTGCCGACAACATGGGCCGCGATTAACATGCCTTCCAGAAATCGATGCGGATCCTGTTCCAAATAGAACCGATCCTTAAACGTACCCGGCTCGCCTTCATCGATATTCACGGCCATAATTCGAGGAGTGGGCTGATCGTTTACAATTCTCCACTTTCGTCCTGCAGGAAAACCTGCGCCGCCAAGACCGCGTAAATTCGAATCTTCCAGCGTGCTGATAACCTGTTCGGAATTTAGTTTTCCACTGGTAATGTCAACCAGCGTTTTATAGCCACCGTCTCGCTTGTATTGGTCATAGTCAATGCAGTCGGGAGATTGTGCATCCCGATCGTTTTGCTCGGCCGCTACTGTTACCTTGTTTTCGTCGGCATTCGGGATTGCGTTCGTACCTACCACGGCAACCGGCGCTTGTTCGCATCGACCTACGCAAGGGACTCGTTGCACACGAAATTTTTCACCGTACTTAGCAGTTAACTGATCCACCAGTTTATTGGCACCAAACATTTCGCAAGTGATAGAGTCACACACACGAATAGTTAATGCTGGCGGTGCCTCACGTTCTGCCTTGATAACATCAAAGTGATGATAAAAAGTAGCGACCTCGTAGACTTCTGTCGTCGCTAATTTCATTTCCTTTGCCAGCGCCGTTATGTGGTCTGCCGAAATGTATCCAAACTTATCCTGAATACGATGCAGGTATTCAATGAGATGATCCCGACGGCGGGTTGAATCTCCGAGGAGTTGGCAAACTTGATCCAATGCGACAGGGTCGACTCGCCTGCCGTGTTTTTCTCCCCTCATTTTATTCCGCTTACGCGTCACTGCTTTGTCCATATTGTGGCAATGTTCCTGGTAAATAAGTGGTGGCTGGAAAAGTACGTTATTCTACGTTATTTCCTATCCAAAACGTATCCAGCCAATTATTAGTCTCGCCAAGGATAGTGGCAAGCGTACAATAACAAGTAGATGTATACGCGATTTATGGGGGTATAAAATGTCGAAATGGCGCGAGATAAAACCGGAAGAAACTTATACTGAAGAACAGATCCAACAGCGTTTAAAGGAAGAGCTGCCACACTGGTACTTTGAAAATGGCTGGATTCGTCGCAAATACCGTACCAATAGCTGGAAAGGAACATTAATGGTGGTAAATACCATCGGTCACTTGGCGGAGGCCGCGTGGCACCATCCTGACCTTACGGTTTCATATGCGTTTGTCATTGTTAAATTAATGAATCACGCAGCCAAGGGAGTAACCAATAAAGATTTCGCCCTTGCCCACAAGATTGAGGAAGTAGTGCAGTGGAATCCGGCCAAGGACGAGCCGGAGCTGGACGGTGTGCCGGATGATCAGCGTTTTGCGTATATCCGCTACGATTGATTATTGATTGATCAGTTTGCGAACTTGCTGTTCCAGCACAGGGAAAGGCGTTCGAGGTAGAACAATGCTGCCAAGCTGGCCATGCTTATCGATTAAGTAAATATTGGCAGTATGCTCAACATTATAGTGGTCGGAATTCGTATCACCTGCAAAGGATACGCTAGCATTATACTGTTTGAGTACGCCGTCAATTGCTTCAGTGCTGCCCGTCAAGCCTATGAAATTTTTATTAAAGTATTTGACGTAACTTTCTAATTTTTCAGGGGTATCCCTCTTTGGATCTACGCTAATAAACAAGACAGAAACCTGTTCTGCCTGTTCGCCCAGGGTAACCAGTAAGCGCTGAATTTCGAGTAATGTATTAGGGCACACATCGGGGCAGTGAGTGAATCCGAAGAACAGAACACCCACCTTGCCTTTAATATCGTGTAGGGAGAACGGCTTTCCGAGGTGAGAAACGAGCTCGAAATCACCACCGATCGAGGAGGATTGAGTCGAAGCCTGACCAAAAACCGATAATAGCCAAATGCTAACAATCAAATATCCTACCCTTTTTGGCCACTTTTTATTCATGGGCTTTGCCTGTCTGAAGTAAGTCCTCTATTACAAGGTGAGAGTCAGTATGTGGGGTCCAGTTCCGCAGTTAAAGTACATTTTTAGTACTTGATATTTCGCACATCTAACTGATCATGGTCAGTATTAATTAAACATCAGGCAATTAGGATATTAATATTGTACTTCCAAAAACAGAGGACATTATATTTAGCCCTTGATAGTCGACATAGATGCGGCATAATGTCGCACATAGAACCTTGAATTTGGTTTGCTCATCTGTGGGCGACTGCTTTCAGCGGCCACCGCGCCTATTATCGGTTCCCCAACGAACAAATAGATTTTCACTAGATAACGTTAATGGAGTTTGCACATGAAAAATATGTTTCTACTTAAATGGGCTAAAGGGGCGGTAGTCTCAGCTATTGTCGGCGCAACAGCGCTTGTGGGCGGTTTCCAGCCTGCATCTGTTCAGGCCGATGAAACATGTATGTCGCCCTATATGGCCAAAATTGTTGGTCAGGAAGACTACGTGTATGTATGGACATTAGGGGTCGAAGGACTGGGTGACGAGCAAGACAAGCTGGTAACGGTATCTGTCAATCCCGATGCGGATGATTACGGCGAAGTTGTACATGTTCTTTCCGTCGGTGGACGGAATGAAGCCCATCACTCCGGACTGACTGACGACCGTCGTTACCTTTGGGCAGGTGGTCTGGACAGTAACAAAATGTTCATTTTCGATGTTCATTCCAATCCTCGTGAACCTAAACTGCACAAAGTAGTTACTGACTTTGTGGATAAAACAGGTGGCATGGTGGGCCCGCACACATTTTATGCGTTACCCGGCCGAATTATGGTTACGGCATTATCCAACAATGTAGACCATGGTGGCCGCACTGGTATGGCTGAATACACGAGCGAAGGTGAGTTTGTTTCCGCACACTGGTTCCCGACTGACGATAATCTGCGTGGTGCAAAGAAGGGCGGTAACCTGGCCGATGGTTATGGTTATGATGTTCGTGCACTGCCACGCAGAAACATCATGCTGACTTCTTCGTTTACCGGGTGGTCAAATTATATGATGGATTTTGGTCAGATGCTGTCTGATGCTGAAGCAATGAAGCGCTTTGGTAACACGATGGTTTTGTGGGACCTTCATACCCGCAAGCCGAAGAAAGTTTTCGATGTGCCCGGTGCACCTCTGGAAATTCGCTGTGCGTGGTCTGGATTGAATAACTACTGCTTCACCACTACAGCGCTTACCTCAAAAATCTGGCTGATTTTCGAAGACGAAAATGGCGAATGGCAGGCAGAAGATGTCGCTGACATCGGTGACCCATCCAAGGTGCCGTTGCCAGTAGATATTTCAATTACCGCTGACGACCAGGGACTGTGGGTGCAAACTTTCATGGATGGAAAGACGCGTTACTTCGATATTAGTGATCCACATAATCCAAAGCAGACGTACGAGCATGTTATTGGATCACAGGTCAACATGGTTTCGCAGAGTTGGGATGGCAAGCGTAATTACTACACAACCTCTCTACTTGGGAATTGGGACAAGACCGGTGACGATGATGAGCAGTTCATAGCACTGTACCACTGGAACGGTAAAAAACTAGTTCACCAGTTTACTATTGACTTCTACAAGTTAAAGCTGGGACGTGCACATCAAATGCGATTTGGCGCCTATTCACTTTACTCGCAGAAGTCGAACTCTACCGACACGATGTTGTCAAAAGTAGAGTAAACAGTTTACGAGAGTGATTAGGTTCAGCGTTTATATTTAAACGTTTCATCTGTACGTATTAAAGGGCCGCCCCTCGTAGGCGGCCCTTTGTGTTTGTAACAATTGAGTTTCAATGAAAAATATAAATCTGCAATTAATTATAGTTTTCCTGTCGTTTACTTTGTTGAGCGCATGCGGTGACGATCAGGGTGCGCAGGATGCTGACGACTATGTTGGCATTTCAAGTCACGAAAACAAGATTTTAATTCCCGCGGCGGGGTGGGGTGATATGCAGTTTACCCCTCCGGAGCCAGGTTCATATTCTTTACCACCTTTTGGAAAGGCCGCGGATGGAAATGTTCTTACAGAAGACGGTATTGAAAAACGTCTGTCTGACTTTTATGGGGACAAAATTGTTATTCTTAGTTTTATCTTTACACAATGTTCTGATTTAAATGGCTGCCCGTTGGTTACCGCCGTATTTTATAAGCTAAAACAACAATTGCTAGATGACACAGAATTGTCAGATCAATTAAGGCTTGTGAGTCTCAGTTTTGATCCGGAATACGATACACCGGAAGTGATGCGATTTTATGGTCAGGGCAGTAAGGATTTTGGTGGTCTGGAATGGAATTTTTTAACCACAGGCTCACAGCAAGAGCTTAAGCCGATTGTTGAAGGTTTTGGGCAATATGTTAATCGGGAATATGATGAGGAAGGTAATGCAACAGGAAGTTTTGCGCATATTCTTAGAGTGTTTCTAATCGATAAAAATGGTGTTAAGCGAGCTCAATATAGTGCAGGTTTTCTACATGATGAGTCGTTGATAAGTGATGTAAAGACGTTGTTGTTGGAGGAAAAGGCAAAAAATTCCGGGTAGTTTGCTGAATCGTTAAATGGATACGAAGCACTTCATGAAGTTGGTTGGTTTGCAGATCGGGCTAATTACCTGCCTGATAGTATTTATTATTCCAAAATTTATCGATGCAAGTACCGATGCTGACACGGGTGTGAACAAAGAGGCTACTTTAGGCCCTGGCGATCGCAAGCAGGGATATGAAGAGGATACGTATGTAACGAATTCGCTGAGCATTGATGCACGTACTGGTAAAGAAGCGAACCTGTTGGCCTTTGTTCAAAACCCTCCTCTTGGTTTGCCTCCCGTCTCCGTTCCTGATTACAATCCAATTACTGTCGAGAAGATTAAGCTGGGTCGACGCCTGTTTTTTGACCGTCGCTTATCGTTGAATGACACTTTTTCCTGTGCGATCTGCCATATCCCTGAGCAGGGGTTTACCAGTAACGAATTATCTACAGCTGTGGGGCTTGAGGGCCGCAGTGTCAAGCGAAATAGTCCAACAATGTACAATGTTGCCTATTACACTCGATTGTTTCATGACGGCCGTGAAGACAGCCTGGAACAGCAGGTCTGGGCACCGTTGCTGGCTCACAATGAGATGGCGAATCCATCAATTGGATATGTGATCAACAAGATAAAGGGCATAAAAGAATATGACGGTCTATTTGAAAAGGCATTTGAAGGTAAAGGGCCTACGATGGAAACGATTGGTATGGCGCTCGCCAGCTATCAGCGCACTTTAAATTCTGGCAATTCTCGATTCGATCGCTGGTACTATGGCAAAGAAGAAGACGCGCTAAGTAAAGAGGAGATACGGGGATTCGAGTTGTTTGCCGGCAAGGCGCAGTGTTCGGTCTGTCATCTCATTAATGAAGAATATGCGTTGTTTACGGATAACAAAATGCATAATACTGGGCATGGTTTTGCAGCTTCGATGGGTATTGCTCAAGAGAAGACACGTGTTCAACTGGCTCCGGGAGTGTTTGTCGATGTGGACACGGAAATTATCGATTCAGTAAGGCAGCAGCCGAAACAAAACGACGTTGGCTTGTATGAAGTCACCCAGAACCCCTTTGACCGATGGAAATATCGAACGCCTTCGTTGCGAAATATTGAGCTCACACCACCTTATATGCATGATGGGGCATTCGGGAAAGTGCGCAGGGTGATTGAGTTTTACAATCAGGGTGGAGTGGAGAATGAATTGCTGAGTCCCTTAATTCAGCCACTTAACCTGACCGAGCAGGAGATCGATGACATTGTTGCATTTCTGCATACGCTTACCGGAGAGAATACCTGGGTAATTGTCGCGGATGCATTTGCGGCTCCAATCGGGGAGCTGCGAAGCACCGATCCCAATTGGGCACACGGTACCGAATTCAGCAATTAGATGGAGTATTTAATGAATTTGAGGTATGTATTGCTAATAATTGGTCTATTGGTTGTAGCGCCGATTGCTAATGCTGAAAGATTATTGGATCCAATGCCACTCACCATGATTGCGCAGGATTTTTCTTTGCCCAAAGTAAATGGTGATAAGCAGACGCTCAAAGATTTGCGCGGAAGTTTCGTGCTGGTAAATTTCTGGTCAACGGAGTGTGTAATTTGCAGGGCAGAGTTGACTTCACTGGAGGACTTGTTTGACCAGCTTCGCAAGGATCATAAATTTGAGGTGCTTGCTATACACGCGGGGCCTGATTTGAAAGGCGTGAAGGAACTTCTCGAGGTAAGCCCGGTTTCCTTCAAGATTTTGATGGATCCTGATTTACAGATGGGTCAGTGGGGTGTGCCCCAGTTGCCTACCAGTTATCTGGTAACACCAGATGGCAGTTTCTACTATCGAGCCATTGGAACCAGGGTATGGAATGCGCCCTATATGGTTGATTTTTTGCGGGAAGTGATGAATGGTTATGATTCCTCGACGTCACTTTAAGAATTAAGTAGAAACGGACGAACTAAATCAGTGAATATCTATCTATAAATTAAACGCGTTAAAATAATATTATTGTATGAACTATTATAGTTTGTTTTCAAAGCGTAGGGTTGCAAGTCAATTGCTGCTGGCCACAGTAATGGCGCTCATTATTGTTTTACTGAATTCGCTAGCGATGGCAAGCGGGCTAATGAGTAAGGTTCCAGGTGGCTCGAGTGCTTCGAACTTTACATTGATGAGTGCTCATGGATCGGATATCAGCCTTTCTGACTACCATGGGAAATTTGTACTGTTGAATTTCTGGGCAACCTGGTGCCCCCCGTGTATCAAGGAAATGCCGGCTTTGAATACATTGCATGGCAAGTTAAAAGGACAGGGATTGCGTGTCGTAGCTGTGCATGCCGGCCCTGCTCTTGCGACAGTAAAAAACTTTCTGAAGAATAATCCGGTAGATTTCGATGTGGTGATTGACAAAAATATGTCCTTGTCCACGTGGCAAGTATCCGGTCTTCCCACTACGTTTTTGATTAATCCCGATGGTAAAATTATCTACAAAGCAGTCGGTGAAAGAGATTGGGATTCGGAAGAAATGCTGAACTTTATCAAGTCGGTAATAAAAGAGCATGAGCGTCTTGCGTATAGCGATCGATCTATAAGCAATAGCTAGATTAGCTAATAGCCTGCCTCTGTCCCTGCTCATTTTCAAGCTGTGACTCAACACATAGCGCAAACTCGTGACATTATCCTTGCATACCTAGAGCAAGAGTTTCCTGTTTTTATAATCAAAGAAGAATTTGAAGATGACAGCTACTGCTTTCGTGTAAGCGGGGAAGGTCAGTCCTATTATTTGCGAGTTATGTATAACGCAATCGAGAGCCATGATTTTGCAACGCTCACCAGCCAACTGGAACGACTGGCCGTTGCGGATACTATGCGTGGATTAGGTAATTTTCCTGTCGTGGTAACAGAATGCGGGTGTATTTTTGGGAGTCCTTAAGGGCGGCTAAAAATTTGCCGATGGTCAGCGCAGTGTAGCTCAAGTAGTTTCAAATGTAGCTATTATTGCCGGGCATGCCTGCCTCGTTGAAATTTTTCAACTGCCCTCGTATCAACTTTTGATTTGCCAAGGGATCCAACTAAACTAAAAACGGTCAGGGTGTTTGGTTATTCAGATGTAGTTGGATCAATTACGGCTTTAATTTCCGAGATTGCGTTTGCTGGGAACCCACCTTCTTGGGCATGTTTGCGTATTTCTTCTTCGTTCGGTGCAATATAAGTGCAATATATTTTATCTTGTGTAACAAAACTTTCTACCCACTGAATCTGCGGGCCCATATTTTGCAGAATGCTACAGGATTTTTGTGAGATGCCCTGTAAATCTTCAGCGCTTAAATCGCCCGCATTTGGAATCTCTCTTTCGATTATATACTTAGGCATTTTTTTCTCCCGGTTTGGAATATTATGAAAAGAATGGATTGTAAATTACACACCAAAGGCTAATTCAACAAGTCCATTAATTGTACCAGCCCGCATTCGATGTGTGGTAATAAGATTAACCGATCCAGATAAGCATCTCGCCGTGGCCGCCGACAGCTGTATCCCCTTGATAACGTTGCACACGGCGTCTCATTGGGTGCAGGGATCTGAACGTACTATCGTGTCGACGTAATTCGTTCAATAGTAATGTCAAATAACCAAGACTATGTCGTCCACAGTCATGGAAGCCGGTAATCAAATCTTTAGGCTTGTGGGGTAATAGAATTGTACCTCTGCGCATACCGACACCAACCTGTTTGCCGATTGTGCCCAGATTCGTGATTGTGCCTGCGATCATTCTGCTGCCACAGTAATCGCCTATGTTCCCGACCACCATTATGATTCCCCGCCTCATTAGGTCGCCGGTAAAACTACCGGTATCACCATGTATAAGAATGGTTCCTCCCGACATGCCTTTTTTGGCCCCTGCGGGTGCACCGCCAGTATAATCACCGCCGTTTCCGGATACTTCGATCATTCCTTTTGACATTGCACAGCCAGAATAATCCTGCACATCGCCGTTTATCTTTAACGTTCCACCCGCCAAATTGGCTCCAGCATAATGTCCGCTATTTCCATGTACGGTAAGGTGTATCCCCGGGGCAAGACGATAGCCAATGTAATCGAGATTGCTATCAGAATTTTCGAGAATTAAATTCTCGTTGGTGAATTTCCCTGAAAACTCAAATAATTCTCCTGCTGTCGCGCTTTCATTGCCTAGCAAAAGAGGAAACTTTTTAAGACTGTCGAGATTACTTGACTGGTCCAGTGCTTCTGTAAGCCAGCGCATGTCCAGACGCTGTTTTGCTGAGCCTTTATATGTAACGGTTGTATGACTCATTCATAATTTCTCTTAGATGAAAATGGTGTGGCCCTAGTTTCCCGCCATAATTGCCGCCGGTAATCTTTTCGATGCCTTGAGATTTTCCTAAATCACAAATTGCTTCAATGCCACGGTGCATCGCCAGCACTACATCTTCCTGTGTGAGTCCGTCGATCACGATTTCCATGCATGCTTCGATATTCTTGCCCAGCACATTTTCGGGTTGGCCCTTTAGTGTGGGGCAGAATGGATGGTTGGTTGATGCATTTAAAAATTTGTATTTGGATCCTACCTTGGAACCTGATCGAACACCGCCGCCAGGAAACGGAAGAATAATATTAGGTAACATACTCATGGCATCGATCGCAGCTTCACACGCGAGTAGTGCTTGTGAAATATGACGTGCCAGCACTAACAGGTTTCCTCCACCAATGGCTTTTTGAAAACCTGTGGTTTCTTCGCACAGGAATTCACCATCCATAACTGGAATTCTCCAAAATCTTTGGTCACCGATCAATTTGGAAGTTTGGAAACCGTCTCCAAAATAACGCAGGTTTTTACCCAATGCGATTTGGTCTTCGCCCTCCATTCCGGCAAACACGGCTGTCGTGGGGCAGGTAAGGACGCATTGTCCGATTCGTTTTTGCAATTGTTGTTCCAGCGTTTTTCTGTTTGTTGCAAAAAGAAGGACTGATATTCCGGGGCGCCCGTCCGGGGTTTCATGGTTGCCAATCAGTTTTTCTATTCCAGCTTCGACATTGCACCCGATAACCGATGTTGCGAACCCGGTCATTGTCTCGGCGGCATGACGCGCCCATTTATAATTAATCGCGGTGATAATGACACGCGTAGCACGCATGGAGAATGCTTCGGAAAATGTATCCTCGATTACTACGCCATTAATAATCATAACGTCAATTACTTCCGCAAGGGTGGGCCTGAATATCGCTGCCTATGCATTCTATCATCTCGTCATCTGAAATCTTGAAATTGTCGAATGTAATCGTCTGATAATCATCAAAATATTTCTTGAGTGGTTTTTCAATTGCGTTGTCATATTCAGGTTTCACCACATGGGTGACTCCCTGAACCGTTTCGATGACTTCACCATCTTTAACAATTAATTTGCCATTTTTAAAAACCAAAGCAGGCCTCGCAAACATTTGTTCAATATCATCCTGTTTTCGATATACCGTTACGTTTGCGGTCGCACCGTTACCAAGATGTCCATGATCTGTTAGCCCTAAAATTTTAGCCGGTGCAGCTCTCGTCATGATAGCGATCTCATATAAAGAATATTCGCGTTCCATTGCTGCCAGGTTTGACATTTTCTGTGCATCCGAATGGATGATGCTGAGTGCATCATTTCTGAACGACCGGTCCATTAATAATTTAATAAGATGCGGATAGCTCGTAAATGGTGCGCCATTTGGGTGATCTGTTGTCAGGAATATGCGCCAGGGATCATTGACCTGCAGAAAAATTTCCAGTCCAATTGCCCATTGCAGAGCGTTTACAAAACTCTTGTCCCGGTACCGGAATGGAATTACGCCACATCCCGCTTCGCATTCAATATCCATGATTGTCCACTTCTTGGGATGAGCATGTTCATGTCCAAAGTACTGCATCATGGTATCGCCGGAAGTGGTAATGGTCTGGCCAAACATGATTTGACCAACATCTGCGCTTACATTCGCCTGGCTGTTGATTGCCTCGGCAATCTCACAGGCTGCAGATGAAAATTTATGATCTCCTTCCGTACCATAGCTGTGAAACTGGATATGAGTTAAATGGATAGGTAAGCCATCTGCTGCCGCTATAGTGGCGAGCGTGGATTCAAAATTTCCCGGTACACCTAAATTACTTGCATGAACGTGTAAGGGATGTGCAATTCCCAATGCATGCACTGCTTTGCTTAATGTATTGATAATTTGCCGGGGATTGATACCAGCGGGACCAATTTCATCGACATCAAGGCGGCGTTGATTAAACTTAAATGCGTGTATGCCACCAGCATTAACAACCTTGATGCCAATGCACTGGCTAATGTTCAGTAACCACGCGACATAGTCGTTGACTGCTGATTGGCTGGCTCCCTCGCGTATGAGGCGCAACAAGAAATCATCATTTCCAAGTAGTACGTAGCCACCCTTGTCAATCATTGGGGTGTCGGCCATTTCCATATGGGCCTGGCGCGCATTCACAGGTAGTACCGCTGGCTCAAAGCATGCCGTATAACCCATTTCTGCGTAGCGATATCCAGTGGTAAAGGTTGATGGGACAATATGTCCATTTCCTGCTCGACACAGGTCAGATCCGGGATGCGGATGTGCTTGTTCATGTTCCAGCATCATAGTGCGCGCAATATTCACTTTTCCGCCACCAATGTGCGTATGCAGGTCAATCGCACCTGCCATGACAATACAGTCCTTCAGATTGTAGGTGTCGGTAATATTTTGATCGTTTGGCAAGGATTTCTGTAGTTTGCCATCCACGATATAGAGATCGTGCCGTTCACCATCTATCTTATTGGCTGGATCGTAAATTACACCGCCCGAAAGTTTAATTGCCATGTTCGTAATTTAGAGTAAGCGAATAATTTCATTTAGCACTTCGCTAGCAGGCGGCAACGAACTGTGTCGAATCGCTTGCAAGGGAAGTGTTGCAACATGATCGGTACGGCATGCTAGTCCACGGGTGTCAATTCCCGGAACTCCGGTAGGAATAAACACTGAAGCGTTATCGGCCTGAATTTTTGGGTGACCAATAATGATGGTGGGTGAATCGGTAGTTGGTGGCAGATCGCCCGGGCTATATGTTGCAACCCAGACCAGGCTGTCAATTTCATTATTCTCAACCATAGACATGCCATCATGCAAAAGCGGGTTATGCACTGGCGCACCATTCATGAATGCTACAGGTAATGGTACGCCCGTCTGCCAGGTTGCGACCTGGCTTGCGGTAACTTCTCCTTTTGAACCACCTAACGGCAGACCCACGCAACGAATATTCGACATGAGTATTTTTATTGACTCAGTAATTGCCTGAATTGATTGTTCGGCCGACTGCTTATTGAGGTCGGCTGCACTCCAGATAAATGTAGTGTACTGGCTTGTTTGAATGATCTGGTATAAATCGATCAGCGCCTGCGTGGCGTCATCAATTTCAAGAATTGCGTTTACCGGTTTGGTAACAATTTCCTGTAACCGATATATGATCGATTCAATGAATGGGAAATTCAGAAACAATTTCGTGACATTGTTTGGCTCACTGACTGCGCGTGTTGTTTCGTCAATGGAGGGTTCCAGAACAAAGATCTTTTTATTGGTCGAATTTTCAGTACACAACGTTTTTTGTGGCAGCAAAATTCGATCCATCAATCTGGGAAATCGATCAAAAACCTGTTCTCCGAATACGACAACACAGTCTGCGCGATTGCGCACCTCAGCCAGCGTGGCGCGAACTTCGCCGACTCTTTGCATTACGGCAGAAGAGCTTCTTATACTAGCGCCGTTAGCATGATCAATGACGCCGCCAACTTTTTCCGCAAGCGCAACGGCATTTCTACAGGTTTGGATATCTGCGATTAATCCGCTAATAAGTGGTTGTGAAGAAGAGCGTAAAATTTCTGCTGCCCGGCTGGTTGCCTTTTCAAGTGAAACCGGTTTTCCATCGACTTGCGGTTGTGTAACGCTGTCGTTATCAAACGACGCATCCTCAAACGCCTTTATGCAATGTGATTGCTTGGGGTCGATTAGCTTTAACGATAAACCATTCACCGCGACGGATAGATCATCACAAAGTAAACCGCAATGGGGGCAAGTAATGTTTTCAAATTGCATGGGGGGTATCGATGTGTCCTTGCTCTTAACAACCGCGGGCGGTCGTTGAAAAATTTCTGAAGGTCCCTGAACTCAAATTTAGTGTCAGATAATATACGGTATCGCTAGTTTGAACGAAGCAGTTCAGTATAAAATAACTATCTGCCCTGAAGCGATCTTACAGGGTGTTTTCAAATTAATTTTATAAGCGGCGTAATTTCATACAGCTCACTTGGCGATTATCGTAGACTAACAGTGTTATACCACAAAAATCAAAATGTTACCGTTCGGGCGCCAGCCAGATTGCATCTCGGATTTGTTGATTTGGGGGGTGCATTGGGACGCAAGTTCATCAGTGCAGGCGTAACAATTGGTGGAATTTATACACAGATAAATGTACGAACCAGTAATACGTTTGAAGCCACCGGGCCGAGTAATGAGCGTGCGTTGGAGTATGCACGCATCTTGTATGAAAAATGGAATCTTGATGGCGCATGCAAAGTTTGCGTTCAGCAAGCCATTCCACGACATTCAGGACTGGGTTCCGGTACGCAACTCGCGTTAGCTGTGGGTACCGCGATCGCAACGTTGTGGGATATTGATATAGATACCATGGAACTGGCAGATCTGTTAGGCAGAGGGGCCCGATCCGGTATCGGCGTCGCTGCATTTAAGCAAGGCGGAATGATTGTTGATGGAGGCCGTGGTCCGAAAACTCGCGTGCCACCCACGATCGTCCGACATCCGTTTCCAGAGGCCTGGAGAGCTCTGCTAATTTTGGACGAAAGTGACAGCGGGTTGCACGGGACCACAGAACTCAACGCCTTTTCAACGTTGCCCCGGTTTTCTGATCAATGTGCCGGTTTTTTGTCCAGACAGGTATTAGCCCGTATTTTGCCAGGGCTGATAGAAAACGATATTAATGAATTTGGGCTGGGAGTAAGAGAAATACAGCAGCGTGTGGGCGATTATTTCGCTCCTGCCCAAGGTGGCAGGTATACTAGTACTGCCGTCGCCGAAGTTATTGAGTATCTTATTCAACAGCAAATTCAGGGGGTGGGCCAAAGTTCCTGGGGCCCGACCGGATTTGCGTTTTTTGATAGTGACACAGCTGCGCATTCAATGATGCGTGAATTGCAGGCAAAGTTTACGCATTTGCCGCAATTACGCTATAAAGTTGTTAATGGCAACAATACAGGCTCACATGTTGAAGTGGCTAACAATCAACCAGAGATTCAAGGTAGTCAAAACACCGCGTAGATTACGTTGGCCTGAATACTCAACTGTATAATTTTACCAAAACTCAAAAACCTGAATTCAGAAGATTAATAATCGATAAGAGAGAATTAAAATGGAAAAACCGTATATCCTTCACATGATCACTCCAGAGAAAAATTTAAGTCCGTTTGATGTGAATATGGCATGCGATGCGGGTTGGACGAATTGCATCCCTTATACCTCTGTGGGAAATGATGAAGTACAGACCCTGGTTCAGGATGCGATATTCTCCCGAGGCCCAACTGGTGTAAAACGTACGGGGATCTTTTTTGGTGGCCGCGATATGCATACTGCAATGGATATGATGGAAGTTTGTCAGGAATCGATGGTGCCACCATTTGAAGTTTCTGCATTTGCCGATCCCAGTGGCGCATTTACTACCGCGGCTGGCATGGTCGCCAAAGTAGAGAAAGCCCTGCACGATGTACATGATACTGATTTTGAAGATCTGTGCGTTATTGCTCTGGGCGGAACCGGTCCGGTTGGAATGGCAGCGGCAGTCATTGCAGCAAAAGCGGGCGCAAAAGTTAAAATTATGGGCCGCAAAAAGGACAAAGCACAACGGGTAGCCGGTATCTGTAATGCTGAGTATGGTTCAGATATGACCGGAATACTGGGTGAAGCGAATGATAATATCGATTCATTCCTTGATGAAGTGGACGTCGTATTTGCTACCGCAGCGGCCGGTATCCAGGTGATGAATGAAGCCCAGGTAAAAGCAGCCGGACGATTAAAGGTAGCGGCCGATGTGAATGCCGTGCCACCAACTGGAATCGCAGGATTGGATGTCATGGATGATGCGGCGCCTATTGCTGGTTCGATCAGCGGCGCGGTAGGAATTGGTGCGCTGGCAATCGGAAATGCGAAATACCAGACACAACATATTTTGTTGCAACAGATGCGAGAAGCGGAAAAGCCTGTTTATTACCACTTCGAGCATGCCTTTGAAATCGCACGCGAGTACGTCAAAAAGTAATAACCTTTTAATTGTGATTGCGCACTCGGCCAGGGCGTTGGCCGAGTCGGGTAATCGTGCCGGTTTTCAGGTTGTCTCTGTAGATGGATTTGCTGATCTGGACACCCAGGAATCATGCGTGGAGTGCTGGTGCATTCCACTGGTCAATGCTGAATTTATCGAGTCTGCGCTAACCGTCTGTTTGCAAAAGCTGTATTACCGTTACCCCTGCGCGCGCGTGATTCTCGGTTCCGGTGCGGAACAATTCATCCACCAGGTTGAGACTTTGTCTGGCTGGAGCGTATCTGGAAACTCGTCTTCTTGTGTAGAAACTGTTCTGAATCCAAGAATCTTTTTTGCCGGTCTTGAAGCACTGGACATACCGTTTCCAACAGTGAGTATCCATAGACCTGCCAGCGATTTGAACCAGTGGCTCTGCAAGACACCCTATCGCTGTGGAGGCATGGGTGTGCTGCGACTCTCGGCAGATCAGGCGTCTCCCGCGTTGGATCACTACTGGCAAAAAGAGATCGAAGGTCGCGCCATCTCAGCACTGTTCCTGTGCGGAAAAAGAGAATGGCAAATGTTTGGAGTCAATCAGCAATTTTCCGCATCATTGATAGATGAGCTGCCCTATGTTTATTGTGGTGCAAGGGCAAATATAGAAATCGATAATGAATTGCTATCAAAAATAAAAAGTTATATTCATAAAATAGTAAAATACTTTAAGTTAATAGGATTATGCAGTATCGATATGATTCAGACCGCTGATGGGGTCCTGGTACTGGAAGTGAATCCTCGTGTTTCAGCAACTTTCGAATTGTACGAACGGCTACAGCCCGCGCTGAATCTGGTTGACGCCCATGTAAGAGTATGTGAGGGTGAGCGCCTTTTGGAGCAGCCATCGATTCGAGGCCAAAATGCCTACTGGATTTTGTATACAGATAAGGAATGCCGCATTCCGGAAAAGATGAACTGGCCAGACTGGGTCAGCGACCGACCTCATGCGGGACATCGGCTGAATGCTGGTGAACCTCTTTGTACACTGCATCTGGATGAGTTTGAGCCCGGGCAGCTGGATTCTCTGGTTAAAACAAGAAAAGAGCAACTATTAGAACAATTAAAACAATAAGTTAAACAAATAAGTTCAACAAAGATTTAGAATTATGAATAAACAGTTAAGTATCAATACACTGACAAAGCCACTGGTGGATAGGTTGATTGAGCGGGCCATCCCGCTTCGACTGGGTATCCATCGTGACCCATCAGGCGTCAGGATTATTGATGCGGGTATAGAGCACGCAGGTGGCCTCGAAGCGGGACGCCTGATCAGTGAGATTTGTCTGGGCGGGCTTGGAAAAGTGGAATTACTGCATACCAGTACCTCGGACCAGTGGCCGCTGTCTGTATATGTTCATAGTTCCAACCCTGTGATCGCTTGTCTGGGTAGTCAGTATGCCGGATGGCAGCTTTCGCACGGAGAAGGTAAGGGGGCGTTTTATGCTCTTGGATCGGGCCCAGGCCGCGCGGCGGCGCTACGTGAGCCCTTATTCGAAGAGCTGGGATATCAAGACAAGGCAGATACGGTTTGTTTTGTGATGGAAGTCGACAAGAATCCCCCCAGTGAACTGCTGGAGAAAATGTGCCAACAATGCGGTGTGGCGCCAGAAAATATGACCATCATTTTGACACCAACCAAGAGTCTTGCTGGTGTTGTACAGATTGTTGCGCGCGTTCTGGAAACGGCTATGCATAAGACCCATGAACTGAAATTTCCACTGGATCGAGTAGTGGATGGGGCAGGAAGTGCGCCAATCAGTCCGCCTATTCCCGATTTTGTTCAGGCGATGGGTAGGACCAACGATTCTATTCTGTTTGCCGGGCGCGTGCAGTTATACGTAACCGGCCCAGACGATGATGCGCGTGATCTCGCTAATCAATTACCTTCCAGCACTTCAAAAGATTACGGAAAACCGTTTGCAAAGATTTTCGCGGATGCCGAATATGACTTCTATAAAATTGATCTCATGTTATTCAGTCCTGCGCAGGTCAGTGTAACCGCTGTCGAAAGTGGCAATACATTTTTTGGCGGTAAGGTGGATTTGGCATTGCTGAATGAATCCTTTGGCGCTTGAAAATCCTGGCAGCGTGTTCGCGGCGTGTTAGGAAAACACCAGGTGGTCCGTGACTGTCTCACCTTGGGCTGTTCCTGGTAGCGTTTGCCTGAATCGGATTATCCTCGGTTAATAGTATGCGATCTCCAAACAGCGGCTATATCGCAATCATCACAGATGATCCTGGTTGTCATGGACGACAACTGGTCGATGCATTTCGTGAGCGCGGGTGCCTATCCCATTATGTGCGTCTTCAGGATTGTCATTTTAATCTGAACGCAGATCAGCCTCCCTATCTTGAGGTTGGTAATCACGCTGAAACGCCATTGGGAGTGTTTATCCGCGGAGTGCCTGGAGGTAGTCTGGAAGAGGTCGTGTATTACCTTGATATCCTGCATGCGTTCGAAGCAATGGCTATTCCAGTAGTAAACAATGTGCGCTCAATCGAGCGCAGTGTGGATAAGGGGATGACTTCTTTTCTTCTGTCTCTGCAAGGGATTCCAACTCCAAAAACTTTTATAAGCAGTGACTTACATTATATACATGAAAAACTACGTGAGGGTCTGAATTCGGGCAGTACTTATGTGGTGAAACCATTGTTCGGCTCGCAAGGGTTGGGATTACAATGGATTCGCTCGATGAGGGAGTTCATCGATTATGAGCATATGAATGGCGTAATGTATCTCCAGGAGCACATCCACTCCGGACACGGCGTTGGGGTTGATTTTCGAGTGTTTGTGGTTGGAGGACAAATTGTATCCAGCATGAAAAGGATAGGTACCAGTTGGATTAGTAATGTGGCACATGGCGCACGCGTCGAGCCTGTAGTCCTGGATTCCAGTGTTGAAGAAATGGCAGTGGAGGCGGTGCGGGTGGTAGGCATGGAGTATGCGGGAGTTGACCTGATTCGTGATACGCAGGGTAAATTTTGGGTTACCGAGGTGAATAGCGTGCCCGCGTGGAAGGGTCTACAGCAGACCACGAGCAAGGTGATTGTCGATTCCATTGTCGATGACTTTTTGTCACGAGTGAACTGCAACATTCAAACATGACCTAGATGCAGAAGCTTGGCGCGCACATTGGCCAATGTTTTCTCGAGGCCTGTCGTCTGGAGTTACGTGCCCTCAAACCTGGAAACGTGGGTGTCCACGGAGAAGGTCATGGAATGTCCGTCGAACAGTTTGTTAAGAGTGCTCAAGCATCTGCTGAAGTGTTGGTCGAACCCTGTAACTGCGTCGGCGAAAGAATTCTAAAAGGTGTCCAGGCGACTCGTGAAGCGGTCGAAGATAATACCAATCTGGGTATTCTCCTGTTGGCATGCCCATTGATAGAGGCCGCGCTGGATACCAGGCAAGATCCACTGCGTGATCGATTAAAAATCGTACTAACTCAACTGAGTGTTGAGGATGCCCGCCAATGCTATACGGCTATTCGTATTGCAAATCCGGGTGGAATGGGCAGGGTGGAAGAGCAAGATATCGAATCCGAACCAGACATCACATTGCTACAGGCAATGCAACTATCCGCAGAGCGAGACCGGATTGCCTATCAATACGCCCATGATTACATCGATATTTTTGAAGTTAACTTAGCTATTTACAATGACTATCTAAAACGTTGGGGAAGTCCTGAGTGGGCTGCAACTGCCGTATATTTGAGTCAGTTGACGCGGGTTCCGGATAGCTTGATCTGTCGAAAATATAGTGTATTAAAAGCGCAGGAAATTAGTGATATGATTGCGCCTCTTGCCGCTCAGGTGTTGGCTTCTCAGGATCCGGTGGTGTTTGAGAATCGGTTGTTATCGATAGATGGCCATCTCAAAAACATCGGCATCAACCCTGGAACAACCGCGGATCTCACGGTGGCTACATTGTTTGTGGATATGCTGGAATCGGCAAGGAAAAGGGGATATCCGATAGGCTGAGAGCATGCAAAAGGCTGTCACCAGGGAGGAATCTCTGAATAATAGATGTTTGTTAACAAACAATAGAAAATAGGAGAATAAATAATGGCAGTAATCAACAAAGTAATGGTGGGTGAATCACTGGTTAATGATAATGATCCATCTGGCACCATGGCAGAAATTGCACACATCGACTTGTTAATGGGGCCGCGTGGTTCAGCAGTCGAGACTGCTTTCTGTAATAGCCTTTGTAATAACAAAGATGGCTTCTCAACATTATTAGCTGTAGTTGCGCCTAACCTTCCATGTAAACCAAACACCATAATGTTCAATAAAGTGACCATTAAGGGCGCTACCCAGGCTGTTCAAATGTTTGGTCCTGCGCAGGCCGCTGTTGCTAAAGCAGTAGCTGACAGCGTAGAAGATGGCACCATTCCAGCGGACGAAGCAGATGACGTATTCATTTGTGTCGGTGTTTTCATTCACTGGGAAGCAAAGAGTGACGAAGCCATTTACGAGAATAACTACAAAGCAGTTAAAGAATCTATTGAGCGCGCTATTAAAGATGAGCCAAAAGCTTCTACTGTTGTTGCTCAGAAAGACTCAGCAGAACACCCATTCAAAGGTTTCTAAGAGCCCTTTCAATATTGTACTGCAATACCCTGGTCCTTTTGGGCCGGGGTATTTTTTTGCCCGGGATATTTCTTTATCTACCCTATGGAAGAAACTGCTGAGATTATTTGCGATAATCCAACGTACTCTGTTTTGCGCCGCTCAATCAATCTATTTATGAAGCGAAAATAACGCCAGCAGGGAAAGGTTATTCGGGATAAAGAAATTTAGGAAAAAGAAATGCGTTGTCTGGAATGCAATAAAAAAGTAACAGAGTTGAATAATATGCACTTAAGTAGTTGCAGCGGGTTAACCTTGCAAGAGTATGCAATTCGGCATCAACTGTCACTTGATCTGCTGGTAAACGACTCAATGATTACTGCGCAGGATCAAACAAGCAGTTATGGTCTGCCTGCAGAATCGGCTTCCAATCGATCCAGTACTATTTTAAACGCGCTATTGTTCATTAACGCCTTAATTGAAGATGAACATTTCTATGCTTTGCCGGGCGAAATCCGCCGGCTGGATCAATTGCTGTGGTATGTGCGTGAGCTGCAAGTATTCGGTTTTCAGTTTCGGCAGGAATTTAATTACACCTCCACCAGTCATCGTGTCATTGCCGACAATCGAATTAAGACTTTACGGGCTTATTCACACAAATTTCCAACAAATGAAATCGATACAGATCTTGATCTGTTTTCTGCGGTAATTGTTGCTCAGGTTGGTGAGATTTATAGTGATTATGTTTTTTTGACGTTGCCAGATAATGATCGCGTACAGAATTATTTGCAGCGATTGACAAACGAATATCAGATTCGCTGGAAAGCGTTGAAGTCATACAACGACTCTAGCCAGATTTTGTATCGGACCGAATCTATAGAAGATGCGCAGCGACTGCTTACGCTGGTGGAGACTCAGCTGAGAGAAATCCCCTGCGCCAGCGAACGATTTTACGCCCCGGTTGAGCATGCGATGGTCAGTAAAGAACTGGTTTTCGATTCAGCTCATTTCATAATGGACCATCCAGACAAGTGTGAAAATTTGCATGGTGGGCGTTATACCCTGAATGTAAAAGTAAATGGGCGCATTGATCCGCTTACTGGTTTTGTAATTGATTATGGGTATCTTAAATCCGTGGTTAAACATCGGGTGATCGAGCGACTTGATCATCAGACATTGAATTATGCCAGCGCAGATCTGGGTTGGCGTTCCAGCACCGAGCTGTTGAACGTTTTTATCTGGGAACAATTGATTGATTATTTGCCAGGGCTATTTGAGCTTCAAACATTTGAAACGACGCAATCATATTGCACCTATCATGGTCCTAGTCTGGAACAGATGCAAAAGAAAGGTCCACATGATGCATTAAAACATTTTAGTCAGCCGGAGTTAGGTAAATCATTGCTGCGCAAATTGTTGCGTTCGGATGAGCAAAAAGAATTTAAAGTGATCAGCTGATTAAGGTGTTGAGATCTGAGCCGCTAATCGATCCGCTATGCAGAGAGTTGGCAATAAGTACACCTGAAAATCCAAATTTATCCAGATTCGTAATGTCGCTAATATCTCTAACGCCACCGCCAACAAAAATTCTGTGATTGGATTTGTGCAATAAGAATGACTGCAACAATTCCTCATCGAGCCCAGTCGCGCTGCCGACGCGATCCAGGAATAGCAGAATTATGTCATCTGGCCAACAACCGGGGTTTGATAGCAAGTCGGCAGGTCCAAGTGGACTCCCGTGTTTAATGTCAATCGAAAGTAGTGGGCGGTAATTATTGATTTCCTGTAATGTGCTGGTTAATTCCGGTAAAGTTTGGAATGATTCGCTTCCTGCAACGGGTCGGATGTTTGCGGTGTGGTTCATATTATGTTTCCAGTATTTAATCTGGTGGCCCAGATCCAGCCAAATTTCCACATTTGGTAATAATGAGGATATTTCAGTCCACAGTGCTATGTTGGGTTTTTGGTTTACGATGCTATCAAGATCGGCGATATATAGTGTGTCAAAATCAGCAATCGCTAGCAGTGCATTAATAATATTACGTGGATCAGATCCATCACACAGCGAGCTTTCGACAGGTCGGTATTCGTTTCGATTGCCCTTTTCCGCAAGCACTACACAATCATTCATGTAGTCAATTACAGGTATTATTTTCATTACGATGAAGTTGCTGATTACAGAGTTTATTGTCGGTGGTGGTTTGCTTAATCATCCGCTACCCGCAGGTCTAAAACAAGAAGGTCTGATGATGTTGGAGGCGCTTATTGCTGATTGCATGAAGTTGGCTGAAGTTGACATTCTCACGACCCTGGATATGCGCACTACACTGGGTATTACTGGTGTTCATTCAGTAAAGATTAACGATTCATCATCTTATATAAGTCAAATTCAGGGAATTGCCAAAAATGCAGATTTGGTTTGGGTTATTGCTCCAGAGAGTGAAGGTGTACTCGCGACGATAATTAGCACACTTTCGCATGACGGAGTATGTACGATTGGCAGTGATGTGGAGAGCATTAGAATAGCTGGAGATAAGCTGAGGTGTGCGCAAGTTTTACAAGCTGCGGGAGTTCCGGTAATTCCTGTTCTCAGTGAAAAAGAGCTTAAGTGCTTTGATGGGGAAGTTGTGATCAAGCCTCGATGTGGGGTTGGTTGCGATGGTGTTCAGGTTATAAGCAATGGGAGAAAAGCGCTTGCCGCAATACCTGAGTTAGATCGCTGGATTGCACAGCAATATATGCAAGGTAGTCACCAAAGCATGTCCTTACTTTGCTGTCAGGGAGACGCTAGAATACTGTCTTGTAATGTGCAGGAACTGTCCGGATTCCCAAATCCTCGGTTGAAAAAATGTATCGTTAACGCTATGCCTGCGGATGCCGAGCTGAGGGAGCTTGCCGCTAATATAGCGACTGCTTTACCGGGATTGAATGGGTATGTGGGCGTTGATTTTATCGATACCGGGGAAGAGAAATTAATCGTTGAGATTAACCCGCGTCTGACGACATCGTACATTGGTCTGGCCGATAGCTTACAGCAGAATCCAGCAAAACTATGTGCTGATGTCACGCTAAAAAAGACATTGCCCGATGAAATTAAAACTAACAATGTTGCCATAGAGGTAAATCTTGTCTGAATTGCAAAATATAAAGCAGGCCGGTTGGGATGTTGGAGGTGCGCATCTCAAGTTGGCACTATTTTCAGAAAACAGTTTGCAGGTTTTCCAGTGGCCTTGCCCGCTATGGCGTGGACTTCAGGAACTGATAGATTGTCTGAACGTTGCATTTGCAAAGATTTCTGGAGATCAATGGGTTCATCATCTGACGATGACGGGTGAACTGGTTGATATATTTGATAATCGGGAAGATGGCGTTATAAAAATAATTGATACATTTACTAAGACTGTTCCTTCCGGTCATCACGTGAAAATTTTTTCCGGAAACGATTTGGTAAGTGCAGGTAGTGCGATTGCCAACACCCGTAATGTAGCGTCAGCGAACTGGTTGGCCAGTGGTCAGCTTTTGAGTCGCTATTTTAGTGACGCGCTTTTTATAGATATGGGTAGTACCACTACAGACCTGTTGCTAATACAAGGCGGAAAACCGTGCAATATGGGATACACGGATGCAGAACGATTGCGCACGGGTGAGTTGGTTTATACGGGTGCGGTACGAACCTGCGTGAATACCATTTGTAATTCAATTCCCTATGATCAGGATATGGTGCCGATGATGGCAGAGAATTTTGCGGTGAGCGCGGACGTGTATCGAATTCTTGAAGCGCTACCTGACCATGCCGATAGTGGTGAAACCATGGACGGGCAGGGTAAAGATAAGGTTGCAAGTATGCGACGTCTTGCAAGAATGATAGGAGAAGATTTTAGGGAACCCGATATTCCACGCTGGGAAAAGGCTTCACTCCATATTTCGACTCAACAAAAAGAAATGATCATGAAGCAGGCGCGAATTCAGCTAGCCCGGCTGGATAAAGAAGGAGTGATAGTGGCCGCCGGTGTGGGTCGATTTTTAATTCAGCAAGTGGCACAGGAAATAGCGATCCCTTGTTATGATTTTTCCGATGCGGTGTTATCAGAAACGGTACGTTATAGCGATTGTGCGGCGGATTGCGCCCCTGCAGTTTCATTAGCGCTGTATTAAGGATACTTGTGCCACACGATTCTTTAATTGTTTGCGTGAACGTGCCGTATTTTGAAGACGTTTCAACAGTATTTGAATCGTTTGCAAATGTTCCTTGGGCGATATTTTTAGACAGTGGTCGTCCTGTCAGCCAGCACGGAAGGTTTGACATTATCACTGCATATCCAAAAAAGACATTCATTACCCGTGGTAAAGAAACCGTTATCTGCAGTGGTGGTAACGACCAAGTCGTTCCTGATGATCCGTTTACACTGATATCCCGAGAACTGGATAAAGGTGAGGCACGTCCTAGTGATCTGCCTTTTACGGGGGGTGCAATCGGATTTTTTTCCTACGACCTTGGAAGACGTATCGAACAAATACCAGATATTGCTGAAGACGATATACAGATGCCCGACCTGGCGGTTGGAATTTATCACTGGGCGTACATTGCTGATCATGTCCAGAATAAAGCGACATTGGTAGGTGACCTGAGTGAACCCAGAGTGCGTCTGAACTGGCAAGACATTATTGATAAAGTGAGCGCACCATCCAGTTCACAAAGGTCAGGTTTTTACCGTGCGGTGAGTCCAGTCCATTCCAATATGACGGAATCTGAATATAAGCAGAAATTTTTAAAAATAAAAAACTATATTGGTTCGGGAGATTGTTACCAGGTAAACCTCGCGCAAAGATTTTCAGCAAAAGTTGAAGGAAGTCCGTGGGAAGGATACAAGCAGCTGCGATCCATTAATCCCTCTCCTTTTAGTGCCTTTATAAATATACCAGAGTGCGTAGTGCTAAGTGCGTCACCTGAACGATTTTTGCAGGTGCGAAATAATGCTGTGGAAACCAAGCCTATTAAAGGGACTCGTCCGCGCTCACCAGACACGCAGGAAGATGAGGCATTGAAGAATGAATTAATAAGCAGTATCAAGGATCAGGCAGAGAATGTCATGATTGTTGATTTGTTGCGCAATGACTTGAGTAAATGTTGCGAAAGCAACAGTGTTAAAGTGCCAAGATTATTTAATCTGGAATCATTTCCTACGGTGCATCATTTGGTCAGTACAGTTACCGGCGTATTACCGAATAGCGTGAGCCCGGTGCAATTATTACGTGCATGTTTCCCGGGAGGATCTATTACAGGCGCACCAAAAATAAGAGCGATGGAAATTATTGAAGAGCTGGAGCCACATCGCCGAGGTCTTTATTGTGGTTCAGTTGGATATATTGGATTTAATGGCGATATGGATACAAACATAGCCATTCGTACCATGGTGCAAAAAGACCAACATGTATACTTTTATGCTGGCGGTGGCCTAGTATGGGATTCGGAAGCAGATGCAGAGTATCAGGAAACATTTGATAAGGCGGCTGCAATGCTGAATCTGTTTGAATCAAAATGATCGTCACTAAAATAGGGGGAAGCTTATATCATTCGCGTCACTTGCTGGATTGGCTTTCCTGTTTATCCGGCGGCCATAATGCTGACATGATTATTGTTCCAGGTGGTGGTCCATTTGCTGACCAGGTGCGTGAAGCTTCCCGGCAGTGGAATTTACCGGAAGCATGTGCTCACGATATGGCGGTTTTGGGCATGCAGCAATATGCGCACATGATGCTGGGATTGGATGATAGACTTTTAATGGTAGATTCGATTGAGGAAATTTTGAATGGTCCACATGGAGGCAGAACCATGGTTTGGGCGCCCTACACGGAAATAGTCAATGCGCAGGATTTAGACAAAGATTGGCAGACTACTTCAGATTCTCTGGCGCTATGGTTGGCTACAAAATTGTCAGCAAGCCACTTGTGTCTTGTTAAATCCGCGCCGGTCCATGGTAAGTCATTGGATGAACTGATTAAGACGCAGGTAATAGACCAGCGATTTGAGCATTATCTTGATCATTACCCGGGCCATGTCGAAGTTTTCAATGCTGCCGATTCCCAAATATTTATGGAACGTTTGAATCGTGGCAAATTCATCTGAAGTGCATCCGTTTTCCAGGTTAGACCCCAGCTTCATCTTGCAGGCAATTGAGGATCAGGGCTTTGTTTGTGACGGTCGAATATTTCCACTAAACAGTTATGAAAATCGTGTCTATCAAATAGGGCTGGATGACAAAGAACCCATTATTGCCAAATTTTATCGTCCAGACCGCTGGACAAACGCACAGATTCAGGAAGAGCATGATTATTGCTTTGAGCTTACCGAAGCTGAATTGCCCGTTGTTGCACCCATGAAATTTTCAAATAATCAAAGCATATTTGAATCCGGTGAATTCCGTTTTTCACTTTTTCCGCGTAAGGGTGGTCGTGCGCCAGAATTGGATAACGAAGATAATCTGTTTGTACTGGGTCGCTTTTTGGGAAGGATGCATTTAATCGGGGCGGGTCGTCATTTTAATCATCGGCCGACAATTAATAGCTTAACCTATGGGCATGAAAGTGTTGATTATATTAATGAACAATTCATTCCCGCAGAACTTAAACCGGCTTACGAAAGCCTAACTGCCGATTTGTTGCGCAATATTGATGTAATCATCGATGAGTTGGAGGGGATAGACTATTTGCGTGTTCACGGTGACTGCCACATTGGTAATATGCTTTGGCGAAATGAGGCTCCTCATTTCATTGATTTTGATGACTCTCGCATGGCGCCCGCGGTACAGGATATATGGATGTTGCTTTCTGGTGATCGCGAGGAGCAACGTTTACAGTTGATCAATATTCTGGAGGGTTATAATGAATTTGCTGACTTTAATATGCGTGAATTGCGGCTAGTGGCAGTTCTACGTACTTTGCGCATGTTGCATTTTAGTGCATGGTTGGCGCGTCGGTGGAATGATCCGGCTTTTCCTCTCGGTTTTCCATGGTTTAACACGGCTCAGTATTGGGAAAATCATATTCTCAGTTTGCGCGAGCAACTCTCTGAACTGCAGGAACCACCAATTGAGATTTATTAGTTCATTTTGTTGGTTAATTCTAGTTCTCAGTGGTGTGCTGAGAGCTGAAGTAATTCAATCAGAATTATACAAGTTTGAAGTGCTATCAGTTGCACATGGATTAAATCATCCATGGAGCATGGCATTTCTGCCGAACAGCGATATTCTCGTTAGTGAACGATCTGGACGTTTGCGTCTAATACAAAAAGGCGTTTTATTAGACGAGCCTGTTTCGGGTTTACCAGCGATCAGGCAGCATGGGCAAGGTGGGCTGTTGGACATTGCACTGCACCCCGACTTCGCCAGTAACCAGCGTATTTACCTTGCGTATGTCGGAAAAACACTGCGCGGTTATGGAACGGAAGTGCTGCGAGCCAGATTACAGAATAAAGCGCTGCACGATGTGGAAGTGATTTTCAAAGCCCTGCCAAAATCTCGGGGAGGAAGGCATTTTGGTGGACGTCTGCTGTTTACTGATGACAAGAAGCTGCTTATTACACTTGGCGACCGCGGCGATCGGCCGCGTGCCCAAAATCTGAATGACCATGCAGGCTCCCTTATTCGAGTCAAAGACGATGGTGGTGCAGTTAATGATAACCCCTTTGTAAATCAAGCGGATGCGCAAGCAGAAATATACAGTTACGGACATCGAAACATTCAGGGAATCACAAAAGACATCAGCAGTGACCAGATCTGGATTCATGAGCATGGGCCCCAAGGTGGCGATGAAATCAATATTATTCGAGCCGGTGCGAATTATGGCTGGCCGGTAATTACCTATGGTGCAAACTACGGGACAGGGACAAAAATTGGGGAAGGGACACATAAGCAGGGAATGGAGCAGCCGATTTATCATTGGACGCCATCCATAGCGCCCTCAGGAATGACTTTTTACAGCGGAGATGAATTTCCGCAATGGCGCGGGAATTTATTGGTTGGCTCATTAAAATTTGGGCTCCTGGTGAGATTGGTTATTGAGAATAATCAAGTAATTCATGAGGAGCGATTGCTGAACAAACGCTATGGCCGTATTCGTGATGTCAGACAGGGCCCGAATGGGCTGATTTATCTGCTGACGGACGAGGAACAGGGGTCAGTGTTGAGATTACACAACCGATCAGATGAATAACCGGAAAATTCTATGAACATTACGATTCGATTTATTATTTTTCTCTGCATATCAATGTACGCTGTCAATGTATTCGCCGTTAAGGAAGTTACATTTTCGAGCGGGGAAAAGCAGACAACGATGATCGAGCTGTTCACCTCGCAAGGATGTAGTAGCTGTCCACCAGCAGAACAGTGGTTAAATTCTTTGAAGAATCACCAAGCACTGTGGTCAGAGATAATACCGATTGCTTTCCATGTTGATTACTGGGACAGGCTCGGCTGGCCGGATGTATATGCAAATAAAGCCTATAGTGCCCGTCAATACCGCCATCTACAGCAAAACCATGTTCGCTCGGTGTATACGCCGGGGTTGCTGGTGAACGGACAGGAGTGGCGGGGTTGGTCAAGAGGAAACAGTTTTCCAGAGACTGCGTCCAGCGCAGGAGTTTTGTCTTGCAAGGTAGATCAGGAAAAGTTGCATGTGAGCTATTCTCGTGCACGCGAAGATATTGTATTGAATGTTGCGTTATTGGGTTTCGGTATTGATACAAATATTGAGCGTGGTGAAAATCGTAATCGAACGTTAAGGCAGGAATTTGTTGCCCTGTCTCATCGGCAGTTTTCTGCCAGCAGTGGTAAGTGGATCGTTACATTACCACGTGAAAAATCAGAGCATGCAACTGAGTATGCTCTGGTTGTTTGGGTAAGTCGATATCCGGATATATCGCCTGTTCAGGCAACTGCAGGTTGGATACCGTTTGAGTGGATCAATTGAACAGTTCGATCTAGTCCTGGCACTGCAATTCGCAGTGTCCGTTTTCTACCTGAATAGTTGAATGGTGTACCCCAAAATTCTTTTTTAATTCGCGCGCCACTTGGTGCAGGAAATCATCGTCAATTTCTTTACAATTGCGTAACAGATGAGCTGTGAGTGCAACCTGAGTGGTGCTCATTGCCCATACATGCAAGTCGTGAATATCAGTAACTCCAGGCAGATTGAGCAAATACTCTTTGATCAAGTCTATATTGATATTCTGTGGAACTGCGTCAACCGAAAGATTAAATGAGTCCCATAATAATCCCCAGGCGCTGTAACCGATTACTGCGATGATCGCCAAGCTTAATATGGGGTCAATAAGCAACCAACCCGTGAAGTAAATCACGACACCACCTATTACTACTGCAAGTGAAACCAGACCATCTGCAACCATATGCAGAAATGCGCCTTTAATATTGAGGTCGTCGTCTTGACTGCGTAAAAATAAAGCGGCGGTAAGGAAGTTAACAATAATTCCGCAACCAGCAACCAGAATAATCGTAATGCTATCTGGTTCAACAATGTCATCAAGCCGTTCTATCGCTTCAATCGCAATGAGCACCATTGTAATAATTAGCGTAACAGCACTGACTAGTGCGGCAAGAATAGTTGCTCGCCGATATCCGTACGTATGTTGTTGCGTAGGCTTAACTGATGCCAGAATATTAGCACCCCAGGCCAGTAAAAGAATTAAAACATCGCTGAAATTATGGCCGGCATCCGCAAACAATGACAAGGCATCTGCTTTGAAGCCATAGTACGTTTCGACAGCAACGTATATTACGTTGATGCATGCGCCGATTAAAAAGGCGCTATTTGATGAGGGTCTGGGGTGGTCGTGTTGATGAAGCATGGTGAACACCTAGTATATAGTAACGCACGCCTGATGGGGAGAATCGAATGTGAAGCAGCCTTGAAATAAACTCTGTGCTGAAGTTGAGAGTGGTTGTAGAGTGCCTTCCCGGGTAATCTTTCTTCCATCAAATATTATTACTGTAATTATAAAAATAACAACCATTCCTATTACGATTGATAAAGGTTCTATGTCCATGTAATCGGCCATAGTGTAACCAGCATCCGGCTACTTCTTTTTACAAGCTTATTTTTTAATATAGGAGTAAACCGGGGAAAGCAAGTTACAAGCAGATCGGCGGTTGAGTAGCCGTCACCTGCGTCACACTATAAATAATATTTAATCGAGAGAATAAGCCTGGACGTGAGAGCTCATCTTTTTCGCAAGTGATTCCCAGTTACAGTCGCTCTCGGTTACTGGTTGCTGAATCATTTTTGCAATTTCTATGACTTTAGCTGAGTTGACAAAATCAATCCGTTCTTCAATTTCTGTTCGTTGTTAAGTGCTGATTAACTAGAATTTCGATCCGAACTCGAAGCTTCCATATTTATGATCCCAGAATTTCCAGTCCTGTTCTTCCAGTTCAGTACTTGATCCCACAAACCGATACTGAAAGGAGTATTGATTATATTCGAAACGTACTCCTACTCCATTTTCAAGTACAAACCGTGAGGGTTCTACCGTATGTGGACTACTATCATTAAATAGCGAGCCTTCCAGCGTTCCGTTAAAGGCAACAAACTTGACATCATTATGAATAAATAATTGCCAATGCCATCGATCGATAATTGACTGGCCTTTTTCTTTTGCAGAATTTTCTTTACTGTTTAGTACAAACTCACCACCAAAGCTGAGATCATCAAATACAGTGCCGATGGAGGCTTTTAGTCTGGGCTGTACTGAGATATGCGGCAATAACTGAGTATGTTTGGGTTTGAACTCAAAAAAGTACTGTAGTGCGACTTGATTTTTTATTTCCAAATCCCAACCTTGGGCTTGCTTGAAACCAAATAATTCATGCCATTCTCGTTGTACATTTTCTCCTTGTGCGCATGGCCCAACACATCCAAAGCTAACTTCGTGTCGAAGATAAGCACTATTCTGTATTTCAGATTCATAAAAAAAGCTGGCATATAACCAGGCTGCATATGGTCGATCTCGATCAGTGTTAATTTCAGAAGCATCCAGGCTGATGTCCGAATTGGTGTATATCTTATGGCCTAAACGAGCGCCGGAACTTTCTTCAACAAACCCTTCTTCGGCCCCTAATGTTAACAACGATTTCGTAGCCCTATTGGATGTCGAATCATCTGTAGATTTGTTTTGCCTGCATCGATGAGTGATTTCAATGCCATTGGAATAAAATCTGTCTGTGCCTCCACCAAGAGTTAATGCGCTGTCATTTTCGACCTGCAATGAAAGCTCATGTTGGTCGCACATGCACCAGGCTATTTTTGCATATACGACAAACAAGATTAGGCCTAGCGAAATTAGCTGTTTCATAGCGGGCATACTATAGAACGACTATTGAATTATCGAGCCGCACTGATTATTCCAACGAGCCAAAAGCAGGAAAATGGTTGGTAACTATGCTTAAACGAATGAGTAGTCTAAGGTGCGTTCCTAAAAAGCGGTTTCCCTCTCAACCAGATAGTTTGCGGAATGAGCAGGATATTATACGCCTATCGGCCACGTCCCTCTGGTTCCAACCCTGTTGCGAGCCGTTTGATATCTTTTTCATCGCAGGCAAAGTAGACTGGTTTTTCATGGCGAAGCATGTCAATGACATCGTGAAACTCATTTTTCACATAATAGATACGATTAGGGTTTGCCTTGTCTTTTTGGGAAGCTGCTGCGACTGAGTCAGAGCGTAGGAAATAGGCTGTGGCAATAGATCCCTCCGAACCATGTAAATGTATTGACGCATACAGTTCTTCGTCGCGGGCGGAGAAAATCTGATATTGGTAGTACAAAACTCTTTCAGGCGCTTTTTCAGACATTGACTTACCCTCCGTGATTTATTTTTGTGTTGGTATTATAGATCGTATTTTGACGAGCATATAGATAGCAAAGATGAAACATAGGAATATTTCATGATATTTGCTATAAGCTTAATTTATAATGTGCCGTGACTTCTATCATAACAAATAAATCTACGTGTTAACTAGATGAAAGATCGACTGGTTGCTCATCGTGGGGACATGACTAATTACGCAGAGAATACGCTGCCAGCGATTCAGGCGGCCGTTGACCTTGGAATGACTTGGGTGGAAATTGATATTCAGCTCTCTAAAGATAGAGTGCCAATGGTTGTACATGATCATACTCTTTCTCGAATAGTTGGAATAAGTAAACATGTATCAGAGTTGGATGCGATTGAACTGAAGTCCCTATGTTTGAAAACAGAACCGCACCAAATCGAACCCGTGAGTATTCCTACACTTGAGCAAGTAGTATGTTTGCTGGATCGTCATGAAAATATTACATTATTTGTCGAGGTGAAAAAGGAAAGTGTCGGAATTTTTGGGATTGAAGAGGTAATGTCCTGTGTTGCACGGGAGCTGGAAGCCACACGTTTTACCTGCGTAGTAATTTCATTTATGCGTGAAGTGGCAGAGTTAGCCAGATCCAAATATCAATTATCAATAGGCTGGGTATTAACCGATTTTGACGAATTATCCAGGCAACAATGTGAAACGCTTCAACCGGATTATATATTTTGTAATTATTCAAAAATTAAAAACAGGGAGGCGCTGTGGCCGGGTAACTGGCGATGGGTTTTATACGATATTCAAGATCCGGAACAGGCCCAATACTGGATGCAGTTCAATAAACTTATGATTGAAACCGGGGATATTACATCCATGATGGATTCGTCTTTGCTGGATTGAGTAATGTCAGTTGATTATGATCTTGCGGTTATTGGTGGAGGTATCCATGGAGTAGGTGTTGCGCAAGCCGCAGTAGCTGCAGGGTATTCTGTTGTGCTGTTAGAGCAATATACGACATTGGCGCAGGGAACTTCGTCCCGATCAAGCAAGTTGATCCATGGTGGTTTGCGTTATCTTGAAAATTTCGATTTATCTTTAGTAGCTGAGTGTTTGCGTGAGCGCAAATACCTGCTGGAGAACGCGCCTTCTATAGTGAAGCTTAGGCCAGTGTATATCCCGGTGTACACACATTCCAGGCGATCTCCATGGTTGATACGAGCAGGCTTGTCGATTTATGCGCTTCTTGGGAAATTGAAGAAAGAATCAAGGTTTTGTCAAATTCGTAATTTGAATGATTTGCGGATTCGACAGCTAAACAAAGAAAATCTGCTTGCAGTATTTCGTTATTATGAAGCTCAAACAGACGATAGCGTTCTTACGGTTGCGGTTATGCGTTCCGCTCAGGAATTGGGTGCAGAGTTGAAGTTAGGTAGTCCAGTCGAAAAAGTAAAGCTCGAAGAAGATCATTGCAAGGTTTACTATCGAGATGATGCGTCACTGAGTAAATTGTCTGCAAAATGTGTAGTTAATGCGGCTGGACCGTGGGCAAATTCATTCTTGTCAAAAGTATCTCCAGTGCAGAAACCTGTTGAGGTTGATCTGGTACAAGGAACACATATAATTCTTCCAATTGAGCTTGGTGAAGAAATTTTTTACGTGGAAAGCCCTGCTGATGGTAGACCAGTGTTCGTCATGCCATGGTATGGAGACACAATGATTGGCACCACTGAATTGTTGTTTGAGCGGGATCCAGGCGAAACCAGGCCAACGAAATCTGAGATCGAGTATCTGCTGGAAACATTCTATGTGTATTTCCCGGAAATACCAAAGGTCGATATCAATGATGTTGAATCATTTTCGGGTTTGCGAGTGTTACCGAGATCTAAAGAGAACGCTAATAAGCGATCAAGGGAAACGATTTTTCACCGCGATCGAAAAGATAAGCCCAGGATAATTAGCATCTTTGGAGGAAAGCTTACTTCGTACCGTGCTACTGCACAAAATACCTTAGATCGACTGCAAGACAGTCTTCCTGCAAAGTTGAAATTTGCAGATACCACTAAAATTAAGTTATTTGAGTGAGATGTGAAGGTCAATTAATACCATACGAGTTCTGTAGACCGTAGCTTGCTCACTATTATTGCAGACTATTTGATATACGGTTCTTATTCAAATCTTCGATCATGAAGATTAAAACAATTCATTGAAATAAACGAAAGAATTTACTTTTATTCTCCGGTCTTATAGTCGTGTAAAGGAAATAGTGCGTTAGTTAATAGTAACAATATGGCTGTAGATACATCACGGCTGGCACAAGGACCGATTGACAAATTTCAAGCAGGAGATAACAAGTCTGTCATTGCAGATACTAACGTGGATAAGAATGTTACTGATTCTTCTATTTAGAATGAGGGTCTGATGTTTACGAAAAGGAATGTAGCAGAACAGGGACGTTTTTTCATTCAATATTGATACTCACCAAACGGTCGTTTGAACGTGTATCGTTGCAGGATTAAGCACCACTTTTTATAATATTTTGTGGACCGATATTGCGGATATATCGCTATTAAATAGAATTATCACTATCATTAAATTTGTAATTACCCGGATAAATATGTGTAGAAAATATATGGTTCCCGAAAAAGGCTATAGATTATGCTCGCTTACCAAAACTGAGTGGTTTCTTTTCGAACATGTCACAGTATAGAACTTTAATATTTGGCACGGTAGATAGCCTAATAATCGTTACAAGTTGCGGAAGTGGCATACTACAAAGATCTCATTCTGATTTTATTGATCATCGTTCCCTACCTGGTGTTTGTATGGGATGCCTATATTGACAAAAACAGAGCTACCTTAAATCGAGCAATCATTGCGATAGGAGTGGGGTGGGCGCTTATTATCGTGTCATTGTTCGTAATCACCGGCGTGGATTATTTTCTTGCTGAGTCGGCATTTAAATCTGAACGCATCATTGGTGGGCTTGCCGACCGATTTATGTTCGCAGCGATGTTGGGTTGGGCTTTTCCAGCATTGGTGGTTTTCTTCGCTTGGCTATTTCATATGGGGTTAAACAAGATCAGGCGTCGTTGGTTTCCTCATCTTGTATTCAAACGTTAGTAGCAGTCGCTTAATTATTCTTGGCTTTTTTAAAGCCTATTTCATTCAGGCAGCTGGTTTTGAACTCTTTAGTCGACTGAGTGGGCATAAACAGGTGAGCGCAGTTAACTTCCTGGCTAAATGCATGTTCAAGCATGGTGTGTAACATGGTTGTAAATGATGCTTCGTCTGGTAATTGTTGATTTAGATCCAGACAGTCCAGAACGATATCCTGTTTTCCCGGCGTGAATGTTATTCCGTGGTTTCTGTACTGAGCACCAGGCTTGCTGGACCAGGAAAAGGCAGTTAAATGTTGATTATTTTTTATTGTGAATACGGTTTCCTCTTTGGAAAAACGTTTCGTTGCATCGGATAAAACTTCATATCGATTTTGATGATTGCCGAATGAATCAAAAAGCAGAAGATCCTGAAAAGACTGGATTGCGACTTCTGGCCTGTTATTCGATATGTCTTGTTGATAGTCCTCGCGATTCAGCGAATATAAATCAAATTTAAGGACCTGGTTGGAAGAAGAGCTGTTATGCGCCGACAACTCATAACGTCGATCTCTCGGGTTCAATCCCAGCTTGCTTAAGGTTTTCGAGATAGCCTGAGTCGTGTTTCGCTTATATTTATCAACAAGCTGCAGAGTTCTGCTGGAATAGAATGTTGGACGATATAAAGCATAGTGCTTATTGCTGAAACGTTCCTTATATTCATCTCCGCCCGGCGTGAGATCGATGTAACGAATACCTTCTTCCTTTAATAGTTTGGCGAGATAGATAAAAAATATCACGCCTGGTGAGTGTTTACTTTCAGTCGGGTCAAATGCTGTCAATCCAATGTAAGCTGTATCATTATCGATGGCACCAAAATTAAAAGCCAACAATTTTTCCCCAAGCCAGAGAACGCTAAAATGATTGTTCTCGAGATAATTTCCGCGCGCCTGGTAGAATAATTTTTGCGTGCTGTCTTCTTCAAAAGCAGCGTCATGATGTGCCGCTCCGTGCCTGAAGTTTACTAATATTTCGATTTGATTCATCAACTGCAATACACGATCTTTACTGGTGATACGTTCAATTTTCAGTTCACCTTTGCGTTTCAGCCGATTAATTTTTGATTTAACGCTTTTATTCTTTAAAACTTTCTTGAGTTTTTCTTCCTGGTGCAAGTCCAGTAATGGCGAATCTAATGTTTCGTAAAGTATATGAACGCCGATCCGACGAGTTTGTTCTGATAATAGCCAGGAGATGTTTGCGCGCGGCGGTGTAAACTGCCAGCGCCAACGAGTAAATGGTATCTTCCTGCGTATGGTTGCTAGTGCAGGCAATATAAACTCCTGATCAATCGCTGGATCGCATAACCATCCACTGTATTCTACGTGCTGTGCGCCGGCATAATGTAAATTGTTGGTGCCATGTTCAACTGCTAATGGAATGATCCCAGTAATTTTCTGTGAATCAGTAACACCTAAAACCAGGACGGGCTCGAATGTCGAGCGGTACTCATCGTACCAGGGGTTTACGAATTCGGGTTCTTGAAATACAGAGACATGGTTGGTTTGTTGGGCCAAGTCCTTCCAGGCGTGAATGAATTCGTCTTTGATTCGATATTGGTGAGCGTCATCACCACGAATTAGCTGGATAGTGAAGTTCATTCGCTAAGGGTTGCGGAATAGGGCATTGATTCGAACAACTATAGCATTTTGCGACCGTAAATAGCTTGAACGCGCGCCCAAATTGAGGTGTGTTTATAGTGTTTTCGAGCTGCAGTTGAAATTACCTGCAACAAAAACGCATTTCAGAAAATGTGCCAGTTATGCCTGATTGACTTGAAGTAGCGAAGGGGGAAAATGATCACGAATTCTGCTACTTGCCTGCTCACAGATTTTTTCCGTGCGTTTCAGATCTTTGCATAAGGCCGTACGGAATCCCAGATAATCGGAATTAAGTGGTAACAATTTCTGGATATCTTCTTCGCGCAGAGAACCAGCCAAACCGGTAAGCAGCCCATATTGCTTAGCCGTTAGTACAAATTGGCGAAGTTCGGTTTCACTGCGATGCAGTAACAGGCTTCCGGCATTCTTTCCAGCAGTATCCATCATGACACCTGCAATGTGCGCTTTCTTACACGCCTTGATTGTTTCGATAACATCAAATGAATGATCAGCGAACAAGACTGCAATTATTTTTATACCACGGCGTGCATGATGCTCAAACGCGGGCAGGCAATTTATTATATGGTCCTGCGAAAACATGCCGACCTTAACGTAGTCGACACCTGTGTCTGCAACCTTTCCAATTCGTTCCAGAATTAACGACACATCGGCATCCAGATCACCCACTGTTGCGCTGATGATCGACTTTTCCCACAAGTGGTCGACAATAGAATAAATGGTTTCAATTGATAAACCGCCAAGCGCTCCCTGGTTTGGATCTTTCAGGTCAATAATGTCTGCACCCAGTCTGCCGATGGTAATGGCGTCCTCCAGGTTGTCTACACTTGCTAAAAATCCACTCATGCCAGTTTCTCTTCCTGTTTATTTCGATATTCGGTGACTTTTTCCATTAACCAGCTCCACGCTTCCTGCTCGCGCGGACCTGCGGTTTTCTCCAGCCCAATCAGCAAGTATTCAATTTCTCGATCAATTTTTTCCGCCGGCAGCATGTGTAGTCGGCTGACCAGAATTGCCAGTTCAATCACCGCAGACTGAGCACGGTTGTATCCATGAAACGGTTTGTGCATCTGCTCATGCACCACATCACAGGTGAATGTTGGTCGCAGGTCATCTTCTACGTATGTACTTACACGCACTTCAGTGTGTGTCAGGCAGTCTTTTAACCGTAAGCCTTTAATATCCTGCGTTGGACAAGTGGGCCATTCACGACGATTACTCAGGCAACCGGCATATACTCGTACGTCATCTGTATAGTTAATCGTCGCTGTACCTTCACGCAACAGGTTGTCTAAAGTCGCAGAAGGTTTGAAGGGTGCCAGCATCAGGCCCTGTTCAGTTTCATGCACACCCATCGGTGCGATATGTGCACTGCCGTCATCGCGTAATGTGGTGATAATGCTTTCTCTGATAAATGGCATTTTTTAGCAGCGCCGCGCGTCCTTCTTCTGTTTTCTGTTTTTAAGCCGATCCTTGCGTGTATGCAGGGTACTTCTTTCTTCCTTGAAGGAGCTGAGGTTCTGGTCTTCTCGTTCAACCGCAACGCCCCAGGTCAGCTCTTCATCCTGTTCATAACGTTTGCCCAGTTGCCACGCAATCTGCGCACGTGCAAGTTCTGCTCCTAAATAGAATGCATGGGCACCGTCGTCCTCGACATTTAAATTTGGATACAAATCGAAAGGGTCGGTTGCGTTCCAGATACCATCCCGATTGTATATGAAGACGCCTTCATCACATACCTGTATTCGAAAATTGGGGTCGCGTACACCTTCGGCAAATTCCTGAATTTCCAGATGGTCGTATGGAAATGGTTTGCGCTCGTGCAGCGCCATCAAACCATTATGATACCCCTTGGGTGGAATGTGATCTTCTTTGGAGGCATACATAATACGTCGCGCCAGATCAGCTTCCTTTACTGCCTTGCAACAATGCTCGCTGACTTCCGTGGTCAGTAAATGCTGAATATCGAGTTCTGAAATAATTCCCATCAATATTGCATTTGTGCCCGCGGTGTCTGCGTGAGTCAATTCAGTCAGGTTGCCGACGCCCATCATGATTTCGATTGTGGGATATCGCCGGCGCAAGTTTCGAAAACGGATAATGGATTCTGTAAATGAAAAATTTATTGGGTCCAGAATCGCGTCGGCAATAAATGGTGCACCTTGATTAATCAGAATGTCGATCGTTTTATAGAGTGAGCGCATATTGTTCGGTGGACTGCCGATTACGATAGGTGTACTGTCAACTTTCTCTAACACCCATAGCGATTTCTCATGCAAGCTCAGTAAATAATCGGCACCTGCCTGGCCAGCCGTTACCAGATCCTCAGGTAATAATGAATCTACACTGACACTAAAGCTAAGGGACTTGAGTTCTTGAACAGATTCCGCCAGGTGTTCGAAGGGTGTGTTTGGCAAACAACCCAGGTCAATGACATTTGCGCCATCCTGTTTATAGGTTTGCGCCTGCGTAATGATCTCTTCAATTGTCATGTTGGGTGCGTCGACTATTTCGGCAAATATGGATGTTGAATATCTGCTCAAATCAGTCTGCCCGTCAGCATGACCGAAATGTTGGGGAAGGTCTTTGAGTTCCTCTGGTCCGCGTTCGACTTCAATGCCAAACTTGGACGCTAATTCATCGATATTGCCGCGGCATCTCCCGGGCAGCAGTATTTTGTCAAAGCCACTTACATCGGTGAGTCGACGTGCGATAAGATCTGTAGTCATTAAAGCGGCCACACTCACCCCTATTTGGCGAACTTCGTAATTGAAGTCGCTGGGCTGCATGCTTTCCAGCACCTTGTGCAAACTCTTTTCGGCCAGTTTGCCGGTTAGAAACAAAAAACGCTTGGACATTACGCGAAATTTTTAAATTAATTAGTTACTTGTAATTATTATTTAGAGTTAATTGGAATATAAATAACATGATAAGAATGTCTACATGGTGACTCGAGTAACGCGGCGTGTGCCGGTATCCGAGCATGCTCTCGGGCAGTCTGATCTGCCACCTATATTGCAGCGAGTATACGCTAATCGAGGTGTCACCGATCCTGCAGAGCTGGAGATGTCGATTCAGCATATTGTGCCACCTGATCAATTGCTGGGCATCGACCAGGCGGCCGAGCTGCTATTTAATACCATCGCGAATCAGGGGACCATCATCATCGTGGGCGACTATGACGCGGATGGCGCGACCAGCACGGCCGTTGCGATGCGAGGTCTGCAGGGCCTGGGGGCCAGCGATATGCATTACTTTGTACCCAATCGTTTCGAATATGGGTATGGACTCACGCCCGAAATTGTCGATCTTTGCAGTGATCTGTCTCCACGACTCATTATTACTGTAGATAATGGTATTTCCAGTATCGAAGGGGTCCAGCATGCGCGGGATCTAGGAATTGAAGTACTGGTGACAGATCATCACTTACCCGGAGAACAATTGCCTAATGCCACGGCAATCGTAAATCCCAATCAACCGGGTGATTCGTTTCCCAGCAAAGCGTTGGCCGGTGTTGGCGTCATGTTTTATCTGTTGATTGCACTGCGCACATTGATGCGCAAGAAGCGATGGTTTGCACAACACAGTGCGCGCGAGCCAAATTTTGCGGAACTGCTTGATCTCGTGGCGCTGGGAACGGTGGCTGATGTTGTTCCATTAGATCGCAATAATCGCATTCTCGTGGAACAGGGTTTGCGTAGAATTCGTGCCGGGCAATGTTGTCCGGGCATACGTGCATTATTAAATGTAGCTGGTTGTGAACCACAGCGTGCCGTTTCCTCCGATCTGGCTTTTTATGTTGGGCCGCGCATCAATGCAGCGGGCAGACTGCAGGATATGGCGATGGGAATAGAATGTTTGCTTACGATGGATGAAGACATTACTACAGAAATTGCCGAGACATTGCATTCGCTGAATACGCAAAGAAAAGAAATAGAAAGCCAGATGCGTGATGAGGCTATTCAAGGCCTTAATTCACTATTAGAAGATGAATCCATCAAAGCACAACAGCATGCTCATGGAATTTGTATTTATCAGCCCGATTGGCACCAGGGTGTGATCGGAATTTTGGCGGCGCGCATAAAGGAAAAATATTATCGGCCTACCGTTGCCTTCGCAAATAGTGATGATAACGAATTAAAAGGGTCGGCGCGTTCGATTCCCGGTGTGCACATTCGTGATGTGCTCGATACTGTTGCGGCGCGTCATCCAGGTTTGATTAGTAAGTTTGGTGGGCATGCAATGGCCGCAGGCCTGAGCTTGCCTGCAGAAAATTATGATTCGTTCAGACAGGCGTTTGAACAGGTTTTATCTGCTTGGGTTTCGCCGGAAGACCTGCAGGCCGAAATTCTTTCGGATGGTGAATTAGGTAATGACGATCTCGATCTGGCAACGGCAAAGGTATTGCGTAATTCCGGACCGTGGGGGCAGGGTTTCCCGAAACCTATATTCGATGGCGAATTTACCGTACTCGATTATCGCATAGTAGGAGAGCATCATTTGAAGCTGGTATTGCAACTGCCGAATAGTGAAAGATCAATTGAGGCAATTGCGTTTAACTATAGTAATTACGGGTGGAACAGTCGCGCAGCGATCGTACATGCAGCGTTTCAGCTGGACGTAAACAGATTTCGCGGAATTGAATCTCCACAGCTTGTTATTCAGCATTTAGAAGTACGCGGAACACATTAACTGCGCTATTATACGCGCGCTATGGAACTCAATCTTTATTACACACAACTCAAGGAACTGGGTGAACGCGTCGATGCCCTGAGGGGGTACCTTTGACTACGATAATAAAGTGGAGCAGCTCGAAGAGCTCGAGCGTGAACTAGAGGACCCTGATATCTGGAGCAATCCTGAGCGTGCCCAGGAGATGGGTAAAAAGCGTGCCCAGTTAGAGGGAACAGTGAATACCATTCGCACTGTTGAGCAAGGGGTTCGCGAGACTACTGAGCTATTACAGCTGGCAGAGCAGGAAGATGATGAGTCCACGGCTGAATCTGTTATAGAAGACCTCAATGGTTTGGAAGAAAATGTTGCGCAGCTTGAGTTTCGCCGTATGTTTTCCGGTGAAATGGATGCCAATAATGCCTTTGTTGATATTCAATCCGGTTCCGGCGGGACCGAGGCGCAAGATTGGGCCGAAATGCTTTTACGCATGTATTTGCGTTGGGGTGAAGATAAGGGGTTTAACACCGAGTTAATAGAGGCATCACCTGGAGATGTTGCGGGAATTAAAAGTGCGACCATCAAATTCGACGGGGAGTATGCATTTGGTTGGCTACGAACTGAAACCGGAGTGCATCGATTGGTGAGAAAATCCCCGTTCGATTCAGGTAACCGACGTCATACTTCATTTGCAGCCGTATTTGTTTCTCCAGAAGTAGATGACGATATCGATATCGAAATTAATCCGGCTGATTTGCGCATTGATGTCTACCGTGCCAGTGGAGCAGGAGGACAGCATGTGAACAAAACCGAATCAGCAGTACGTATTACCCATTTGCCTACAGGTGTCGTTACGCAATGCCAAAATGATCGGTCACAACACAAAAATAAAGACGTGGCCATGAAACAATTAAAGGCCAAGTTGTATGAGCTGGAAGTGCAGAAACGCAACTCGGAACAGCAGGCGATGGAAGACTCCAAGGCAGATATTGGATGGGGGAACCAGATACGATCATATGTATTGGATCAATCCCGAATTAAAGATTTGCGAACCTCAGTGGAAACCGGCAACACCCAGGCGGTGTTGGACGGCGGGCTGGATATGTTTATCGAGGCGAGTTTAAAACACGGATTATAAAGTGAACGACGAGACCCAGGACGAAAATAAGCTGATTGCATTACGGCGGGAAAAGCTGGCTGAAATTCGTGGCAAACGCCATGCGTTTCCAAACCATTTCCAACGAGAAAATTTAGCCAGTGAGCTGCAAGAAAAATTTGGTGAAAAATCCAAGGAAGAACTCGCGGAATTGCGGCAATCTGCAAAAGTTGCTGGTCGTGTTATGGCCATGCGTGGGCCGTTCCTGGTTTTACAAGATATGTCGGGTCGTATTCAGGCGTATATTAATCGTAAAAATCTGGATAAAGAACTGGTTGAGGAAATTGATACCTGGGATGTTGGCGATATTGTCTTCGCCGAGGGCGAGATATTCAAAACCAAGACGGATGAGTTGTCAGTGAAGGCAGAAACGCTGGGATTACTGACAAAATCTTTGCGACCGTTGCCGGAAAAGTTTCATGGTCTTACCGACCAGGAGCAGCGTTATCGAATGCGCTATGTCGATCTAATTGTGAACGAACATACACGTGAAACCTTTGTAACTCGTTCCAAGATCGTTTCATTTATTCGTAGATACTTTACCGAGCGTGGTTTCATTGAGGTTGAAACGCCCATGATGCAGACCATTCCCGGAGGTGCGGTGGCAAAACCATTTGTTACGCATCACAATGCGTTGGATATGGATTTGTACCTCAGAATTGCGCCGGAATTGTTTTTAAAGCGACTTGTGGTTGGTGGTTTTGAAAAAGTCTTTGAGGTGAATCGCAATTTCAGGAACGAAGGATTATCAACGCGACACAATCCCGAGTTCACCATGCTTGAATTTTACGAAGCCTATGCCAATTACCAGGTGTTAATGGATCGAACAGAAGATATGATCCGCAAACTTGCGTACAGCCTGTATGGCAGTTACAAAATTGAATATCAGGGCGCGGAATATGATTTTGAGCAGCCATTTTCTCGCATGAGTGTAAAAGAGTCGGTGCTGAAACTTAATCCGAATCTTTCTGAAGAAAATTTGGCGAGTGTAGAGTCGTTAAGAAACGTTTGTGAATCTCTGGAGATTCCGTTTGAAGATTCCTACGGAACCGGCAAGCTCTTAATTGAGATTTTTGAAAAGACAGTCGAAGACCGATTAGATCAGCCAACATTTATTACGGAATATCCAACCGAGGTTTCACCATTGGCGCGTCGCAATGAACAAAATCCGGAGGTAGCCGATCGATTTGAATTGTTTGTCGCCGGTAAAGAGATTGCCAACGGTTTTTCCGAGTTAAATGATCCCGAAGATCAGGTCGCACGCTTTAAATCACAAGTTGAGCAGAAAGATGCAGGAGACGAAGAAGCCATGCATTTTGATGCAGACTATATCCGGGCCCTGGAATATGGATTACCACCGACCGCGGGAGAGGGGGTTGGTATTGATCGCCTGGTGATGCTGTTTACCAATTCGGCATCCATTCGGGACGTATTGCTGTTTCCACATATGCGACCCGAGTGAGATGGAGGACATGTAGTCCTTTATAAGCGTTGTCCGGAATCCATTCCGCATGAGTGAATTTTTCTTTTCACAGTGTGTCGTAGCCACAGCGTTTCTTGTCGGAATCGCGTCATTTCAGTTTAAGTACCGTCGTCATGTTCTTTATGGCTGGTGTGTAGCCGCCGTTCTTAACTCGATCCACTTCTTTATTCTGGGCCGACCAGCTCCAGGCGCGCTTGTTTTCGTTAATGCAATTCGATTTTTGATTGCTGCATTCACTTCCAGTCGGTATTGGATGATTATTTTTATGCTATTGTCGATTGTTGGATTTGCACTTACTTTTAAACATCCACTTAGTCTTTTGGCCTTGTTCTCTACCTTGTTAGGCACGTATGGAAGTTTTCATTCGGATGATCGAAAAATGCGGCTCATCCTGATGGTATGTACCACGATTTGGGTGTTACATAATGTGCTTGCATTTACGCCTGTCGCTGCTGTAATGGAACTGGCCTTTCTGGCCAGTAATGTAATTGGTTACAGGAGGATATACGGCAGATTGAAAATATAGATGGACAGACCGAGTGAATTTCAATGCTGCAAAGTCATCTAATTTTAGTTGCTGCGCTGGCAATCAGGCAATTAGGGTATTTAGTGTAAGAAGAATAAAGATTGCAGGAAACAGCCAGTGACGGTTGTTCATCTGGCTAACTTGTTGGCTCGTTACGTCGCCAGTCTGGGTGAATAGCAATGTCCATTGTGTCTGTGTCTCTTACTGCAGGTCGCAGCAATGTTTCGAAATAAATCATCTGTCTGAAAAATTACAGTCTGTGAAAAAAGAAGATGTTTCACAATTTTCGTGTAAAATATTTTATACCAACCGTTTATATAAAAAATTCAATTACTAGGATAAAAAATGAAAATGAATTGTAAGGGTACCTGTATTTTACTTTTGTTAGCGTTGCTGTTTTCGCTAACGGCTCATGCAGAGGAGGCTGGTAAGCCACTGGCAGAAAAACTGCAGGGAGGGCAACTCATCATTACGTCATCTGTGCAGGGCTGTGATCAAGATATAAAAGAGCACTGTGATGGTCTGGGTAACAACGCAGAAAAAGTGTTTATGTGTCTTGCGGCATATGAAGACCATCTAAGTTCAGACTGCAAACAAGGTATTCTGGAAGCGGCCTTGTCTGTCAAGATGGGTGCTGCTGCTCTTGATTATTCCATTGTGGCCTGTGAAGCAGATGCGGACAAGCATTGTCTCGACGTGCAGCCAGGTGAAGGCCGAATTGTGAGTTGTATCAAAGCCCATGAGGCGGAAGTCAGCGAACAATGCATTGCAGCCTTAAAAGAAACCGGCCTTTGGCAGATAGGCAAGTAAAAATCATTTAAAGTTTCTCCTAATCACAAGGACGTTTCGCTTTTGATTGTACTGAGCACAGGGAGGTGCTCTTTAGTTAAGCAGTTGGTAATCTTCGATTAAGCGCAAGCGCCTAACGTTTTTTTCTGTGCTTTGTATCCAGCTCGCGTGAAATATTTAGTACATGGCATGGGCTATGGAGCTTGATTGTGTGCCACACGCTGCGTGGAATAGTAGCCAGATCATTGGCATTTAAACTAATTACATTATTTTGCGTGCCAGTATCCAGAATGATGTCCATTGAGCCGGATAGTAAATAGAATAACTCATCACAGGCGGGATGCATCACCCACTCATCCCAGTCTTTTAAATAATGATGTTCCGAGAGCAGCCATGATTGGCCAATTCGATCCTGGACGGGGCGCGGAGTATCCCAGAATCTTTTTCCCCCTACTACCTTTTCAACTTCACCACTGGCGTGTAAGAGAGTGTAGGTTTCCGATAAATCGATTGGTTCGAGATCGGTGTCCGGTTTAAACGGATGGGCACTCATAAGCGGTCATCTCCTTGTGCTTATTCACAGTCACGTGATCAGCTCGAATTGTGTGAATGTTTTTACACAGGTTTATTTTCTCGAGATGTGCAGGTAAAAAGTTAATGCAGATCACATTTTCAAAGGTGAGCGGTATGGCTGCGTTGGAGTAATAGTCAGTGAATTTATTGTTCGATAAAAATTGAAATACCCAGAATGCAGAGAAATGCGATCGAGAGTACAAGAAGAATATCGGATACCAATCGACTATTACCACGGATGATGTAGGCGGCCAGCGCGGCCAGTGCGGCTAGGGCAAGATACATCACAACGGCACGCATAGGCTTATTTCCCTTTATTCTTATTTGTTGACCGGAATATCGTAAGGTAAAGACAATACGGTTGCATGTAAACCTGTGGGTGAGCCGATGCTGAGTTGATTTTGTTGTGCTGCTTCAACACGTAACACAGCGAGTCCGGAAATTTTATTGCCATCTTCTTGTACTGCCGAGACTACAGTGCCAATGCTTTGATTGGAGCCATTGTCCGACATGTATATATCATCACCGGCGTTAATGCTTTTATCGTTGGCGCTCTCAAAGCGATACATTCTGCGACTCGCAGTTCCCAGATAATGCAGACGAGCCACCACCTCCTGGCCCGGGTAACATCCTTTACTGAAACTAACCCCATTGATTAATTCCATATTTGCCATTTGTGGCACAAAAGATTCTTGCGTTACTTTGGTGATGGCAGGGATTCCACTCATAATATTCAGCCATTGCCAGTACGAAGGGGGATAGATCTTTGCATTGCTAAAATCTTGATCGTTTATGTGAGTAGTAAAAGTCTCATCACCCGCGAGCAGGTAACGGGAACTCACTCCAGGAATTTTCATGCATAGTGAATGTTTGTTGCAGCTGACGTCATAGTCATTGTCAGGTGTATTCAGGTTTAAGCCACCAAGTAGTGATTCCGGGGCATTGCCTGAAATTCCGATTATCGTACTGATGCTCGACTGAGTATTGATTTCCACTTTGGAACGCAGGACAAACATTTGCAATCGTTTGATGGTGGTTTCAGCGATGTCGGCAGGCAAAATCAAGAGGAAGTTATCCTGCCACTGGCAGACGTTAAATATGGCCAGCATGCGACCTTTGGGTGTGCAGTAGCTGCTTAGCTGTCCATGTGCTGGAGAGACTTCATTGATGTCGTTGGTAAACTGTCCCTGCAAAAACGACTGCGCGTCATCACCACCGACTTCTATGCAAGTCAGATGATCAAGAGGCGTGATGACTGCATGGCCCGGATCGCTGGAAAAATTTGCAGCTTCTGGCGTCATGGCGAAATTGTGATCTGCCATTGGCGATTCCTTGCGCTTTGTTTTAGGGGCGTAATGTACAAAACCCGTTTGTCAAGCTGGTTTCTGACTGCAAAGTAATGTAATTTTCTCGCTCATGTTATACCCCCACGGGTATACAGAGCTGAGGGCAGGCATTTAAAATGCCCGCGACGTTCGTTGTTACGTTAGTCAACTAGTTAGAATTTATAATAAGCGTTGGAAGAGTGCGCACCCAACTGTGCTGGCCTCTTGAGCCGACGATAATCCAGGAGAAGGTATTCATGGGTGTGCCCCAACGACCCCTGTCCCCGCATTTGGGAATATATCGATGGCAACTCACCATGGCGTTGTCTATTTTGCATCGCCTTACTGGCGTGTTTTTAAGCATTGGCGCAGTTATTTTGGTCATGGTACTGGCATCAATTGCAACCGGGCCCGCCGAGTTCGTGGCCATTCAGGAATGGCTAATTCACCCCATTGGACAGGCGTTACTCGTATGTTGGAGTTTTGCGCTGTTTTTGCATTTGGCGAATGGAGTTCGACATCTGATTTGGGATGTGGGCGTAGGACTGGACAAATCTGTTGCCAATCAGTCCGGCATATGGGTGCTGGTATTTACGCTAGTTGCGACTGCTATAACCTGGTTCTGCGCCTGGGGGATATTTTGAAATGAGTCTGCGTACACCGCTGTCACAAGCGAAAGGACTGGGCTCCGCGAAAGAGGGTGTCGGTCACTGGTGGATCCAACGCCTTACTTCGGTAGCATTAGTGCCACTAACGATATGGTTGGTCTATTCCATCGCAACGTTTGAAAGTCTTTCTTATGGTACAGCCATCGGCTGGATGCAGGCGCCGCTGGTGGCCGTTGCCCTGGCCTTGCTGGTTGTTGTGATGTTTTATCACGTACAGCTGGGTATCCAGGTCATCATCGAAGACTATGTGCACGGATGGTTAAAAATTGTCTCCCTGGTGTTGCTGAACTTTGTTTGTATTTCTTTAGTATTCATTGGGTTATTTTCTATTATTAAAGTATCTTTATAAGTATATGACGACGAGTTATAAGTTAATTGATCATGCCTACGATGTGTTGGTCGTTGGTGCTGGTGGTGCCGGATTACGGGCGACCTTTGGCATGGCAGTCAGTGGTCTCTCTACGGCCTGTATAACCAAAGTATTTCCAACACGCAGTCACACCGTGGCAGCACAGGGCGGTATGAGTGCATCACTGGGGAACATGGGAGAAGATGACTGGCGCTGGCATATGTATGACACCGTCAAGGGTTCTGACTGGCTGGGTGACCAGGATGCGATCGAGTATATGTGCCGCGAGGCCGTGCCCGCGATCGTTGAACTGGAACATTACGGCGTGCCGTTTTCCCGTACTGACGAAGGGAAAATTTATCAGCGTCCGTTTGGCGGGATGACCACCCGCTATGGAGAGGGTATTGCGCAGCGCACGTGTGCGGCCGCAGACCGAACCGGACATGCGATTTTGCATACACTGTATCAGCAATCGCTCAAACATAACGCCGAATTTTTTATAGAGTATTTTGCCATTGATTTATTGATGGACGACGATGGCACCTGCTGTGGCGTGATAGCGCTGGATATGGCTACCGGAGAATTGCATCGTTTTCGAGCCCATCAGGTCCTGTTGGCCACTGGTGGCTATGGGCGGGCCTATTTTTCCTGTACTTCGGCACACACATGTACCGGAGACGGAAACGCGATGGTCTTGCGTGCCGGATTACCACTGCAGGACATGGAATTTGTGCAGTTTCATCCAACCGGAATATATGGATCCGGCTGTCTGATTACCGAAGGTGTGCGCGGAGAAGGTGGCTATCTAACCAATTCCAAAGGCGAACGCTTCATGGAGCGCTATGCGCCGAATGCCAAAGATCTGGCGTCTCGCGATGTGGTCAGCCGGTCCATGACCATAGAAATCAATGAAGATCGTGGGGTCGGCGAAGAAAATGATCACATTCATTTGCATCTGGAACACCTGGGGGGAGACGTTATCCAAGAGAGATTACCGGGTATTGCTGAAAGTGCGCGCATATTCGCAGGGGTGGATGTAACCAAAGAACCGATTCCGGTCATTCCTACGGTTCATTACAACATGGGTGGAATCCCAACCAATCACCATGGCCAGCTGGTAAATCTGGTGGACGGTAATCCGGATACTGTGGTACCTGGATTAATGGCAATTGGTGAAGCAGCCTGCGTTTCAGTACATGGGGCAAATCGACTCGGATCCAACTCTTTACTTGATTTGATAGTCTTTGGACGTGCCGCAGCACACCGCGCGGCGGAGCTGGTTCAATCTCATACTCCACATCGAGCATTACCGGATCATGTTACCGACAAGGTGCTGAGTCGCTTCGATGCCATTCGGTACGCAGACGGCAGTATGCCGACCGCAGAGTTGCGACTGAACTTGCAGAAAACTATGCAGACCCATGCGGCAGTCTTTAGAACCGGTGAATCACTGTCTACCGGTCTTGAAAAAGTTTCAGAACTGAATAAGCAGTTATCGGACGTAAAGGTAACCGATCGATCTTTAGTCTGGAATACCGACCTGGTGGAAACTCTGGAGCTTTCAAACCTTTTTCCACAGGCAATTGCGACCGTAGCATCGGCGCTGAACCGGCCTGAAAGTCGTGGTGCGCATGCGCGTGATGATTATAAAGATCGAAATGATGAAGAGTGGATGAAACACACGCTGGTCGATGTGTCTGAACAAGGTGAGGTAAAGATCAACTACCGGCCTGTGCATATGACAACATTGTCTGACGAAGTTGACGTGTTTCCACCAAAGGCACGTGTCTACTAGAGGAACCTAAAGGAGTTTTTAATGGCGCAGTTTAGTCTTCCGGCAAATTCAGTGGTGAAACCTGGCAAGTCGTTTCCCGCGCCTGCAAATGCCGCGAACATAAAAACATTCAAGATCTATCGATATGAGCCTGATGATGGCCAAAATCCGCGTGTCGATACCTACGAGGTGGATCTTGATGAATGTGGTCCTATGGTGCTGGACGCACTCATTAAAATTAAAAATGAAATTGATCCTACTTTAACTTTTCGACGTTCCTGTCGAGAAGGCATTTGTGGTTCTTGCTCAATGAATATCGACGGTTTAAATACATTGGCGTGTATTAAAGCAATCGCTGACGTGAAGGGGGATGTGAAAATTTACCCGTTACCACATTTGCCAGTTGTAAAAGACCTGGTTCCTGATTTAACCAATTTTTATGCGCAATACGCATCAGTGAAGCCATGGATGCAGACTGATACGCCACCGCCACCCGATCGAGAACGACTTCAGTCAAAAGAAGATCGTGAAAAACTGGAAGGACTGGAAGAATGTATTTTGTGTGCATGCTGTTCAACAAGTTGTCCCAGCTACTGGTGGAACAGTGACCGTTATCTTGGGCCGGCAACGTTAATGGCGGCCTATCGCTGGATAGCGGATAGTCGTGATGAGGCCACCGGTGAACGACTGGATGAGCTTGAGGATCCATTTAAATTGTACCGATGTCATACCATCATGAACTGTACTCAGGCCTGCCCGAAAAATCTTAATCCGGCCAAAGCAATAGCCGAAATCAAGAAGCTTATTGTTAAACGGCGTAACTAGATGACTGTGTCAGGACGATCCCCTGACCAGGCAAAACTCCGCTGGCGTTGTCGTCGCGGCACAAAAGAGCTGGATGTGCTGACAACACGATATCTGGATCATTTTTATGCCAATGCCGGCGCGGATGAGCAACGGGCTTTTGCTGCCATGCTGGAAATGCAGGACCCCGAACTCTACCTGATTCTATCCCGCAAGGAGGCACCCGCTGATCCCCGGCAAGCGAACATCGTGGCTAAGATTCATTCACTATGACTGAGATCTTCGAAGTGCAGCCTTCAAAATGGGTACTTGCATGGATTATTGTTATTCATTTGCTGGCAATGGCAGTCATAGCGATGTTTGTGCTTCCGATTGAAATCAAAGGTATGCTTGGGTTACTGGTTGTAATTCTGGGAGTATGGCAGTGGAGAAAGTGGTCGAGCCGCATCTGGCGATTACAGTTCGATGCCAGTCGTGGCCAATGGAAAATGGGCTCAGGTTATCAGGATTGGAATCTAATTGATTCCGTTCAGCCGATCTATGTAAACGATCAATTGATCTGGTTGAAATTTTATTGCGCAGGGCGTTCACTTACAGTGATTGCAGGAGTGGATTCTCTTAGTAAGGAAAAATATTTACGGCTACGAAGGAGTGTGATTTGTCCGGCAGCGCTAAAGAGCTATTCATCTTAAGCTGTGCGTTCATGACAAACTGATCATTAAATGCAATGTGTAACTAGACAAGCTGTTATTCCCTTGCCTCGACCTAATACGTTTGCGGGCCTGATGGAGCTATACGAGTCTAATTACATAAAAATCAAAAAGTTGTGCGGTAATTTTAATAAATTACATGACTATTCGTTTTCACAGGTCGAACGCGGTATGGATCTGCACCTTCGAGTGCTGGAACGGAACAAATATACCGTGACCATTAACCTTACTTATGCGTTTGCCCATTCTTCGGCCCACGAGCCGCGCGAATATCCCAATGTCATTATCCGGGTCTATTTTGATGCCATGCAGGCGGAAGTATTGCGCAGGGTGACGCGTCCCAGAGTGAGCCGTAGTGACCCACCCAGTCATTTATACAGTAAATGGCGAGATAATCGATTTTTATTCAAATGGTTAAGCTTCTGTCTTCACCAGGGGCACGGATTTTTGCCTGTTCAGCTGTAATAATTCTGTACAATAATTAGCCAGTTTCTTAATAAAATACTTTAATAACCTATCAAAAAGTACTTGAAATGCGTCCTAATCGGGGTGATTATGGAGGTCAATTAAAATTCTCTGTTTATTTGAAATTCAATGAAACCAGTTGGGGAATCAAGGGCCTAACAAACTAGAGAGAATAATTATCAAGGCAGAAAGGTGGTTAAACATGAAATTATCGACAAAAGCGCGCCACGCAATTACGGCAATGATGGATCTAGCAATTAACGATAATGTACGGCCGGTGACGCTTGCTGAAATTTCGAAGTGCCAAGGGATATCGTTATCGTACCTGGAACAGTTGTTTGCAAAATTACGTAAGCATGGTCTGGTCGTAGGTGTGCGTGGTCCCGGCGGTGGATACAAATTGTCCAGAACACCCGGCGAAATCAGCGTAGCGCAGATTATCACTGCAATCGACGAGTATCGTCCTCGCCAAGTACAGGACTATACTGCTGATCAAAGTCTGGAGAAGAAATACGTAACCCAGGTGTTGTGGGATGAGCTAAGTGACAGAATCTACGGATTCCTCAACGGTATTACTCTTAAGGAATTTGCTGAGCAGCCAAAGTCGTTGGAATCGGATGACGATATCAGTTCTGACGGTTCGCAACTTTATTCCAGTCGCAGCGCGGCATAGAATACGAAATTCCCAGCGTTTAATAAAAAAGCCCTGCTTGTCAGGGCTTTTTTTATGATCCTAGAATATACTTGACAGATCGATCCAGTAAATTTATTGTTATTTTCGTAGGTAAATATGCCTCATAAGAGGCAATTACGAAAAGTGTTCTGGTGGGTAGATCTAAGCAATTTCAATATGACCAAGTACTCGATAGGGCAATGCGGGAATTTTGGCGAAAGGGCTATAGTGCGACTTCGATGCCTAAGTTAGAAGCAGCTATGGGTATTAACCGTCAAAGCCTTTATGACACCTTCAAAAGTAAACGTGGCTTATTTTTACAGGTCTTAAAGTACTATCACGAAAACATTATAAAAGTTAATTTTGCGCCGATCGAAGAATCAATATCACCAAAACAGGCGATCTGTAAATATTTTCGTGCGCGTGCCAAGGAAGCACTAACTCATTCTGATATAAAAGGGTGTTTAGTGACAAATTCTATTGCTGAACTTGCACAACATGACGATCAAGTCGGGTTGCAAACGAATATTACACTTCAGTATATGCGATCAGTTTTTAAAGATGCACTAGAGCGCGCTAAACGTTCAAATGAAATTTCCAAAAATTTGGATGTTGATGAAACAGCAGACTTTCTCGTCAATAATGCACAAGGATTGTTTGTCATGAGCAGAATGAACCCAGCAAAAAGCTCCGTCGATGGCGTGGTGACACAAATTGAAAATCTACTAATGAAAAGCTAATAATTTATAAAGTAGGAGGAGTAAAAATGAAGCAAGAAGTAACTGTAGATGGCCTAAAAATTAATATCAACATAGAAGAAAGCGGTAGCGGCGATACGACGTTATTGATGGTACATGGAATTCCTACCAATGCTAGGTTGTGGCGACATGTGCAAGCGAATCTTCCGCAGTATCGCACCCTGGCAATGGATATGGTGGGTTATGGCCAGTCCGATATGCCGTTGGATAAATTCAAACATTCATTCATGAATCAGGCCGAGGCTGTAAAAGGAGTTATTGAAGGTCTGGGTTTGAAAGGAAAAGTCATTCTAGTTGCGCACGACCATGGCGGTGGTGTGGCTCAGGTGTTTGCAACGAAATATTGTGACTATATTAGTCGATTGGTCCTGATTAATCCGGTTTGTTTCGATCAGTGGCCCGTTTGCGAAGTAGAAGCATTAGCAGGATTGGATGGAGCGCCAGATGAAGTGTTGCAGCAGGCGCTGGGGCAGGCAGTTGCTGGATTTCCAGCGCTGATGCGTATGGGTAGTTACGATGGCGCACCGTTTACCGATAAAAATTGTAAACAAAATTATTTGCAATTTTGGGGTCGAGGTCCGGGTATGACTGGATTTAAGTCGTTAATCCGTATTTCGGCGGATCCGCAAAACTCCGATACCGATGTTGACCACAGCAAAATTACCTGTCCTACCATGGTGATGTGGGGTGAGAAAGATAACTTTATGTCTGCGTCGGCAGCAGAAAAATTAAAAGAAAGAATTTCTGGCCCAACACGTGTGCAATACATTGAACGCGCTGGACACTGGGTGCAGGAAGACCGACCTGATGAAGTTGCCAAGTACATTCATGACTTTGTTACCGAATGGGCTGGTGTCAACATTTAAGAACAGTTTAAAAATTGTTTTCGCAGGGGAGAGCTAGGAATTCTAATTTTTCTAACTGTTCTTACTGGCCTGTAATAATTTATAAAAGATCTTTTACCATATCGCGCTCTTTGATCAATTCTTGTTCGGAGAGCGCAATCATTTCCTGGGAAAATTCGTTCAGTTCCAGGCC
>CAJIBE010000105.1_pt1 | contig 70805 bp, 78 predicted proteins | sample 9199301 | NCBI WGS metagenome assembly CAJIBE01 (sample SAMEA7708291, study PRJEB35096) | sediment metagenome | biome: marine neritic benthic zone biome [ENVO:01000025]; feature: sediment [ENVO:00002007]; material: shallow marine sediment [ENVO:03000034] sea grass bed [ENVO_01000059] ... | reverse complement strand
TGCAGTCATAAAGCTAACAATTGAAATTGCCGCCACCGCTGGCCAATATACAAATCCAAGCGTGTTCTCCTGATCAAGTGTTCGTGTCCAACCGGTAACCAGGTATCCTGCTGTCCCGGCAACTGCTATTGGAAACCCAAGTGCCGCAGAGCTGCCGATCGCCTTTCTCATATCGATATTATTCCATATCAAAAACGGAACCGTTAAAGACCCGCCACCAATCGCGACCAACGCGGAAATGACACCTATACCGGAAGAAGTTACAGATAACCCCGCGAACCCAGGTATTGTTCGGCTCGGCTCAGGTTGTCTATTGAGAAACATTTGAATAGAAACATAGAACATAAACGCCGAAAAAAATATTGCGAGATAGAGAGAATTTAAATTTGCCGCCAGGAATGTCCCAATAATTGCTCCTACGATTACACCGGGACACATCTGACCAACTATGCTCCATAGTACACCTCCATGCATATGATGGGCTCGAAGGCTCGCTATCGCAGTTACAATAATCGAAGCCATGGATGTACCCAGAGCAATGTGTACTACAGTATCGGTTGCATAACCTTGCGCAAGAAACAAGGTCGTTAATACAGGCACCATGATGCCACCACCACCAATGCCCAGTAATCCCGCCATAAAGCCCACCACGGCACCGAGAATAAAAAACCATATGAAAATATCCAGCCCGGGCACCTCTTCGAAATATTCTTTCAGACTAACCAGAGTTTAATAAACGCTGTTTAATGACTCAAAAATCTGAAAACCGGCAATATAAGTACCAAAAACTGAACCTAGCGTGCTTAATAAAAATACCAAAATTAGTCGCGCAACCCGATTTGAACGCCAGCCCGAAAATTTAGTGGTATCTGCACGTACGTTTTCAAAATCCTTAATTGTTGGTTTGCGAAGATATAATTCTACTGCTGAAGTCACTACCCCTGCCCCTATTGTCGGATTCAGAGAAGTCAATGGCGCAGCCAGAAAAGCAGTTATGACCGTTAGGACATGGGCACCTGCAATTGCGGCCCCTAACGCAGACAAGCCGCCGTTAATAAGTACCCAGTCTAGAACTAAGCTCCAACCTAGTTCAGAACTCTTACTAAACCCAAAACCGAAGCCAAACAAAATTAGCCCTACAATCAGCCACGGAATAAATTTCATAAATCTTGAACCAGCAGGTACGCGTTCTAGTTCCTCGATGGTGCTTTGAGGATCCGTAATCCCTCCGTCCACTTGTTCTGCCAGCCCCGCCAAATGCCCCGCGCCAATTACAACCAGCATATTTTTGACTTCACGATCATTCACCAGCTGAATCAATTTTGCTGCCATATATTGATCTCGCTCTGAGATCAGTGGTCGAAATAGATCTGAAGCCGAAGCCGCAAATTGTGCAAATGTACTCTCTAGGACATCACCTGACTTCAACTTTTCTATTTCTTCTTCAGTAACCTTTTCATGTGTTATTACACTGGCAATTAACCCAGAAATTACATATATTTTTCGCCACCAGGGGATGCTTTTATACAAACGCTTCAAGGTAATACCGACATCGCGATCAATTAAAGCCAAATGCAACTCGTTTTCACCCGACAAACGAATCGCCACCCGCATCTCTTCTCCTGGCTGCACATCGAATTGCTCTGCCAATCGCTGCTGATATGCTCCTAGTGCGAGACTAGCGGCAACCATACTGGCTTTCCTGTTTTTAATTACTTCAAATAAATCCATATCGGCCAAAGAATTCGGATTAACGATAGAATCGTGTCGACTCTGACACAATTCAATAGCAATGGTGTCGAAGCGGCCTGACTGTATTAATTCTTTTACTGCATCCGCACTGGACCTTGATACATGAGCAGTTCCGAGCACTGTAAGCTCAGTATCACCCACTTGAATCGTTCTTATAGGCTGCGAAGTAACGCTATTAGCTGTCATGAACTTAGCAAATAATTTTTTTGATGGGTATTAATACTCAGAATACTTCTTGGAACTCCCTTTCACTTTCGCAACCGGGTATCGCTGTTCATTTATTTTCATTTTTTCTTTAGTAATACTGGCTAAATCCACATTCAATTGATCACAAATTCGCAGAACGTAAATAAAAATATCTGCAAGCTCATAGCTCACCAATTTATGCTTTGCATCAGCAAGTTTATAGGTTGCTTCCTCAGGAGACCATTGAAAATGTTCAAGCAATTCCGCAACCTCAACCGAAAGAGCCATCGATAAATTTTTTGGGCTATGAAACTGCTCCCAATCTCGCTCTTTGGCAAACTTTCGCAAATCCAACATGATATCGTTTATTTCATTTTTATCCATATACTTCTACTGCGCTGCAACCTCATATTGATTAGATTGTTCAATTTTCTCGCTTTGCGTATAAATAGCAATTAATTCCTTCACCGTTAAATCTGCAAGCTCCTTCTTGATGGATGCGTCAATCCTGCCCATCAGGGAAGATGTTGTATCAGTACTGTGTGCCACCAAATTAATGTGGTCTGAAAGATCATTACAATTTCTGATAGCATCATAGGCCTCTACAACCAACAAATCCTCAAATGGAACAGCAGGCAAATAGGCTTGAGTATCACTCATGCACCGCAAAATTCCAGCTGACTCAAAACAATTCAATGCCCTTTCAACTGGCTGTATAGGGCACATCATTCGGTCAACAACTTCTCCTACAGGCAAAGGCGGCTTCTTGGCATAAAAATTCTCACCAATGATAAGTAGTGCAGTTAGCGCGATCTGTTCACGATCGCGGTTATTCAATACCACTGACCGTGACTTTGCCATGAGGTATTCCGGATACTGCCTGTAAAAGGCAATACTAGAACCAACCAGTAAAATCAACCAGCTAAGGTAAAGCCACATCATAAAAAAGAAAATAATGGCAAAGCTCGCATAAATCGCTGTTTGCGTTGTGGATCGCACAACAACCAGCGCATATATCCAGCCTGCAGTTTGCCATAAAATACCAGCCGCGAGACCCCCAGTCAGCGCTGGAATAATGCGCACCTTGGTGTTTGGAACAAAAACATAGGTGAATGTGAATGCAGCGATAATTAAAACATAGGGAATTAACTTTGAAATTAGTTCAAGTAATGTCCCAAATGGCTCAATTGCAGAAATGGATTTCGTGACATCATGGTCTAACAATCTCGCCGTAACTCCCATTGCAGCAAACACGAGTACAGGCCCTACCATCAATACACTAAGATAATTACTAAAGCGCTCGGCAAGAGAGCGAGTTCGTTTTATTCGCCAGGTATAATTAAACGCTTCTTCAACTTTTTTGAGCAAAGACAAAACAGAATAAAATAAAAACGCAATTCCAAGCATACCTAACAAACCAACTTTCACATTATCAACGAATCCGATAATGTTACTGGTTAACTCAGGAGCCCTATCACCTAGATGAGCAAACAATTTTAACAATGCCGGCTCTATCTGATTGTGCACACCAAATGCCTTAAGTACAGAGAAACTAACAGCAATCAATGGAACAAACGATAATATTGTCGTAAACACCAATGACATGGCACGCAAATTCAGCTGACCATCTGCCAGATCGGAAACAATCAAATAGACAAATCTGGATAAACGAATCAAAATTCGTTTCCATAGCGGCAAGGCATGAAGATTAACGCCCCAAATATAATCTGTAAAAACTTTAATAACTTCGTGCATTTGAACTACTCGCTACAGCACAAACAGGACAATTAGCATCCTGTGTATATCTTACCGTTCTCCATTCCATTTGCAGCGCATCGAGTAATAACAGCCGACCATTCAGCGATGCCCCGATACTAACAACAGTTTTAATTGTCTCGGTAGCCATTACACTGGCCACCATCCCCGCCACTGGCCCAAGCACTCCATTTTCTGAACAGTTTTGCTCTTCATCAACGCCCTCGGGATAAAGACAATGGTAACACGGGCCAGATGGGAGCTTATTGTCGAATGTCGTTACTTGTCCCTCAAATCGAATAACTGCACCTGAAACCAGGGGAGTATGAGTCTGCACACATGCCCGATTGTGTCGGTAGCGAGACGAAAAATTATCGGTTCCATCCAGCACTACATCGGCCTGTTCAACCATCGCGAGTAACTGTTCGTCATCAGGTAATTTGTTTATCGCATTAATCTTGGCATCATTGTTCAGCAACCGCATTCGTTCACACGCTACTTCCGCTTTGGATCTTCCGATATCAGACAACTGATAAATAATCTGTCGTTGGATATTGGAACGCTCTATAATGTCATTATCGACAACTTGAATGCTACCGACTCCGCAGGCAGTCAGATAGAGAAGCGCTGGACAACCCAAGCCGCCCGCGCCCAGGACGAGCACATTTGCATCAAGCAGTTTTTGCTGTCCTTTTACATCTATCTGCGGCAACATAATTTGCCTGCTATAAAGTAACAACTGTTCGTCCGTTAGCGACATGTTGCTTGGTGGCATAAGTTTTCCGAAGTCAGATTTGAGTTACTTTTCTTTGTTATTAAATTCTGCCAACTGCTCTGGTGTAGCTTCTGTCTGATATTTGTCTTTCCATTCAGAGTACGGCATTCCATACACAATCTCTCGGGCCTGCTCATAGTCGATATCCAGATTCTGCTCTTTCGCTGCGGCAACATACCATTTGGATAAACAGTTACGACAAAAATCTGCAAGATTCATTAGATCAATATTCTGCACTTCGGGTTTGGAGCGAAAATGATCAATAAGCCTTCGATACACCGCTGCTTCAATTTCAATTCTCTTTTTTTCCTCTATATTCATAATATGCTAATACCTCCTTGATATACTTCCATACACTATACTATTGATTGCCACATTAATTTCCACAACTACGCCACGCAGTTATGACAAAGTATGATGATACCGTAGGTTTGATCCTTGCTGGCGGACGCGCCCGGCGCATGGGCGGTGAAGATAAAGGTCTGATCGAGTTGAACGGTCAAGCCATGATTTCGTACATTATTGCCAGCTTGCTCCCACAGGTTAATGAAATCATGATTAACGCGAACCGGAACGTTACCCGGTATAGGGAATTCGGCTTTTCAGTAATTCAGGATGAACTCAGCAATTATCAAGGTCCATTAGCAGGAATGGCAAGCGGCCTTGCACACTGCAAAACTGATTTCATCGTCACCGTCCCTTGCGATGGTCCCTTTTTATGTACTGACTACGTGGAGCGACTGCATACAGCCGCCAGAAAAAAGAAATCATTCATTAGTGTCGCGTTTGATGGCCAGCGTTTACAGCCGGTTTATGCCCTGCTGCATAAAAATTTGCTGCCAAATTTATTACAATTTCTGGCATCCGGAGATCGAAAGATTGATCGTTGGTATGAGCAACACGCATTCGCAAAAGCAGATTTTTCTGATCATTCCGAAATATTCATCAACATAAACACACCTCAAGACTTACAGGAAGCCAGCCGTACATTGTGCGAATCAAAATGAATTACAAAAACTGCCCAACTCCGTTACTAGGATTCAGTGCATTCAGTGGCACGGGGAAAACCACGCTTCTCACCAGACTTATACCCTATCTTGTCACGAAAGGTATTCAGTTGGCGATTATAAAACACGCACACCATAATTTTGATATCGACCATCCGGACAAGGACAGTTATAAATTAAGGCACGCAGGTGCGCTTCAAATGCTAATCTCGTCGTCCAGGCGATGGGCATTGATGCATGAACTTAATGCCTCTGAAAAGGAACAATCGCTTGCGGAACTGTTATCTCAAATCGATCATGAGCGCGCAAACCTGATTCTGGTCGAAGGATTCAAGAAAGAACCGATCACCAAAATAGAATTACACAGACCCAGCCTTGGACATCCATTGCTATGCGAACAGGATGAGCACATTATTGCAGTTGCAGTCGATGCTGCGGTCAAAATCCACAGACCCATTGCCACGCTAGACCTGAACCAGCACGAGCAAATTGGTGATTTCATTTTGCACCATTTTGGGCTCTAGCAACGGTAACGCGACCGGCTTGGTCAGATTGTTTGAATTCAGTTAGTAATTTTGAGGCAGACTAATGTAAAATACCCCCGCACGAGATCTACGTCTCCGCATACAGGCTATCAAATGAATATAATAAAATAAAAAAATACAATAATATTAGTCAGTTACATTATTTACTTCGCTTAGTTTATATTAAATTTATACAGAGATTTTTATTTGGCGCTTCGTCTTGCCTAGGCTGACTTAGCGTTAAAAAACGGATGTTGAACAAGAATCCAGGAGGACAATGCATGTCTAAGGAAAACAAAACCGTCACCATTACCGACAACGCGAGCGGAAAACAGGTCGAGTTACCCGTTCTCGAAGGTACTGATGGGCCAGGTACGATCGATATTCGAACATTACATAAAGAGTTGGGTTACTTTACATTTGACCCGGGCTTTGTATCTACCGCCAGCTGTGAAAGCAAGATCACATTTATTGATGGCGGCAAAGGACGATTGTCGTATCGTGGCTACCCGATAGAACAGCTGGCAGAAAAGAGCACTTTTGATGAAGTCTGCTACCTGCTTATGTACGGAGAGTTACCGCAGGCAGCAGAACTGGAAAGTTACAAATCGTCCATCAAGGAACGAAAACTGCTTAATGAGAAGACGCGCCGCTTCTTCATGGGGTTCCTCCACGATTCCCACCCGATGGCAATGTTGCTTTCAACGGTAGGTGCACTGGCTGCCTTTTACCACGAAGAAATTGATGTTCACGATCCGGTATCCAGAGAGCTGGCAGCACACCGTCTGATCGCTAAAGTCCCAACCATTGCCAGCTGGTGTTACAAATTTTCACTGGGGCTACCATTCAACTACCCCAATATTGATCTTGATTACACTGGCGATTTCCTGCACATGATGTTCAGCCTGCCCGGGCGACTGCATGAGCCCTCGCCGACAATGGTGAAGGCAATGGATTTGATCCTGATATTGCATGCAGACCATGAGCAGAACGCGTCAACGTCGACTGTCAGACTGGCGGGCAGCTCTGAAGCCAACCCGTTTGCTGCATTGTCTGCCGGTATCGGTTCACTCTGGGGCCCCGCACATGGTGGTGCCAATGAAGCAGTCATTCGCATGCTGAACGAAATTGTCGAATCGGGGAATGACCTGTCTCACTACGTGAATCGCGCAAAAGACAAGGATGATCGCTTCCGATTGATGGGTTTTGGTCACCGTGTTTACAAGAACTATGACCCTCGCGCCAAGATTATTCGGAAAATTTGCCACGAATTGCTTGAAGAACTAGGTGATGACAACCCGAATCGTCCGCTCCTAGATACGGCAATGGAATTGGAAAAAATTGCGCTGGAAGACGAATACTTTATCGAACGCAAGCTGTATCCAAACGTTGATTTCTATTCCGGAATTATATTCCAGGCGATGGGAATCCCAACCACCATGTTTACTGTCATCTTTGCCCTTGCACGCACAGTCGGCTGGTTGACTCACTGGATGGAAATGATGAGTGATCCGGACGGAAGAATCGGTCGTCCGCGCCAACTTTACACTGGTTATACAGAAAGAGATTACAAGGACATCGGCAAACGATGATTCGTATTTGTCTAGCGCCCCCTGCAGTTTAGGGGTGCTAGACATTCTAACTCAGGTCTTGTCGAAAAATGCTCGCATAACCGGAGCAAAATGGACCTCATCAACCAAAAATGAATCGTGCCCATTGATTGAATCCAGCTCTACGAGTTCAACATTACGGCCAGACTTGCGAATTCCCTCTGAAATTTCTCGCTGCTGCTGAATCGGGAATAAAATATCTGTTTCCACACCAATCACAAGAGTACTTTTAGCATGTATCTTTGCAAGCCCTGCGTTAACCGACCCACCATGCTCTGCCACATCGAATAAGTCCATTGCCCGCGACAAATATATATAACTATTCGCATCAAAAGTCTTAACAAACTTACGCGCGTTGTAATCCAAATAAGATTCAACTTCAAACTCTATACCAAACCGTTCGCTAGATCGTCGTTCCGGCGAAACCCGGGCACGGTTGAATCGCTGATGCCACTCCTCTGCAGCACGATAGGACATTAGCCCCAACTTACGAGCCAAAATCATTCCACAGGTCGGCTCTTCATCGAGCTGATACTTCCCGCGTTTAAAACCAGGATCGCAGCGAATAATTTCCCTTTGCAATGATCGAACTGCAATTGTAAAAGGCAATGCTCGTGTAGCCGCAGAAATTGTCACCAGATGATCGACTTCATCAGGAAACATTAAGGCATAGGCCAATGAGGACATCCCTCCCATCGAGCTTCCCACTACCGTATGCACATGGTCGATTCCCAAATCAAGCAATGCATGATGTGCAGACTTTGCAATATCCTCGATGCTTAAATCAGGGAACTCCAGCCCATAAACATGATTTGTTTCTGGATTGATAGAAGATGGACTGGTTGACCCAAAACAACTTCCCAGAGAATTCACACACACAACATAAAAGCGGTTCGTATCGATAGGCTTGTCAGGGCCGATCATGTACTCCCACCATCCATCTTCAGGATCCAACTCACAAGAGCATGCATGCGCTGATGGAGACAATCCCCCAAAAACCAATACAACATTGTCATGGTTATCCGATAGCGCCCCCCATGATTCATAAGCCACCACAACCTCTTTAAGCACGCCGCCTCGATGCATAACGAAATCCCCGGTCCCATAGTCACCCCGTAATGTAACGAACTGGGTTGCTGCGGTGGTATGAATGCTTTTTCGCTCAACGGCCATTACAGTACTTGTCATTGTTATTGCAACTCACTTATTAATTCCCAAATTCAAAATCTGACCACCCATCGATATCCTTATGTGTTTGCAAGGGAGAATCATCCCTGGATGCAATTGCGTGAATAATTTCTATCTTGCGCGCTGGGCGAATAATACAAGAATAAAAAGAAAAATAAACAGCAGCAGCGTTTGTTGCGGAATGGTCAAACCAAGAAATATCCAGGACACTTCTGCACATTGCCCAGACCCAGTAAACACTCGTTTTATAACGTCCTCAAATGGGAACACATCAAGCATATAAAGTAAATCCGGCCCACACTCCGGGACTTGATCGGGAGGCAGATTCTGCAACCAAATATGCCAGCCTGAAACTGCGACACCCATCAAGCTGAACAGTCCCGCCAAAATACTATAGATCCAACGCGCTTTTCCCTGCGGATTATGCAACAAACCCGCCATGCAAATGATTGCAATTACAACCAAAATTGCTCGATCTACCATACATAGTGGGCATGGATCAAGATACAGCACATTTTCCAAATACAAAATTGCAAACAACATTGAAGCAATAACGATCAAAATAATCAGCAAATTTATAAGTCGATACATTCTATTTTTCCATCCATGCGTTCAAATGATGCGTAAACGCTTGTAAACATTCAACCTCTTAAAAAATGGCACACATAGCAGAAACGCGGCTACCCCCACAATGTTTGCCCCAGCGTCAAACCAAGAAACATCCCGTCCAGGAACAAATCCCTGTATATATTCAATCACGCAACTATACAGAAACACAGCCACCGCCTTTGCAAGCAATCCCTCTCCCGACTTAATAGAAAAATCAAACGAAAGCATCAAGATAAAATAACCTGTTATATGAAGTATCTTGTCGTGCACCAGATACGTGGTATACGTACTTGAAGGCGCCAATGAAAAATACAGCGATGACAACAAAATCGCAGCAAATAATATCTGAAAAATAATTTTCAATGCCCGCAGACTTCCTATGTTTAATTACTCAAAATAAATTGGATACAACTTCTGATAATTATAATAATTTTGCCAGCTGTCTGTAATAGGTAACCAGATCATCCAGACTATAAGCCGCATTAGCAGGACTAGGGTTAGGTGTCAGGAATACTGGCGGATCAATTTGGGCGAACTGATTGATTCCCCATCCTATTTTCGTAGTTATACCATAGCCATATTTAAGAAACTGTTGAATCGCTACTTTTCCATGAATCCATATCAAGCGTGGCTTAAACTTTTCTATTTTGTTACGCAGAACTGGTGCATCCCGCTTAAAATCACTCGCTCTTAACTCTTTACCCATGCGACTGGGCCGCTTAACCACATCAGTAAATCCCAAACCATGAACTTTTAACAGGCTAACATGTGCTTCCTGGGCTGGTGTAACCTTCTGACCAACGACGAGTGCCTGATTAAAAGCCGGCCAGAAGCGATTGCGCGGATTAGCAAAATAGAACCCCTTTTCAATAGAGGGGATTGATGGATTTAATCCAACCGACAAGCAGGAAAGATCCTTTACCAGGTAGTCAGGAAGTGTGGAATTATTTGTTTTTGAATTTGGCATTTCATATTTTAAGGTCACGGGTACACAGTGAAAGTATATAATTAACATTTAATCACGTATAAGAGAATTTAAGATGGATCATTTCCCAAGAGAAGGAGAAAACAGTGCCTAAACCCTATCAAATTACCGCCATGGAAATGGGACCAATGGAAAATTTTGTGTATCTGCTAACCGACATTTCTACTCGACGTGCAGCGGTAGTTGACCCTGCGTGGGATGCGCCAAAAGTAATCGAATATGCAGAGCTCAACAATATTCAAATCACCGACATTCTGCTTACTCATAGTCACCACGATCATATCAATGGCGTCGAAGAAGTGCTCAATCGTTACGACTCGCAACTGCATTTACTAAAGGACGAAGCCGACTTCTGGAATGCAGATTTGAACAAGCCCACAATCCATTACGGGGGCGATGCAATTACGATCGGCGGAACATCTATTACGGTTTTGCACACGCCCGGACATACCCCTGGCTCTGCATGTTACCTTCTGGACAACGATGTCATCACTGGCGATACACTGTTTGTGTTCGGTTGTGGTCGCTGTGATTTACAGGGCGGAAATCCGAAACAAATGTTCAACACGTTAAAAAAATTGCGTACAGATCTGGCTTCCAGCACGGTAATTCACCCAGGCCACAATTATGCTGAAAAGCAAACTTCAACCCTGGACGAACAATTAAGTGGTAATCCATTTATGCATTTTCAGGATTGTAACAGGTTCGTAGAATACCGAATGCATACTCATGATAAAATCAGATCTACGCCATACAGGGCAGTAACTAAAAATGAGATCCTAGAATAGGTTCATCTGCTCTCGCTGGAGCAAATCAGGACGAAAAAGATCATTACGCAATTCGTAAAACTGATTACTTAACCCGACTTTTTTGCAGGCAAGTTTAAACCGGGATTGAATTAACGATGCATACTCACCCTTTCCTCGCATCCGCAGGCCGTAATCAGAACGATAGACGTGCCCACCAAACATAGAAGCCAGATAATTTAAAACCTTATTGTGCCGCAAGGGAAAATTAACCTTGAGCCAATCGGCAAAAACATCCTTTACCTCATGTGGCAAACGCAGTAGGACATAATTCGCCGAACGCACACCATGCTGCTTAGCTTCTTTCAATATCTTTTCAATTTCATGGTCATTAATTGCAGGTATCAGTGGCGCAAGCAGCACGCTGACGGGTACGCCAGCATGACTAAGCTTCTCTATTGTGTTTAGACGCCTACTTGGTGACGCAGCACGTGGTTCCATTTTAGCGGCAAGTGAATGATCTAGCGTAGTAATCGAGACTGCTACGTGAATTAATTGATCATTCGCCAACGATGAAAGCAAATCCATATCACGAGTGATAAGCGCAGATTTAGTTACGATACTCACCGGGTGACGGGTTCTTTCAAAAATATCAACTATACTGCGCGTAATTTTAAGTTTGCGCTCAATAGGCTGATAAGCATCAGTATTATTTCCAAGTGCAATCGTTTCGCAATCATAGGATTTACTAGACAACTCAGCAGATAAACACTCTGAGGCGTTAATTTTGGCAAACAGTATTCTTTCAAAGTCGAGACCAGGTGATAATTCCAGATAAGCATGGGTGGCGCGTGCATAGCAATAACTGCATCCATGCTCACATCCACGATAAGGGTTTATCGACTGATTAAATGGAATGTCAGGGGAGCTATTTCTTGTTATCACGCTTTTCGCATGTTCCAAATGCACATCGGTGTTACTGCCATCAGACTGCAAACCCTCATTCAGCTCTTTAACGACGTGTCTATTTGCAAAACGATGAGCGACGTTCGACTGTGCCCCGCGACCTCTTAGCGACTTTACGTTTCCCATCAGATTAAGATCGTTATTCGGCCTGGCGAGATAACGCAACTAATACATCTATGATTTCTCTTGCCTCCCCAAGGTATGGAACCACTTCCAGGCTTACTTGACTATGTTGCCGCCGTTTGGAATCAATAATCGAAGGAATATCTTCATGCACATGACGACCCTTCGATAAAAAATAAGGCAAAATGACTATTCTGTCGGCTCCTTCAGAAACGAGTCCGTCAATTGCATCGGGTATTGAGGGTGAGCCCAGTTCCAGAAAGGCGTGTTCTGTATGCGAAAATTCTCCTTCCATTTTAGAACGCAGCGTGGCGGCTACATTAGCCACCTCTAGGTTTGACTCTTCTCGCCGACTCCCGTGAGCAACCAATAGCAATGATTTCATATTCTGACTTGATGATAGTAGTGTCGAATACATATTCAAACACCATAAGTCCAGACGAACAAGCTCGCGCAGCTGGCTGTAATAGGCAAGAAATAGAACCGAAAAGGCTGGGGCAAAAAAAAACCCGCAGCGATTAGGTGCTGCGGGTCAGCTTCAGAAGGAGAGAAACTACGGTTATAATTATAGGAATCTGAGAGATTAAATCTTTACCCGTCATCGGGCCAAATCGACCGTTTATGACCTTTCTGAGTGGTCCACCGGAGCAGCAAGTGAGTCAGCGGCCTGATTGTCCAGGCTGCGCTTTAATTCCCCGCTCTTATAGGTTACGAGAGCCACACCATCTGGATCAATTCGAATAACAATACCGTTCATTCTTTGCATATCGCGCACAGAACCGCTTTCTCTTACCACAATAACTTCGACCCGGCGGCCTTTCTGCAGGTCATGCCCATCAAGGTTTATAAAGATTCCACCTTCGCTGATATTTCCCTTACGAGACTTAAGGGTAGTTTTCCCTGGTCGCTTTATAAGCACCTCACCTTCAAGTGGCCGACGTGGACTGCGTGGATATTCAACTTTATTAGACATAGATTCTAGCTTAGATGAAACATTACGTTGAGCAAGCAGCGCATATTGCGCGCGACTAGACGTTCCGAGGCTACTATGAACAGTGAAATAGATTTTAGGCTATTCCGACAGCAGAGCCCAGATTAGGGCGTATCTGGTATTCGGACCCGATTTGGTTATTGAATCTGCGCTTCCAGCCAGGTCTTGAATGAATTCCACCCCGAACAAAGATTTGCGCATTCTGCACTGTTTAATGCTGTACTGCGTCTTCTCAGTATCAAATAGCTAATATGAGGTAATTTATAGAATAGTATTGCTAACCCCATAAATATCAAGCCAATCCAAATAGAATATTTTTCTATAGAAGCGATCCCGGTTCGCCAGAACAAGATCGACGCCAAAATGATCACGCCAAGCAGACCCAACGTCAAAAAGCGGTTGATTCGATAAAAATCCTCTTTAATTTGATCAACTTCTAATCGATTTTCCATACGAGATACCATGGTTAAATTTCAAAGTGACGCGCTAGCTTACGATGACTTCCCCAAAGCTCAAAATCAGTACACTATTAAGTACTTCTGCCAAACGCTGGCAAAATTGCAGTCACTGGGTAACTCAATGGCAATATCTCGAAGAAATTTACTCCTGGGCACGCTGGGAATTTCCGGTTTCATTCTATTGCAATGGTTATCCGGCAAGGGGACTCGCTTATATACAGCTGACAGCGGAATCGAAAAACTGGTGCTATCGGATGATGAATGGAAGCAAAGGCTACCATCTGACGTATATCTAATTCTACGTAAGCGCAAAACCGAGATTCGCACCTCCAGCCGCTTAAATCAGGAATGGCGTCCAGGCCTGTATGTCTGTCGAGGTTGCGATTTGGAACTGTTTGAATCACGCATGAAGTATGAAAGCAACACGGGCTGGCCCAGCTTTTTTGACCATATCAAAGGTCATCTCGAAACGTATACGGACTTATATTCCGTACCACCTCAGAGGGCCTACCGATGTGCTCGGTGCGGCGGCCACCAGGGGCATTTATTTATGGATGGGCCTCTACCAACCGGAGAACGATGGTGCAACAATGGACTGGCTTTGCGATTTATTCCAACCTAAAACGCGATTCTATTTAAATATGATGAACTGGAACTGTAGATGCTATGGGACAGTAACGAACGCGCCGAGTAAAGCCAGACTAATGACCAGATAAACGCCCAGACCAAATGCTAGCTTTGTTCGCTTGGCATGATCCACCGTCAGTGTTCCCGCTTTTATGACGTGTGTCCGCTCAAATCCATTAAACATGATGAGTAATCCGGCGAACCAGGCCACTACCACCACTATTGTTAAAAACATACTTTCTCCCCTACTTCACACTCATTTATTATTTTGCTCTCACATAAAATGGCACAATTTAACCTTCTTCTTTGTGAAGCAATTAACAGTTTTATGTATATTTATTAACAACTTGGCAGACTAACTGAATTATTTACTGCAGGCGTAATCGTATGACGCTTTTAAACTGCATTTACTCTGATATAAAACGGTAGCAAACATTCTGCTGCTGGAATGAGGTACATTTCACAGGCACCCTACGAACAACATTTTTCAAGCTATATAAAAACAGATCGAACAGGGAGGAAAAGCACACGATGAGCCAGTCACTTACACTCGAGCAAGCCAACACAATGATTCAAGCAGGAATGGCCAAAGGACCGGAGCTAGGCTCGACCCCACTCACCATTACGGTTTTAGATTCGGGCGGACATCAGAAAGCTATGCAGCGTTCTGACGAAGCAACATTCTTTCGCCCGCAAATTGCTTTTGGCAAGGCTTGGGGATCTTTGGCCCTGGGTATGGCATCGAGAAATTTATTTGGCATGGGCGAGGGGCAGCCAATGTTCATGAATTCATTAATTAACCTCTCGGACCAACGCATGGTTCCCGTGCCTGGGGGAGTACTTATCAAAAATCAGCAGGGTGAAGTGCCAGGCTCTATCGAGATTACGAGCGATACCTCGGACAATGATGAGGCCTGTGCAGTCGCCGCGGTGGAAGCAATTGATCTGACAGCAGACTGCGGCAAGTAAAATCTGTTTCGCTGGACCTCGGGTTGGTGGTACTATTCGGCCGCGATTGAAACCAAACTCTCTCTAGCAATAATCCAGTTTAAATAAGCAACACATCTTATTGATATTAATGTAATTGATGCAGGAGTATACCATGATCAAACCGCATGGAAGTGCACATTTGACCCCGCTTTTTGTGGAAGACCCAAAACGACGCGCTGCGTTGCTAAAAGAAGCCGAGACGTTGCCAAAATTATTAGTAAATTCGGCTGCAGCATCGAATGCAGTCATGTTAGGTGCTGGCTACTTTACGCCACTGCGTGGTTACATGAACCGAGCAGACGCATTATCGGTTGCCAGTAATTTGCATACGGCAGACGGCGTGTTCTGGCCAACACCAGTACTCAATCTGACTAAAGATTCCTCTTCCATTCAAGGCGAATCGCGTATTGCGCTCCTTGACCCCAATGTTGATGGTAATCCGGTCATTGCAATCCAGACCGTAGAAAATATTGAAGAACTAACTGCGGAAGATCTGGAGCTTATTACGCAAAAGGTCTATGGAACCACTGATAAGGAACACCCGGGAGTTGCAACCTTTTCATCGCTTGGCAACCAGGTAATCTCCGGTCCCATCGAAGTTCTGAATTACAGTTACTTCGAACAGGAATTTCCGGAAACATTTCGCACTGCGGGTCAAATTCGAGCAGAAATTGAAGAACGCGGCTGGAAGAAAACAGTGGCATTCCAAACACGAAACCCAATGCACCGTGCACACGAAGAGCTATGCAAAATGGCACAAAGCGCTACCAATGCTGATGGTGTGCTTATCCACATGCTGCTTGGCAAACTAAAACCCGGCGATATTCCTGCACCTGTACGTGATGCCGCCATTCGAAAAATGGTCGAACTGTACTTCCCTCCCAACACGGTGATGATCACCGGCTATGGTTTCGACATGCTCTATGCCGGCCCTCGTGAGGCAGTATTGCATGCCGTATTCAGACAAAATTGTGGTTGCACTCATTTTATAATTGGTCGGGACCATGCAGGTGTAGGTGACTTTTACGGCGCGTTTGATGCGCAAACAATTTTTGATGATCAGGTACCTGAAGGTGCACTGGAAATTGAAATTTTCCGTGCTGACCATACGGCTTATTCTAAAAAACTGGATAAAGTCGTCATGATGAGAGATGCACCAGATCATAGCAAAGAAGACTTTGTGTTGCTCTCGGGAACGAAAGTACGTGCAATGCTTGCAGAAGGGGAAGACTTACCGCTGGAGTTTGCGCGACCCGAAGTCGCTAAAATTCTGATGGAGCATTATCAAAGCCAGTAACATAAAAAGCGCACTCAGACCACAGAGTGCGCTTCTCCTGCATTAGTTGGTCATTATCAAATAAAGGTCATTAACGACCGACTCAGTCGATCTTCAAATTCAAGCAGTGACTCCTGATCCTCAGACAAAAGGGCCAACGCTCCTCGACGCGTACTCATAACAATTCCTTTGAACTCACGATCATCAATAGTAACTTTCCCCTTCGGTAACTGATGTGGAACAATGATAAGCGTTACAGGAGTATTTTTACCTTCAAACACAATATGTGCTCCCAGCTTGTTCGCAATTAAGCAATTGCCAGCATGCGTTGCATGTCCAATATTTTCATCAGCCTTGACACCGTGAGGTTTCAGAAGTTGATTAAGCCTTTCGAGAGAGACATTTCCTTGCTCATCCAGAATTGCTGCTTCTTCTTTAACATGATTCAGAATTACACTAGCAAGCGAAGGTGGCGAATGTAAAGTAGATACCAGTGACACCGCGACTACTAACAAAACACTAGCGGCCATCGCTGCCCAGCGATATTTTTTACCTACCACACGTTTCTGATTCAGTTTATGTTCTACCAGAATGCGAGCACCCAACCCTTCCGGGACATCAACCTCAATAGCCTCCTTAAGTTTGCTGTTAAACCTGACTTGTTGCTCATAAAATGACAGGCAAGTAACACACTCAGCAAGATGCTGTCTAAGGTCCGCACTCGTATCCTTAACATCGGTCGAAATCATTCGCCTGGCTTTCAGACAGTTCATTTCTTCCATCATTTACATGGAGACACTTTGGTCTCCATCCTCCTCTAGCAATTTCCGTAACTTTTGCCTTGCCCTGAAAACCCGAGTCATTACCGCCCCGGCTTTCACATCCATAATATCGGCGATCTCGTCGCAGGAATATCCGCCCACTACCTGCAATACCAGTGGTTCGGCATATTTTTCCGGGATCTGGTGTAACGCTGCCCGAACAGCAATGCTATCTATATTGGCAAATGTATCCTCTACACTGGCAAAAATTTCTATTAATTCATCATCCAGCGACGTTAACTCCGCCTGAGAACTTTTCTTTTCGAATCTGCGTGCATTCTCTCTGCGCAAAATCGTGAATAACCAGCTTTTCGCCGCTTTAGCATCATTTAAAGAGTCGATTGCCCGCCACGCTCTGAGGAAGGTTTCCTGAACGAGATCCTCCGCAATCCCTTGGTCTCGAGACAGCCAATAACCATACCGATACAGGTCCTTTGAGTAGGCATGCACCATGGACTCAAATCCTTGCTCTTTTGTAGAACTCATAGTAATTAGACCGGACTTTCTATTCTGGTCTTTCAATTCTCTGGATACCTGTGATCAAGTGGATTGACTCGCCAGATTTATTTCACTTGGAGGCGGGCATTGGGTCTACCAGAAGCTCTGGATCGATATAGGCGTCCTGCCAATTCATTCGCCAATCGAGATGTGGACCGGTTACTCGGCCAGTCGCCCCTACCTTCCCGATTAATTCGCCCTGCTTTACATCCTGGCCAACAGAAACCAGTACTGCGCTTAAATGTAGAAAGGAAGACGACAGCCCAAGACCATGGTCCAACACTATCGTGCCACCGGAAAAATACATATCTGAGTTACTGTAAGTTACTCTTCCAGCTGCAGGGGCCCGCACTGCAGCACCGACGGGAGCAGCCACATCCACCCCATAGTGTGGGCGCCTCGGTTCACCGTTTAAAATACGCTGCGAACCGTAAACTCCGGTTATTGAACCCATAATCGGCCAAATAAATCCGCTGGCAAAATCGATTCGCATATCTACCGTGCTCCGGGCCTCACGAATGGCGGCCGATTCATTTAGAATCCTGATCAGGGACTCTGCATCTGGATTAACTTTTTTGTGAGGTAAGCCATCTATTTTCTGGATCTGGTATTCACGTTTGGTAATTTGTAATGGGTAAATACATTTTGATTGATCTGGTGCCATCAAGGTCAATTCAATCTGCGCGGGCGCATCACGATCGAATCCGAGTATAAAGCGACCATCCTGAAAAACGGCAACAGAAGTTTGTTGGAGGAATACTGCAGACCCAGGTTCAATTTTCCCCTGAACCAGCCCGCCCTGGATCAAGTTTCCCTTCAAGTGGAAATTTTCCACGCACGGCCATCCAGCAAGTGGATGAAGCGCTAACGTGAAAGCAGTAAACAACAGAATTCGGCGTAGCATTACGGCTACGATAACGATCTAATGAGAACTTTACAAACTTTCCATTGGCCGACAAATGGAATTGTGGCCAGACTTATAGAATAGAATGGCGGAAAAATTCGTAATTAATTAGGAATTTCTATTACTATTTTTCAATAATTTTTCTTCAATACGCGCTTTTAGCACCAACGTATCTTCTCTATTTCGATCTGTCGAACCCGGCTTTTTTGAGGTTCGTTTATCACTTTTAAATCGGGATATTAAGTCTTTCATAAGGCAATCTAGGCTCAGTTCCGGAAACCACAATTTTTACATTACTTCATCCATAGTTTGTGAAAATTTGGTCTATGTGGCTGTGTTTATTAGATAAAACCAAACAAATCCATTGATTCTGTGACTAAAATCCTAATTATTTCTCTACCTGAATCACCCTACATAATCTCTACATCTATCCCTAACGTGCCATACAGGACAACCAATCGTAAGACTATAAATTAGCTAATTAATAGATATAATTGCCAAAAGTACATATAAACCTTATCGGGAGGAAATAAAATATGACATGTAATGTTGGTGATACAGAAAGAATGGCTCGAATTCTGATTGGAATGCTTATTATCGGCATTGGACTGGCAGTTCCTACCTGGTGGGGAATTATTGGCGTGATACCAGTATTTACCGGATTACTGGGACTATGCCCGGCCTATTTGCCATTTAATATTTCGACTAAATAATTCGCAGACAAATTTTTTTAGGGCTAATTACCTGAAAATAATTCACCCCTTACTGCCAATAATTTCGGTCCTCAGTGAGCTTGACCTGGCAATAAGACTAAAATTCGTAGGAACACTATAAAACAACAACAGACAGGCACGAATCAGGAGAAACACTAATGTTTGGATTAGGAAAAAAGAAGGACTATACAGCAACAATAGTCAACACAGGAGAGAGTTTCGAGGTAAAGGGTGGAATTAATTTACTGCAAGCTGCATTGAACGCAGGAATTAAGTGGCCACATGATTGCAGAGTAGGAAGTTGTGGCACTTGCCGCGCAACTGTTAAAAGCGGAAAAGTAAAACCGCTCAATGACTTTTCATACGTTCTGGATGGAGAGCAACTTAAAAATGGAATGGTGCTCGCCTGCCAATCCAGATTACAAAGCGATGTGGAAGTAGAAGTCGATTTTGAGCAAGGCGCTATAAACTAGCTAGAAAATAAAATCTTATTGCGGAGATTCTTTACTCAATCCTGTTACAATTTTGTAGCACATATACCAAAGCAGGATCTCCGTTTTTCGAATCTTTTTCCTCATGCGGACCTTAAACTGGGAACCAGTTGAGTATTTTAGTGGCGCCTGAATCGCATCCATTACTTATTCTCCAATTAACTCATTGTCATTATGGCGACGAAAAGTGCGAAGAGTTATTACTTCGCACCGAGTTTTATAATTTTTGAAATATGGTAATTCAGTAGCGTCTTATCATTATCAGATAAGTTCGCGTCCCCACCCCCAATTTCTCCCAATAATTCTCGTGGATTAATAATCTTCACGGTCACACGTTCTTTTGGAGTTTTGACAAACCACTCGGGAAATATAACCACACAATTCACATTTACAGGCTTCCCAACGCTTACATACAGTTTATTCTCAAGCCATTTTTTCACCGATTTCATATAAGCAAGTGGATTCGCATCAGGCTGATAACCATTCAACAAAATTTGATCATCACTATACTCTATAGCGGCTTCGCTATTCTTTGGCGTTCGCCAATTACAAACATTTACTAATACGATGCCTGCCTGATTTACAACAATGTAGTCAATTGTGTCGCTTCCAATAAATACATCTTTATAAATCGTGCTCCCCGATTGATCACTGTAGGATCTAATTACTTCTCCAACAACTGGCTCACCATTTTTCCCGAGACGTATAAAACGGAGATGATCTTTAAAATCTCTTAACTGATAAATAGAGAATGTCATGGACACCAGAAACAAACCCAGCACCACGATCGGCAATGGAGGTGCTTTTGTATACCATCTGAAAATTTCCAGCAGTAAACACGCAAACAGAAATCCAGTGACTAAGAAATATGGTCTTATGCGTTGCTGAAATTGTTCACGAATTAAATCATCCTGCCGACATACCTGATTAGACTCAAGCAAATCTTTATATTCGGCAGCACGTTGAGATTGCACATCTTCTACCATGAGTGAAACTCGCTCCATCGATAATCTGGGTATCGTTATTTTGCATACTTCCATCTTCCATAAAGAAAACGGTATGCGATCCTGGTTGTGAAATAAGGTAGCAGCGGTCTGTTATATCGCGGAACGACACCGGACAAACGTAAAAAGTGTACGGTTAAATGGTAACTTATGTGGTGGATATAAATAGTTAGAATTTCTTTCAGTCAATTGAGTTAAACAACTACACTCAGCCATTACATTTTCTTTGGTTGATGCGCTCACTTGCGTATACCACGTTTTTTCAAATAGTTATCAATACCCAGCGAGAGCATTTTTTCCGGCGATTAGTCCATTTTCAATCAAGCCGCCCATATACAATTCTCCTTACCGATCCCACCGTACGAGATACCGCTATCTACAAAAAAGAGTCCCGATTCAAAGTTTTTAGACAGTTTCTGGCTTAGTATCGTGAAAATTCGTTTAACAATATAGTACTGAACCTCGCTATTTATGCCATTTAACCCTAGGTATGCCAAATGTCCGAAAAAGTAATTTTTCTGGAATTTAATGAGATTTGCATTGATTTAATAGACGCATGGATTAAGGAAGGAAAGCTGCCAAATTTTGGCAAGTTACAATCGGAGTCCAGCTTCTTTAATACCCTGTCAGATGCAGACGTACCCTTTCTCGAGCCGTGGATTCAGTGGCATTCGATTCACGTGGGAAAATCTTATGATTCTCATCAAGTCTACCAACTTACTGACGGATTAAATTGCGAGTTGGAAAATATTTGGGAGGCCATTAATAAAAGCGGCCATAATGTCGCCTCAATTGGCTCTATGAATGTGCGTCATTTTGAAGGGGAAAATTGCGTCTACATTCCCGACCCATGGTGCTTTAAACAAAAAACACATCCTGTAAATTACCAATCATCTTATGACTTTATTTCCAGAAGTGTAACAGACCATTCCAGACATTCTTCGAATGACTTGGTTAATAAAACAAAGGTATTAACACAGCTTTGGCAAAATGGGCTATCTATTTACTCCATTAAAGAAATTATAAAGCAGCTGGCACTTGAAAAATTTAATTATGAGAAATACAGCTGGAGAAGACCAATTCTATTGGACCTTATTCAATTCGATTTCGCTAAGAAAATAATCCAGGATAAAAATCCAAAATTCATTTCATTTTTTTCCAACAGCGTAGCGCACTTTCAGCACTCTTACTGGCGTTATTTTCAACCACATAAGTTTGCAAGCTCGATCGGGGAAGAAAGTTATGAGCTATACAAAGATGCAGTTTATTATGGCTATGCAAAGTTAGACACGCTTCTTGGAAAATTTATGCGTCTCGCAGAAAACAATGGATATAAACTTGCTGTTTGTTCTGCTCTAAGCCAACGGCCCTATCTCGATTACGAAGAAAAAGGCGGACGACATTATTATCGAATCATTGATGAATCCAGACTTCTGGAGAGTCTTGGCATTGATTTGCAGTCTGCGTCAATTAATCCAATTATGGCTCAACAATATAAACTACATACAAATGATACTGGCCTAAGGAACAAATATATAAAATTATTAGAAATGCCAAAACTGAGTCACAATGGTGCCCAACTATTTGAGGTTTATGCGGAAGAATCAAACTCAATTGCATTTGGTTGCCAGATTTATGATCAAATGGATCAAACTTCAGAAATAATTATCGACAAGAAATCTCTTAAGTTTTTCGATTTGATGTACAAAATGCCTGATATTAAAAGCGGGGAACATGACCCGTCAGGGCTATTATTTCTTCCAGGTAAATTAAATTACGTTAGTCAGAATAAACCCATCTCGATCCTTGACATTACGCCAACATTGCTAAATATAATGGGCGTAGGCCAAAACAATGAATTTTTCAATTCATGTGAAGGTACATCCCTCTTGAAACAATAATTGTAACTACGCAAAAACGCACTGCACTAGAAATTTTTAGCCTCTTTTATATTGTAATATTTTCATGTGCTATCACGTGTGCAAGCGCATCCTCGAGTATTGCGCGCGATTGTGCCGTGGTTGCATGAAGATAGGAATGTAATGAGGCATCATCGTCGTTCCTGTTTTCACATTCCGCACTATAAACTTCAAAAGCGACCAGACTTTTAATCAATTCTGTAAGGTGTTTTGGGCACTCGCACTGAATTGCCGTGGGATATCGACTCAAACTTTCCAATTGGGCATAACTGTAACGTCGAGTAGGAATTGCTTCTTCCAGAAACACGGTGGCTGATGATGAAGTCGACATCATTCTGGAATCTCCTCCAGCACGATCAATACACAACCTGGCCAATTCGTATACATCAATTGAAGAACGAATAGTACTTACCTGCGGTCCTTGAAGTTTGTTAATTTCCGATTGAGACCCAAAACCATATAAAACAACGGCATGCCAAGCGCCTGTTTCTTTAATTAGCTGATTGACTAATTCTTGGGTTTTTTCGTTAATAGTAGGACGTTCAGTGATAACCACATGTACCAGATCCTTCGGATTTTTTTGATGCCATTCTTCCAACGAATTGACATGCCCAACTACTTTAATCCCGCTAAAATCAGACATCCCATCCAGCACTCTTAGGGGAAACTCATCACCTACCAGCAATACATTGCAGCCCTGCAAAACTCCAGCGTGATCTTGTTCGGATGCAATTCTTCGGGCGGAAAGACCAGCAGCCGGCTCTAGGGACTGATCCCATTTTGCCTTCAGTTCGTTTACCGAGAGATGCGCAATTGTTCCAATTGAATTTCTACGATCGACGAGATTTTTCAGCAAAAACAGTTTCGAAAGATCATCGTTATCATATACTCGGTCACCCGAATCCGAACGCTTCGGAGAGATTGCGTTGTAGCGTCGCTCCCAGGCCCGCAATGTTTCCGTCCCTATTCCCGTAATTTTCGATACCGCACCGATTTTATATTCGTCCTGTTTCAAAAAGTTTTCCATGTTCAAGCATCCGTATAGTTAATATCTAGGAAAATTATAAGTAATTTTAGATAATGTACAAGTATATAGTTCTACATGTACATATACTGTACAGATTAATATGTACCAATTAAGTCTGTTGATGTATCCCGCTTTGACAATGAGAAATTTGCGCGCCTATTCGAAAATGATATGAGCGACTGCTATTGCTTTATCCAGAGGCAATATCAAAATATTAATGCTTAATATTGGTGCATAACTAATTATAAGGCACTAATTAGGTGCATTAATTGACCCATTTTACCGCCTCATCATCCTACTATCTCCCTGCTTTTAAACCTGAATTTATATTTTTATAACTAATAATCAGTAGGTTAGCAAGATATTAGCATATCAATAATCAGCCTCGAATAAATGTGGCACAAATCGTGCGATACCCCACGCGTAAGCGCTACATGCACTTAAGCCGGGCTAAATTAAATTTTCAGCCATTCAATTTAGCCACGTTGTTTAGATAAAACAGAATTGGAGAAGTTAAATGAAAAAGCTGAGTATTAATTCTATCTTGTGCACATTGATGCTGTCTTGGCTATCAATGGCTCAAGCCGAAACGATTAAAGTGGGTGTTCTTCATTCACTGTCAGGAACAATGGCAATCAGTGAAACTACCCTGAAAGACACCGTTCTAATGATGGTAGAAGAACAAAACAAGGCCGGCGGTCTTCTGGGTAAAAAACTCGAAGCAGTCGTAGTTGATCCGGCATCTGACTGGCCGTTATTCGCCGAAAAGACGCGAGAGCTATTAGAAGTTCATAACGTGGATGTCATATTCGGATGCTGGACATCAGTGTCTCGAAAATCGGTATTGCCTGTAGTAGAAGAATTAAATGGCCTTCTGTTTTATCCCGTTCAGTATGAAGGCGAAGAATCTTCCAAAAACGTTTTCTACACAGGAGCTGCACCAAATCAACAAGCTATCCCTGCCGTAGACTATTTGATGGATGCTGGCGTGAAGCGATGGGTGTTAGCTGGAACAGACTACGTCTACCCTCGAACAACCAACAAAATCCTGGAGTCATATTTAAAACTGAAAGGTGTGGCTGAGAAAGATATCATGATCAACTACACCCCGTTTGGTCAATCTGACTGGCAAACCATCGTATCTGAAATCAAAGAATTCGGATCAACAGGCAAAAAGACTGCCGTGGTTTCCACTATTAATGGCGATGCAAACGTACCGTTCTACAAAGAACTTGGCAACCAGGGCATCTCTGCTGAAGATATTCCAGTAGTAGCGTTTTCAGTGGGCGAAGAAGAATTATCAGGAATTGATACCGCTCCATTGGTTGGTCACCTGGCTGCATGGAACTACTTCCAAAGCGCAGACAGTGAAGCTAATGAAGAATTCATTGAATCATGGCATGCATTTATTAAGAATGAAGAGCGTGTGACCAACGATCCAATGGAAGCTACTTATATTGGTTTTAAGATGTGGGCGGAAGCTGTCTCCAAGGCAGGGACAACTGACACTGATAAGGTCAGAGCATCCATGTACGGAATTGAAGTTCCAAATCTAACGGGTGGTATCGCAGTAATGAATACCAATCACCATCTGTCAAAACCGGTATTAATCGGTGAAATCCAGGATGATGGGCAATTTGAAATCGTATGGGAAACAGACGGAGTCGTGAAAGGTGACGCCTGGACTGATTATCTCCCCGAGAGTGCTGTGATTGTCTCCGACTGGTCAGACCCAGCCATAAATTGTGGTAATTTCAACACCAAAACCAAGAAGTGTTCTGGGCAGAATTATTAATGCTACTTAATTAAACATTATTCTCTCGTCGAGTATTGGGCGTTCTATTTATAGAGCGCCCATTTTTTTGGTACATTAGACATATGCGCACACTAATTCCAATAATTGCATTCATTTTACTCGCCTGCTCTACCTTCGCATATGCGGACACTCAAGACCCCAATAGAATTGAACATTCATTTTCTGACATAGTATCAGGGCTTACTTCAAAAAATTTCGACACAAAAGCAACAATCATCAAGGAAATTGAAACATCAAATCACCAACAGTCTCTAGCAATCTTAAAAAGCCTTCTGGAAGGGAATGTCTATTACATAAAGTCTAACAAAACTATCGTAATTGCAGAGATATCAGGCAAGGAGGCAATTATTTCAAATGCCGTTAACGGTGAGTTGATTGGAAAAACAAAGAAAAAGAAATTAAAAAAAGTTGGTATAAATAATAAGCTACGCCGAGTTCTGAATGCCTCAATAGCAAAACTTAGCCTGGGAAATGAAGATCCAAAAGTAAGAAAAGCTGCAGTAATAGAAATGTTCAAAAATATTAATGCTGACACAGCGTCAATATTTAGCGAACGCCTGGGTCAGGAAAAAGATCAGAATGTAATTTCTGCCTTACGCACTGGAATAAACATTTCAAATTTGAAGCTTGGCGACCATGACGAAAAGCTTTCAGCAATAAATTATTTGTCCGATTCACTCTACCCTGAAGTTCGTGTTGCACTAAACAACATGGATAGAAATCTGGACTCCACAGTGAGTGACCCAAAAACCCAGGAACTTAGATTCGCTATCCAGGAATCATTAAAAAACATAAACTCCTATTTAGGCATTTACAAGCAGATTGAGAACATATTTTTCGGAATAAGTCTGGGTTCAGTACTTTTACTTGCCGCGGTAGGATTAGCGATCACGTTTGGCGTGATGGGTGTAATCAACATGGCCCATGGGGAGATGCTCATGCTTGGAGCATATACCACCTACATGATTCAAAGATTAATGCCCAATGCAATTGAGTATTCATTACTTTTTGCAATTCCAACGGCATTTATACTCACGGCAATCGTTGGCATAGTAATCGAACGTGGTGTAATTCGATTCCTCTATGGCCGCCCCCTAGAAACACTGCTTGCAACATTCGGTATCAGCTTGATTCTTCAACAAGCGGTACGTACTTTTGTTTCACCCCAGAATCGCGCCGTTGAAACACCACACTGGATGAGCGGTTCCATTGAAATTAATCCGGCATTATCTCTGACCTACAATCGAGTCTACATCATAGTTTTCGCGCTTCTGGTACTTGCCGGGCTTATGCTACTGCTTAACAAATCGCGCTTTGGCCTGCAAGTGCGAGCCGTAACTCAAAATCGTCCAATGGCTAAAGCCATGGGAATTCGAACAGATTGGATAGACGCATTTACGTTCGGATTGGGTTCCGGAATTGCAGGAATGGCCGGCGTTGCACTAAGTCAACTCACCAACGTTGGACCAAATTTGGGACAAGGATACATTATCGACTCATTTATGGTGGTTGTGTTTGGCGGTGTTGGAAATTTATGGGGCACCCTGTTCGGCGCAATGACGCTGGGAATTGCCAACAAATATCTCGAGCCATTTACAGGGGCCGTAATCGCGAAAATTATTGTGCTCGTATTCATTATTCTTTTTATACAAAAGAAACCACGCGGCATGTTCGCACTCAAGGGTCGATCAGCAGAGACTTAAGCAAATGCACGAAAAATCTCTTATTCAACAACTGCTGCTTAGTGACGTAGGAAGTAAAATTCTCACCGCCGTGATAATTGTTGGGGCAGTTTTGGTTCCCATCCTGAATTTGGCAGTACCCGAAGACTCAGCATTTTATTTATCGACATACACCGTAACACTTCTTGGCAAATATCTATGCTTTGCCTTACTTGCACTGGCCGTTGATTTGGTATGGGGATATCTTGGAATACTCAGCCTAGGTCACGGCGCATTTTTTGCGCTTGGTGGCTATGCAATGGGCATGTACCTCATGCGTCAAATCGGAGATCGTGGAGTATATGGAAACCCTATTCTTCCCGACTTTATGGTTTTTCTTAACTGGGAAGCATTGCCTTGGTACTGGTACGGTTTTGATCATTTCAGTATTGCGTTTCTCATGATTTTTTTGGCGCCCGGAATTCTTGCTTTTGTATTTGGCTGGTTGGCATTCCGATCCCGCGTAACTGGTGTATACCTGTCAATCATGACACAGGCAATGACATATGCATTGATGCTTGCATTTTTTCAGAACAACTTTGGTTTCGGCGGCAATAACGGGCTCACCGATTTTAAAGATTTCTTGGGATTTAACCTGCAGGAAAACAGTACAAGATGTGGACTATTTGTTGCATCTGCTATTTCCCTGCTCCTTGGCTATGCGATATGTAAGTATATTACCCAGTCACGACTTGGAAGTTTAGCGAAGGCAATACGTGACGCCGAAAGTCGCGTAAGGTTTATGGGCTATCGCGACGAACATATTAAATTATTCATTTTTGTTGTCTCAGCAATGCTTGCAGGCGTAGCAGGCGCACTGTATGTACCACAGGTTGGAATTATCAATCCCAGCGAGTTTGCTCCCATTCGCTCCATCGAACTAGTAATTTGGGTCGCGATTGGTGGACGCGGAACGTTGTATGGAGCAATTCTGGGAGCCTTTGTAGTTAACTATGCAAAAACGTTTTTTACTGCCTGGCAGCCTGAAGCCTGGCTGTTTTTATTAGGTGGAATTTTCGTATTTGTTACCGTCTTCATGCCAAAAGGAATAGTTGGACTTTACCAGCAACTGGATTCCAGAAAACCGGATAAAAAGAATTCTTCTAGTCGATTGAAAATCAAACCCAAGCCCCAGTCATGAGTGCTCAAGAATCGATATTGTATTTGAATAACGTTACCGTTAGTTTTGACGGATTTAAAGCAATTGATTCACTAAGTCTTTATATAGAAGAAAATGAATTGCGGTGCATTATCGGTCCTAATGGCGCAGGGAAAACCACCATGATGGATATTATTACCGGAAAGACCAAACCTGACGAAGGTGAAGTTTATTTTGGTGATCATGTTGATTTAACCAGACTGGATGAAGCACAGATTGCAAATCTGGGTATTGGCAGAAAGTTTCAGAAACCTACCGTTTTTGAAAACCATACGGTATTCGAAAACCTTTGTCTCGCACTAGATGGTGAACGCAATGTTTTCAGCAATCTGTTTTTCAAATTAAATAACGAGAAAAGAGAAAAAATTGATTATTCACTAGAAACTACAGGTTTGACTCAGGAACGAGACCGTTTTGCTGGTGAACTCTCACATGGGCAAAAACAGTGGCTGGAAATTGGAATGTTAATCACTCAAAATCCAAAAGTATTACTGGTTGACGAACCTGTTGCCGGCATGACTCACCAGGAATCAGAACGAACAGCAGAACTCCTTGAAAATTTGGCAACGAACCATTCTGTTGTTGTAGTTGAACACGATATGGAATTTGTACGCTCAATTGCAAAACGAGTTACTGTATTACATCAAGGTAGCGTGCTCGCGGAAGGCACCATGGACAATATTCAAAATGACAAACGCGTGATTGAAGTTTATCTGGGTGATTAACATGCTAAATGTATCCTCAATCAATCAATACTATCGAGAAAGTCATACATTATGGGACCTCGATCTCGAAGTAGTAAAAGGCAGCGTCACCTGTTTAATGGGCCGAAATGGCGTGGGGAAAACGACATTACTCAAATGCATCATGGGTCTGGAGAAAACTTCAGATGGATCTATTTTGTATAATGGCGTCGAACTAACCAGCCTCCCTGCAGAAAATAGAGCCGGCCAAAAAATTGGCTATGTCCCCCAGGGCCGGGAGATATTTTCACAACTTACTGTGGAAGAAAATCTGCACACTGGTTTAATAAGCACTAAAAAAAATACATTACCCGAATTGGTGTTCACATTGTTCCCAGTGCTAAAAGATATGTTGCACCGTAAAGGTGGAGATCTTTCTGGGGGTCAACAACAGCAGTTAGCACTGGGTCGTGCATTGGCAATTGAGCCAGAACTCCTGATACTAGATGAACCCACTGAAGGAATACAACCAAATATCGTCAGAGAAATTGGTGATATTATTAACAAACTAAACATCGAATTTGGCCTTACTGTATTGCTTGTGGAACAAAAATTACCTTTCGCCCGAAGAGTAGCGTCAAATTTCTGCATAATGGAGAAAGGCCGCAATGTTGCACAAGGAGCTATTGGCGAATTAAACGACGACCTGATTGATCGATACCTAAAAGTATAAATTGGAGAGGAGCAGCATCATGAAACGACTACACTTGAAACTGTATTTATTGATTTCGTTAATATTATTTTCTGATTTATCCGTCTCCCATCCAGGGCACGGCGATGGTGTTTTTGACGGAACAATTCACTCTAATACGTATTTTATAATTTTGTCTGTCTTGATTTTTGCAGGACTATTAGCACTCAGGTTACTTCGCAGATAGTCAATTTTCAGCCGCATATGACAACGTCGGCACTTAGTAGTAGTTCCATCGGCTGGAAAGCCGATCTTGAGCTTGTATTTGAAAGCAAAAACAATGGAACTGCTCTGGTAAGAACACAGCATCATGGCCCTCTACTGGTGCAGAAACCTTTTTATCCGGAAGGCGCCCATTGCTGCCACGCATACATCATCCACCCCCCTGGAGGAATTGTTGGCGGGGATTCTCTAAATATGAACACGGAAATCAGGAGCAACGCGCACGCATTACTGACCACACCAGCAGCGACCAAGTTTTATCGTAGCAATTGCCAGAATGCCTTTCAGAACCAAACATTCAATCTGGACGAGAATGCAATTCTCGAATGGCTTCCGCAGGAAACGGTTTACTTCAACGGCGCATATGCGGAGACTAAAACGAGAATAAACGCCACCCCGAATAGCAGATTTATTGCCTGGGAAATTCAGTGCTTGGGACGACCAGCGGTGCAGGAGGATTTTTCCCAGGGTTCAAGCACACAGAAGTTTGAAGTTTGGCTAGACAAAAAACCGGTTATGCTTGAATGTAACCGGCTTAAAGGTGGCGCAAGTATTTTGTCAGCCGCATGGGGATTACGAGGTCATAAAGCGCTAGGCACCATGATAGTAAGCAATGGGTGTCAATCGGATATCATTAACTCAATAAAAAATGATATAAAAGCATCCTGCTCTATAACCATGGGACTCACCTCTTTTAATGGTTTATTAATCATTAGAGCAATGTCACGATACGCGGAAGGGGTAAGGGAATTATTTACCGAAATATGGGAGTTACTGAGGCCAACTGTACTAGGCCGGGAAGCGAGCGCTCCACGAATTTGGCAAACATAAGTTAGGCGATATTAGGAGTCGTTATGGAACTATCACCTAGAGAAAAAGATAAACTACTACTATTTACCGCAGGATTGCTGGCAGAACGCCGGAAGAATAAAGGATTAAAATTAAACTACCCGGAAACGATTGCCCTTATCTCATGCGCAATCATGGAAGGCGCACGTGAAGGTAAAACAGTAGCTGATTTAATGGAGGAAGGCCGCACCCTTCTGACACAGAATGATGTAATGGATGGGATTGCCGAAATGGTGCATGAAGTTCAGGTTGAGGCTACTTTTCCCGATGGCACTAAATTAGTAACGATTCACAACCCAATCATTTAGGTAAGAGAGGTCAATATGATTCCGGGAGAACTTATCGCGCAGGCAGGTGAAATTGAAATTAATCGCGGGCGTGACAAACAAGAAATTGTAGTAGCTAATACTGGCGATCGACCTATTCAGGTAGGATCTCATTACCATTTTTATGAGACCAATTCTGCTTTGAACTTTGATCGCGAAAAAACACTTGGGATGCGTCTGGATATACCTGCAGGAACTGCCGTTCGATTCGAACCTGGTCAGGAGCGTACGATACAGCTTGTAAGTATAGATGGTGACAAAACGGTCTATGGATTTAATTCAAAAGTGATGGGCAAACTGGAGTAAACAGCAATGGGTAAAATCAGCAGACAAGCCTATGCAGAAATGTATGGCCCAACACAAGGGGATAAAGTTCGGTTGGGAGATACTGAACTGTTTATAGAAGTAGAAAAAGATCTTGCCATTTACGGAGAAGAAGTAAAGTTTGGCGGCGGAAAAGTAATACGTGACGGCATGGGACAGAGCCAACTATGCACAGACGATGTTGTCGACACCGTAATAACCAACGCACTGATTCTAGATCACTGGGGCATTGTTAAAGCAGATATCGGCATCAAGAATGGGCGAATTTCCGGAATAGGCAAAGCAGGAAATCCCGATATTCAGCCTGGTGTGGATATCGCGATTGGCGCTGGTACTGAAGCCATCGCTGGTGAAGGACAAATCCTTACCGCGGGTGGAATCGATGCCCACATACACTTCATATGCCCACAGCAAATAGAAGAAGCGCTTATGTCTGGCGTCACAACTATGCTGGGAGGCGGAACCGGCCCAGCTACTGGAACCAACGCAACTACATGCACGCCTGGCCCCTGGAATATTCATCGAATGCTTGAATCTGCAGAAGCATTTCCAATGAATCTGGGATTCCTGGGAAAAGGAAACGCAAGCCTTACGGCACCGCTGGAAGAACAGGTTGTAGCAGGAGCAATGGGCCTTAAACTTCATGAAGATTGGGGAACAACTCCAGCCGCAATTGACTCCTGCCTGCGTGTTGCAGAAGAGTTCGACATACAAGTAGCAATCCATACCGACACCTTGAACGAATCCGGTTTCGTCGAAGACACTATTGCTGCATTCAAAAATCGGGCAATTCACACGTACCATACGGAAGGCGCGGGTGGTGGGCACGCACCGGATATAATTCGTGCTTGCGGCGAAGCTAACGTACTTCCTTCCAGCACAAACCCCACTCGCCCATATACGGTAAATACTGTCGACGAACATCTAGATATGCTGATGGTGTGCCATCACCTGGATCCAAAAATTCCCGAAGATGTTGCATTTGCCGAATCACGCATTCGTAGAGAAACAATAGCTGCTGAAGACATACTGCATGACCTCGGCGCATTCAGCATGATCGCTTCTGATTCACAGGCCATGGGTCGAGTTGGCGAAGTTATCTGTCGAACATGGCAAACTGCTGACAAAATGAAAAAACAACGCGGTGCCTTGCAGGAAGATTCAATCGAAAACGATAATTTCAGGGCAAAACGCTATGTTGCGAAATATACAATCAATCCTGCCATAACACACGGCATTGCACATGAAGTAGGGTCAATCGAAGTTGGTAAAATTGCTGATCTTGCACTTTGGAAACCCGCTTTCTTTGGCGCAAAACCATCACTAATTATTAAGGGTGGTTTTATTGCGGCAGCACCTATGGGTGATCCAAATGCTTCGATTCCAACACCGCAGCCTGTACACTACCGCTATATGTTTGGCGCTTATGGCCGCGCTAATTACAATACCAGCTTTATATTTGTTTCTCAGGCAGCTTTTGACAATGATATTGCGAATTCCCTTTCTTTGAATAAAAAATGTATCGCCGTAAAAAATACACGTACCATACGCAAGAAAGATTTGATTCATAATTCCTACCAACCGAAGATTGAAGTCGACTCACAAACATATGAAGTAAGAGCTGACGGCGAATTGCTAACATGCGAACCAGCGAATGAAGTTGCGTTAGCACAACGTTATTTTCTATTTTGAATTGAAGATGATTAGACTGATTGAAAAAGTCGACAGACCCGTCGAAACATTTACTACTCTGACATTACCATTTGAGTTGCGCCAGAAAGCCAGGCTGCATACTCAGTTAGATAATGGACAGGAAGCAGGATTGTTTTTGCCGCGTGGTAACGTTATTCGTGGCGGAGATATATTGAAATCCGAATCTGGAGAGTTCGTGAAAGTTGTTTCAGCAACAGAAAATGTCAGTACTGCTACATCAGAAGACCAATTATTACTCACACGCGCCTGCTACCATCTGGGCAACCGACATGTCCCTATTCAAATAAGCCGGACGTGGATCCGATATCTGGATGATCACGTGCTGAACGAAATGATGATTCAGCTTGGTCTTTGCATAAAACAGGAAAAAACTGTATTTGAACCGGAATCTGGCGCATATTTCTCCCATCACAGCCATGCACATTAACAGCGCCCCTTTATTACAGCTACTGCGCTTATGCAGCCCGGCATTACCAATTGGAAGTTACGCATATTCTCAAGGTCTGGAATCCGCTTGTGAGCAAGAATCCGTTGACGACATGAACTCTCTACATAACTGGATATGTGGTGTTATGCAATACAGCCTCCAGTTTCTGGATATTCCAGTGTATTCACGATTGTTTGATGCTCATACTTCAAATGATGTCGATGCAATTGATTATTGGAATCAGTATCTATTATCGTCGCGAGAAACCAGCGAACTCTATCTGGAAGACACACAAATGGGACGAGCGCTGGTTCGCCTGCTTTCGGATCTTGAGATTTCTGATGCCCGACCCTGGCTAGAGGAAAATTGTTCTCTAGCAAACGCTATTTGTCTGGCTTGCACAAAATGGAATATTGAAAAAAAGTTAGGCGCCAATGGAATGATTTGGTCCTGGTGCGAAAACCAAGTCAGCATCGGCATAAAGCTGATCCCGTTAGGGCAAACGAGTGGACAAAGAATTCTATCAAAGCTAATTCCTATCATCTCTGCAACTGTTGAAAGTGGCTTAGCTCTGGAAGAAAATCAGATTGGTGCAAGCTGTCCTGGCATGATTATGTCAAGCATGCAACATGAAGATCAATACACGAGATTATTCAGGTCATAGAAAGCATGAATCAACAAGTATTAAGAATTGGCGTAGGTGGCCCGGTAGGTTCGGGAAAGACTGCACTACTACAGGCATTATGTATACATATGCGCGATACATACGAAATTGCAGCGGTAACCAATGATATTTACACAAAAGAAGATGCGAATTTTCTGATCAAGCATAAGGCATTGGACGAAAATCGGATACTTGGCGTGGAAACCGGAGGTTGCCCGCATACAGCTATCCGTGAAGATGCATCAATGAATCTCTCCGCAGTAGAGAAACTTTGCAAGCAATACCCGAATCTGGACTTTGTATTCATTGAAAGCGGTGGAGATAATTTGAGCGCTACTTTTAGTCCGGAACTTTCCGATTTAACAATCTATGTAATCGATGTGGCAGCGGGAGAAAAGATTCCACGCAAAGGAGGACCTGGAATTACAAAATCTGATCTTCTCGTAATAAACAAGACAGATCTCGCGCCTCTGGTTGGTGCATCATTAGACGTAATGGAGCGCGATACGATAAAAATGCGTGGTGACAAACCATTTGTGTTTACCAACCTCAAAGAAGGAGAAGGACTTTCAGTAGTAATCTCTTTTATCAAAGAGAAAGGAATGATCTAGTAGTTATTTTGATTCTTCCAGATTATCCATTTTTTTCAATTCAAGTGTGCTGGGAAATTCAGACTCGTCAAAATCGTACATTAATCCTTCACGGTAGTATTCAACCACCTTGTTTACAGAGCCAATAAGATCCTTCGTATTTAAGTTTCTGCGTTCTTTCTGCATATCAAGAAAATCCAGAATCTGCTGCTCAAACGTGCCTTTTCCAAAATAATCCATGATTACACCTGGTGCTTACCGTTATTGCAATAATAATAGAAATAGTTCACCAAAATTAACCGAATATCCTATAATTTGTTTCGCTTATTACTAATTTACGGCAATAGTCGAAGGTGAATCATCAGCCCTGCGATTATGCAGCGCCAAAATCAGATCCGCCTCTGATTCAGTCAACCCACATTCCTCAATAATCTCTTTTTTGCCGCACCCTTTCTTGGCCAGAACTATTGCAAATGAATAAGGAGTCTCGACATCCCTAACATCTGGGCGTAGCTCAACCTTAACATTCATATTGGAAATCTTGCTTTCCAAGTCCTGTATATGCTGTTTCATCAGCTGGCATTGATCCATTGCGATTGCATAGTCTGCTTGCAAGCCATCTATCTGCTTAATTAGTGTGCGATTATCTATAATGTTCGCAAAAAATATTTTAATTGCTGTTCCAAAACGAACAGGAGGAGTTGGTCTTTCGAGTAAATATTCCATTTTAGTTTCCTTATGCATAGTCGTCGATTACTTTCCCTTGTGGTAACGATGAATCTGTAACATTTCGCCCTTTTCCTTTACGCGAACCCTGTTTCTTTTTGCCTGGGCGTTTTCTCTTAGAGTTATATTTCACACCCGTGGGAGAAGGCGAAATTGGCTTAATAATATTTTCGTCCATCGTTTTCCCTAGTTTATTTCCCGCTCCTCACTCTATGTTGTTTTCCTTCAACTCCAGTTACATCAGTTTTAATATTTTTATGCTATTTCAAATCCACTTTCCAGGCGCGCACGTATTGTTAAAAGCGCCTTCCCATGAATCTGCGAAACGCGAGATTCACTTACACCGAGCACCTCGCCAATTTCGCGTAAATTCATTTCTTCCTCGTAGTAGAATGACATCACAAGTTTCTCTCTTTCTGGCAGCGCATCGATCACAGTTTCCAAAGCTCCCGCGAGTTCTTCACGAGTGAAAATGTTTTCTGGCTGCACTTTTGTAGCGATAGATCCGTTATAGTCCTGTTCCACATCACTGTCATCAATACTGAATACCTTGGATACCGAGGAATTTCTCAGGATCTGATTCAGCTCTTCCAGGGTAATTCCCATTTCTTTGGCAATCTCGGAATCAGAGGCAGAACCCAGCTTACGACCTTCAATTTTCTTAATCGCCTGGTTCATTTCCCTCGCCTTACGATGAACGGATCGAGGCGTCCAATCCCCCAGTCGAATTTCATCCAGCATTGCGCCACGTATCCTGATTCCAGCATATGTTTCGAAGCTTGCACCCTGAGTTGAATCAAAGTTCTTGGCTGCTTCGAGCAAACCCAACATCCCTGCCTGAATCAAATCATCTACCTGTACCGTATCAGGCAATCTTCCTTTAAGGTGATATGCTATTCGTTTAACGAGAGGAGCATGTTGAATTACGAGCTCGTCTCCAGATTCTTCCTGTTGTACATCCATGTACATGGTGTGCGCATTCATTATTATTTCCCTGTTCTATTTAGAGTGTGTTATAGCCCACCAACTGCTCTACAAAAAATTCCATATTGCCACTCGATTGAAAATTACTTTTAGTATTTTCCAGTTTCATGGCGATCTCTCTAAATGCTTCTGACGATCTACTGCGCGGATAAGCGCTCGAAACTACTACCTGACGTTTTACCGCCTTGCGCAAATAGGTATCTTCAGGTATTGCCCCCAGATAATTCACTGAAACATCCAGATACTTGTTGATGACTTTTAGCAGCTGATTCAACAACACTTCACCGTGGGCTTTTGATTCAACCTGATTACAGACGATGTGAACCTTGTTTACAGCATAATCTCTACTTAGTACTTTTATTAATGCGTAAGCATCTGCGATAGACGCGGGCTCGTCACAAACCACGACCAATACCTCACCAGCCGCTCTTGCAAAATTGATTACACTATCGTTTATACCTGCCGCGGTATCAATAATCATAATATCCAATTGATCGCTGATTGAGTCAAACGCAGAAATCAAACCGCTCTGTTCAAGATTATTCAGATTAGCCATTCGTTTTACACCTGAAGAAGCAGGTACAATTTTTACGCCTTCCGGGCCTTCAATTAATATATCTTCCAATGAACATTGGCCATCTATAACATGCGACAGATTTCTTTCAGGATTTAGGCCCAGTACAACATCGATATTTGCCAGACCCAAATCTGCATCCAGAAGAACCACACGATTATTCCTACGAGATAAAGCAGTTGCCAGGTTAATGGAAATATTAGTTTTGCCTACCCCGCCCTTTCCGCCAGTAACGGCAATGCAGCGTACAGAATTCTGGGATGACTTTTGAACCACTTGGCTAGCGCTATTCATTTTTACATTTTCCTTATTCTGAGGTTCCATATTGGTCGAACCCCGCCAATATTAGATCGTTCTCGCTACTTGTATCCTGCGTTTGAGCCTGACTTTCGATTGCGCGTTGTATCAAGGATGATGGCTCTATAGCACTAATATCTTCCGGTATCTTTTGACCGAAAGTTTCATACCAGATTGGAAGACTATCTTCGATTGCGACAGTGAGAACATTCCCCAACTGTGACGACTCATCTGTTTTAGTAATCACACAACCGCTAGGCTTGCAGTCTTTATAACTTGCAACAACTTCTTTTAAATTATGCAATTGCGTATTAGCACTCATTAGCAGAAGCTTGTTTGCCTTGATTTTGTTTTTGGTCAACTCTGATACAAAATTCACTACATTCTTATCTGGAGTATTTGAGCCAGCAGAATCAATCAACACCAGTGATTTGCTACGAATCAATTTTAATATATAGCGCATACCTTCTTTATTAGAGTAGCGATACACAGGGATATTCAGAATTTTTGCATAGGTATCCAGTTGGTCGTAGCTGCCAACGCGATTATCGTCAAGATTGATGAATACAACATTCTCTGGCCCATGCTTAATAACATATTGGGTCGCCAGTTTTGCTAATGTTGTTGTTTTACCTACCCCGGTTCTGCCCAACATCATGATGACACCACCATGTTCCAGATAGTCCCACTCTGAACGCCTAATGCCAGTTGTTAGCAGCTCAATTGATTTAAGCCAGGCTGCATCCATACTTTCGATATCACCAATCGCACTGATTAGTTTCTTACTGAGATTGACCCCAAATCCTGCATTAACAAGCCTTGTAATCAACGATATTCCACTAGGATTATTTTTGGCCCATTTTGCCCAATCCAGTAGTTTTGTCTGGCATCCCAACACATTTTTCAGATCGCCAATTTCTTCGTGAATTTGAGCAATTGAATCCATCTCAGTGGGGTACAAGCTGGTCACATAATCTGAAAATTCATTACGCAGCTGACTGATTTGATCCTGCAACACCTTGAAACTTTCAGACCTGGCTTTTTGCTGCTCAATATACTTATCTTCAAAAGTACTCTGCAGATTATCAATCTTATTGCTTAGATTATCGTAAATCTTTGTTTTATCCTGGTTAACGCTTATCTGTAATCTCGTTATAGATTCGTTAACCTGTGAAATCTGGTCCTGAAAATTATTATCTGACTTATGTTCAGATAACTGCCTTGAGAGTACTTTTTCTACGGCACTTTCGATAGACGTCTCCAGCGACTGCGTATCTGTGATATCCTTTGATGGTTCGGTTGCAGACAATCTTTTCTCCAAGACCGACGCATCAAAATCGACAGCGGCAATTATTTCCACCCCCTGACTAGTTTTTTCCGTCGAAAGAATTACAGCGTCTGGCCCAAGTTCATCCCTGACTTTTCGAATAGCATCATGTATCGATTCATCTTTAATACGCTTTATTTCCATTTTTTACTCCATTCGCTGTTCACGATTGACTTTTTTATGCAGGACTAGCTAATAACTCAGCATTATCGCCACTCACATCCTCACCAACGTTCGCCACAATTTTTATGTTCTTTGCGTCAGGTATTTCTTCATAGGCAATAACGTGCAAGTCCATAATTGAGCTTTTAAACAACCTTGCCAGAACCGTTCGTAGAGCTTTTGATACCACTAGTACTGCAGGAAGACCGATCGCCTGTAATCGCTGCGCCGATTCTTTTACACCAGTTTGAAGTCGTTCTGCTAATCCCGGCTCCAGCATCAAATATCCGTCAGTATTGTTCTGTAAAGACTTCTGCAATATCTGTTCCAACCTGGAATCAATGGTGAAAACAGATAGCTCGGATCGCATCCCATTGATTTCCTGAACAATCATTCTCCGTAACGCAACTCGAACAGCGCTGGTTAACGTGTCAGCATCTTGACTCGTACTGGCAGCATCCAACAGCGTTTCGGTAATCGTTCTGATATCCCTTATCGAGACACCTTCCTGCAACAAATTTTGCAGCACTTTAGCAATCGTTCCGATAGGCAAGGTTTTTGGAACAAGGTCCTCCACTAGTTTGGGTGATTGCTCACCCAGATTATCGAGTAGCATCTGGACTTCGTCATAGCCAAGCATTTCGCTAGCGTTATCACGAAGAATCTTATTAATGTGAGTTGCAATCACCGTAGATGGATCAACTACCGTATACCCATTCGTTTGCGCATAATCTTTTTGGCTGGATTCAATCCAGATTGCATCCATTCCAAACGCTGGATCGGTTGTCTTGATGCCCTTGATTTCAGTAGACGTTGATCCAGGATTGATGGCGAGTTCACGATCTGGATAGATTTCGCCCTCACCCTCGATAACGCCGAGCAAATTAATTCGATATGAATTTGGGTTTAAATCGAGATTGTCACGAATGTGTACCGGCTGAATCAAAAAGCCCAACTCTTGTGATAATTTTTTACGCACGCCTTTGATCCGAGACATGAGTTGTCCATTTTGTTTTCGATCCACCAATGGAATCAACTTATACCCAACTTCTAGTCCAATCTTGTCTACAGATTGCATATCACTCCAGCTTATCTCTGAGCTTTCCTCATTCTCTAGCTTCTCTTCTGTTTCGCTTACTTCAACTACAGGCTCTTTTTTTCGAATCTTCATCCAATAAGCAGCAAAACCAGCAATGCCTGCTAGCGTTAGAAACGCAATATTCGGCATCCCAGGGATCAAACCAAGACCACCAATAATTGCGGCGGAAACACTCAAGGCACGCTTATCATCAAATAATTGAGACAGTACGTGCTTACTCATGTCCTGGGAGGAAGAAACACGTGTAACAATAATTGCCGTAGCAGTAGACAGTAGCAATGAAGGCATTTGAGCGACCAAGCCATCGCCTACAGTAAGGAGCAAATAGTTTTGCGTAGCAATTTCAAGTGTTAGCCCGTGCTGCACCATACCAATAACCAATCCACCAACTATGTTGATGAATATAATTAGAATCCCTGCAATGGCATCGCCTCTAACAAATTTGCTTGCACCGTCCATAGAACCGTAAAAATCTGCTTCACTTGCTATATCTTCCCGCCTTGTCTTGGCTTCTTGCTGATCGATAAGACCTGCATTTAAATCCGCATCAATAGCCATCTGCTTACCAGGCATTGCATCAAGAGTAAATCGCGCACTAACTTCGGAAACTCTTCCGGCACCTTTCGTAACTACAACAAAGTTAATAATAATTAGAATCGCAAATACAACGATACCAACTGCATAATTACCACCAATAACAAAATCACCAAATGATTGGATTACAGCCCCGGCAGCATCTGCTCCGGTATGCCCTTCCAGTAAAACAACACGTGTCGATGCGACATTTAGCCCAAGCCGCAGCATAGTCGCAATCAGTAGTACAGTAGGAAACACCGCGAAATCAAGTGGTCTCAAAGTGTAAACCGTGACCAGGATGACAATCAGTGAAAGAGTAATATTGAATGTGAACAACACATCTAAGCCAAATGGTGGAATTGGAATTACCATCATTGACAGCATCATTATGAGCAGGATAGGTGTTCCCAACCCATTTTTTATGAACGCGCGAATCATTTGAAGTAAGTCCATTTATTTTCTCAATACACTCGATACTCTTTCGGAATTGAAAGATCCATTGGTGGTTTTGGATAATTCCCTGGGCGCGCAGTCTTCAACTGGAATACATATGCCAGCACTTTTGCCACCGCCACATACAAAGCTGAAGGAACTTCGGCATCAATATCTGTAGTATGATAAATTGCGCGCGATAACAGAGGCGCAGTGAAAACAGGAATCTTATGCTCGGTAGCAATTTCCCTGATTTTAAACGCGATATGATCGGCTCCTTTCGCAACCAATATTGGGGCCGCGTCACTTTCCGGACTATAGCGTAATGCAACACTGTAATGAGTCGGATTTACAATAACCACATCTGCTGTTGGCACTTCCTGCAGCATTTTCCTTTGTGCTATTTCTCTCTGCATATTTCGAACGCGGGATTTTGATTCCGGATTGCCTTCAGTCTCCTTAAATTCATCTTTTAATTCCTGACGACTCATTCGCAAATCTTTATGATGCTTCCACAACTGAAAGGGAACATCGATCGCAACAATGAATATCAATCCAAACGCAACGAATAAAAAGCTGCTTAACACAAGAGTTACTGAATGCGTGATTGCCTGGTCGTAACTTTCATGAGAAAGCGACAACAAATCATTTTTTTGCACATAAAAGAATGTATAGGCAATAGATGCTATCAGAGTTACCTTTAACAGTGATTTGGTTAATTCCATCAATCCATTGATCCCAAACATACGCTTAAGGCCTTTGGCTGGACTTAATTTTGAAAATTTTACTTTTAATGATTCCAGGCTGAACGACCACCCTCCCAACAGCGTGGGCCCGAATATGATAATCACGGTTAACATTAAAAACAGAAAAGAAAGACTACTTAGCACGTCGGTAAAGCTTGCACTCATAACATCAATCATATGTGCGCCGTTCAACATGCTGAAATCACTTATGGTAAAGCTGGTATGAAAAGCATTACGTATTGAACGATGTATTTCCTCCAATGAAACCAGTAATAGCAAACCTCCACCCAACGTAGCCAACGTTACATTTAACTCACGCGATCGGGGTATTTGCCCTTTCTTTCGTGCATCCTTTAGCCGTTTGGCACTTGGTTGTTCAGTCTTTTCCTGATCGGATGGGTTATCTGCCATTTAGATCACCCCAGTCGATATAATGAGGCCAAAAACTGAAAAGAATCATTTAGAAGGCCCTGGAATACGTTCATAGCAATTGGAATGCTGACCATGATGAAAATGAACCCCAGCATCATGGATAATGGAAACCCTACAGAAAATATATTCATTTGTGGCGCTACTCTCGTCATCAATCCCATGGATATATTAACGATCAATAACGCTGTCACAGCTGGAATTGAAATAAGAATTGCGCCAATAAACATACGACCACCCCACTCGGCAACCGCAATCAAGCTTTCCGATGCCAATAGATTATTCATTGGTAATAGCTCGAAACTACTGATTAGCATACTTATCAATGCTATATGTCCATTGAGCGCTAAAAAATATAACGACGCAATAACCGTAAGTAATTGGCTCACTACAGGTATCGTGATGCCATTGACCGGATCGGTCATATGCGCAAATCCTAACCCCATCGTCATGGCAATATTCTCACCTGCAATCGTAATGGCGTTGAACACTATCTGTATGATTGTCCCAATAATGATGCCTATTACTAACTGCTGTAAAATAAGCATCAATCCCGGAACCGACAATGGATCCACAGAAGAAGGTGCGTCAATAAGCGGTACCACAAAAATTGTAATCGCCACGGCAATCAGTATTTTTATTGTTGAAGGAATGTAGGCACTGCCAAGAATAGGCGCGACAAGTAGCAACCCACTTACGCGAGCAAACGGCCACATAAAATCGGAAATATAGTCAATAATCAGGGCCAATTGCATTTCTATTATCCAATCACCGACGGAATACTGCTAATCAATCGTTGAGTAAAGTTAATTAGAGTAGACAGCAACCAAGGACCTGCTAACAATAGTGTTATAAATAGCGTAAACAGTTTTGGTATAAAACTTAGAGTCATTTCGTTAATCTGTGTAGCTGCCTGAAACATACCGATCACCAATCCAACTGCTAATGCAGACAACAACATTGGTGCCGCAACGATAACAGCAGTCCACATCGCACTCTGAGTGATATCTAAAACTGATTCCGGAGTCATTGTATTTACAGAAAACTGGCGGCAAGACTGCCTATAATCATTGACCAACCATCCACCAATACGAATAACATCAGTTTAAACGGCAAAGAAATGATCAAGGGAGACAACATCATCATGCCCATCGACATCAATACACTGGCTACAACCAAGTCTATGATTAAAAACGGAATAAATATGAGAAATCCAATCTGGAACGCAGTTTTTAATTCACTAGTTACAAATGATGGAAGTAATACTGTTAGCGGAATATCTTCGACACCCTGAATATCGGTCTTACCGGACATTTCAATAAACATTGAAATGTCGTCTTCTCTGGTCTGAGCAAGCATAAAATCCATTATTGGGCGCTTTGCCATAGTTATTGCCGCATCTGCTGATATTTTCTCTTCATAATAGGGCTGCGCGGAATTAGTGTATATTTCCTGCAATACGGGCGACATGATGAACAATGATATAAACAACGCCAAACCCAGCAGGATCTGATTGGATGGAGTTTGTGCGGTACCAATCGCTTGCCGCAAAATGGCAAGAACGATTATTACCCTGGTAAACGATGTCATCATTAATAAGACAGCAGGAAGCATCGTCAACGCAGTCATCAACACCAGCGCCTGGATACTCAGCGAGTATTTTTGTTCTCCACTCGACGTAGTTTCCACAGTGATGGCCTCAAGCCCTGGAACTGCAAACGCAGTCGAAGAGAGCAACAGGAGTATGATTGTTATTATTATTTTCATCTCTATCTCCTACCCATCATTTTTTCCAGGTGATGTCCAAAGTTCAGCAATTTTTTCCCATTTTCTTCTGGGATGTGATCTCTGGCCTCCAGCTCGCTATCCTTAAACTGGTGCAGTTTGGTAACACCCGCAGCAGAAATTCCCAGCAATAAGTTAATTTTCCCTGCCTCAATTAACACCACCCTGTCCTTTGAACCTAAAGACAAGCCTCCTAATACTCTTATGGAAGAATTTGACTTGATAGCACTACCTGCGTACTTCTTAAAAACACTAGCTCCAAAATAAAATAAAAGCAGCACCACTCCTAAAGAAAGAACTACTTTTAACGCCTCCATGGAGTACGATTCCATTACGTTGCTTCCAATCACCTCTTCGGCCATTGCGGGTGAAACATATAAAGAGATTGCAACAAAATTCCAAATGACATTCTCTGTTCTTTTCTTCATGGCTCTTACTAGCGATTAAATGATTGAACTCGTTTTTCCGGACTGACAATATCGGTAAACCGAATACCAAATTTGTTATCAACTACCACTACTTCCCCGTGAGCAATCAACGTACCATTTACAAGTACATCCAAAGGCTCATCGATCATACGTTCAAGTTCAACGACCGATCCTTGTCCGAGCTGTAGCAAGTCACGCAAATCCATCTTTGTTCTACCTAATTCAAGTGACACCTGTACAGGAATATTCAGTATCACATCTAGATTAGCGTTATTGTCTATACTCGCTGCCTCTAAAAGACTTTCATCGTCGCTTTCTACGGATGCTGAATTATTTTCTTCTGCTTTTTCTACTTCGCTCATGATCTTCCTTTAATTATCTCGCTTATTTGGCTTTATCCAGCTACTTACTTGTATTGCAGTTTGTCCATTAGACTCACCAATATGCCCAACTAGAACAGGAGTTTTATCAACATACAGCGTGACATTCTCCGGTTTCGCAAAACTAATCATGTCTCCCTCTTTGAGCTGAATAAGCTTGTTTACAGGCAACGTAATTCTGCTTAACTCCCCCACCAGCTCCATAGGCACTACTTGCATTTTTTCATACAGTTTTAGCAACCATTTCTTATCTTTTGTTTCCTTAATATTCTGAACAACTCTACGTAATTGATCCTTTACCTTATCCAGCATTTTGTAGGGAATACCAATTTTGATTACGCTCTTCTTGCCTCTTAGCTCCAATTCAAAATTAACATTTATTATCAACTCATCGTAATCGAGGTAATTAATCAACCTAGGATTATTTTCTGTCTGTTGATGCTTGAATTCATAGTCCCCTATCAATCCCCATCCGCTGCGCATGCATTCAAGAACATAATTAAGCAACTTTTGACTAATGCGTGATTCAGCATTTGTGAATTCCTCTTTTTCCAACACTTCATTACTAATACTTCGCTTTTCATTACCAATATCGTCATCCTCATTTTTCTCTTCATCTCCAGATTCAGAACCTTTATTATTTCCATTCTTTACTGAAGGCAAATCGTTAGGCGCACCAAAGTAACCTTCAATCATCTGGTTAATCAGTGCATTGTCAAAACATATTAAAAAGTTCCCTTTCAACTGTGGGACATGAATTCTTTTTATATCAATTGGAATGTTCAAGGAGTTTACAAATTCACCGTACTTATTGATCACTACGTCATTAGCATTAACTTCCACTTTTTGTTGCAACATGAACTCCAGCTTTTCACGTAGATCCAGCGCAGTTTTTTCATTGATAATCTGAAGCGTGGGGAAATGCCACTGTTTGGCATGCTCTGGCTGCTTGAAGTCATAGGCGATGACTTGTCCGACCTCATACAATTCTTCTTTTGCGCCAGCAACATTTTCCTTGCTTGCCAAATCTGCCATTTCTTCCTGACTTAATATTTCTTCTTCTGACATGGCTTACTGCGCAACAAATTTTGTGAAATACAAATCTTCAATACCTTCTTTACCGGTCTTTTCTTCCATTGTTTTACGAACCGTCTCCAGGACTTCTTTACGTAATTCTTCTTTCCCTTCGAGCGTTGCTACCTCATCGCTGGTTTTTGTGCTTAATGTCATTAAGACATTATTTCTTACTGCCGGCATATGCAGCACGAGATCATCAATAGATGATTGTTCCTTTGCCAATGCAACGACATAGACTTGCATATATTTCTTTTTGGAATTGCCGCTAAAATTTGCGACAAAAGCTGGATGTAAATTGTGATAAATTTCGGCTGTCATTTCGGGTTCAGCTTGCATGCTTTCTCCAGCCATCTCCTCAGCCATTTCCGCATCAGGGTCTGATTTAGAACCCATAAAAAAGAATGTTCCCCCCACACCCAATCCAAGCATCAAAATACCGACGCCTGCAAAGATAATGATATTTTTTAGGCCCGAACCACCTTTCTCCTCGTTTTCGTCTTCATTTTCGTTTTCAATACTATCTTCTGCCATTTTTGCTAGACCTCAATCGACAATTTGGTTACCTATATAACCCTCATAAAGCAAAGCGTATGCCATCAATTTTTATTCATTTAAATCAACCTATTACAAATAAAGAGCTAAAAATTTGGCAGGCAGATGACTACGCAGCGTCGGAATTCCGACAATGCGAAAAAAGACAACTGAAAAATAAGAGTGGGTTTAGGCGAATGCCTCAAAAAGATATTGATCTGATACAGGAGGTTCTGAATCACCTGGTTCATTCGTGCTTGGTTGATCAAACTGATGGGGGTTTTTACCCTCGTTGTCCCTGTTCAGTTGATCTGCAAATTCGGAATTTTTGCCGTCACCTTGTTGCGAAACATTGGCATTCTGCAAATTGAGGCCACTTTGCTCCAACATTTCTTTTAGTCGAGGCATGAATATTTCTAGCGCATCCTTTGCCCCGGCGTTCTGGGTTAGAAACTGAATATTTATACCTTCCGCGACTTCATCGATATTAATTTCTATCGAACCTAAATGTGCTGGCGAAATCGAAATTCGTATTTGATTTGTATTGTTGCGTTGTGCCCAGATTATCTGCTCTGACAGTTCGCCTCCATTATCTATTACAGCGCTCCTGGTCAGACCTGGCGAATAATTATCAATATTCTGACTTCTTTGTACGCCAGCCAAACCATCTGCCGGAGATGCTTTAAGTGGTATAGCACCAGCATCTGAATATCCAGCCGACACTTGCGACGACTTTTGCACGAACGATAGTTCTGCTAGCTTATCTGCACTGATACTCTCCAGCGAAGAGGATGAATTTTTCACTGATAGGGAGTCGACAGCAGCTAATTCGCGTTCACTCACTTGCACGAATCTTGGATCAGAATAATTGGTATTCTGAACCCGGTTGTACCCATCGTAATTTTTTATCGGATCATCTGGAAATATGCGATCACTAATAGATGGCGCTCTCAGTTCAGAATTATTATTATGTATTCGATTAGATCCATCAATATGAGCAGACTTTGACTCTGCAAACTGATTAAGTGTAGGCCGAGCCTGCTCACCACCCTGATTTGCCAATTCATGGTTGATTAAGTGCGGACTACGCACCGATGTTAACTCATTTCTTCCATTTGCAGACAATACTTGATCTGCTCGAATCGCATTAAAACGTGCACTTGTCTCAACTTGATCATCCGCATCTACTGACTTGACTGAAGTAGTAACATTCCCCTCACCAGTCTGCACATTTTCAGGCAGTTGGATCGCTGAATGGTTAACAACCGCTTGATGAACAACTTTTTTAGCCGACAATTCTGCAGACAACAGTGGGTCTCCTGGCTGAGTATTCGCGTAAGAGTTATTACCATTAACATTAATAGTACTCGCCGCAAACCGAGACTGATCTAATGGTGTTGGAATCGAAGGAGAAATACTATTATTCCGCAAAACCCTATCCAGCACATTATCCACATCGTGATCGACATTCTGAACAGAATTTTGAGATGGAGTACTAGCAAGTGTCCTTACATCATAAGACACAGGCGAACCCGCTACCTGATCCGGTAAAAGTATTCCTTGAGTGCTCACATTTGAGCGAAAAACCTCTGCGTCTAAAGACAATTCATTACTTATTGCCTTTTCTTCTGATAAAAACTCACTTGAACGAAAAACCTCTGTGTTTAAAGACAATTCATTACTTATTGCCTTTCCATCTGACAAAAACTCACTGCCATTTTTGGCATCAATCGGCTTGTTCGAGTGGAGTGATTCCACATCAGTATAGGCACCACGTTCCACCAAAGAATTTTGTGGCAGCGCATCGATTTCGCGCTCAGATCGTGATCGTTGGTAATTCTCACTGGAATTCGACAATCGTGAATCAATGTTAGCCAATGGCTGACTTGCAATAGCATCAATCGGCTCTGAAACGAATAGCGGATTGGATGGCGTTAATGGCCCAGTGCCCGGAAAGAGTTGCGACCCTGTTATTTCCGAAGCTTCAAGATTGGTAACCGGCAACGTTTTCCCATGCGATGCGGCAAATTTTGCATCCCCGCCATCAAACGTATACTGCGCGAGCAAGCTGCTGAATGCTGTACTATCAGCCGAATTACCCTGTAACTCACTGTTTATAAATGAATTATTTGAGGCGCCGGAAATAAATGCGCTGATTTGTTGGTATATCGAATGCACCGTATAGGAAGCCTTTAATAAACTTGCTATAACCATTGCAACTTCGGGGCCAGCTTCGCATAGCGCTGACTACAATCTAATCAGGCTTTGCTTGATAATAACCTAAATACTCATCTATTAGCTTCTGCTCAGCCAGCTGCATAGCATTGGCTTGTGTTATTTTAGACTTATCAATTAGTCGACTGACAGAAACTAATGTACTTCGAACTTCTTTTATCTTTTGACCAACAATTGAGTAATCATTTTCTGTTTGAATCAGATTTCTCTGTAAAACCTCTAACGCGCCTTCCAGATTAGCCGCAAACGACTTGATAACGGCCAGTTCAAATGAAGATGTAAGCCGCTGGCCCAGCTTTTCTACTGACTCCCGTCCAATGCTATTTAAATCATAAATCTGTTTTCTAACTGAATCTCGCTCACGCTGTAGCTCCCTGAATTCAACCAGTACCATCTGCTCTTGAATCTTTACAAGCTTATGTAATCTTTCGTAACGTTGAGAATTATTCATAATCTCAACCTAGTTATGTAATATGTTGTTTAATTGAGAAACAGATTCATCAAAATTCGACTGCTCATTAACACCCTGAGCAAGGAACTGCATCAATTGTGATCGTAATTCTATCGCCTGATCTAATTCTTCATCTGTTCCTCTCTTATAAATACCGAGCTGAATCACATCTTTGTTCTCTTCATACTTTGAATAAATTGCGCGAAACCTCTGGCTCAGTTCAACATGTTCTTCACTTGCAATATTATTCATAATTCTGCTGATTGATTTTTCAATATCGATCGCAGGATAGTGTCCTACTTCTGCAAGTTCTCTTGACAATGTTATATGACCATCAAGTACGGAACGAGCAGCATCAACCACAGGGTCGTTTAGATCTTCGTTTTCTGCGAGCACGGTATAAAAAGCCGTTATCGAACCACTACCATCCTCATTCATACCTGCGCGTTCAACAAGTTCCGGAATTTTTGCAAAAACTGATGGCGGGTAACCTTTCGAAACAGGAGGCTCTCCTACGGATAACGCTATTTCCCGGTTCGCCTGCGCATAACGAGTCAGCGAATCCATTAGCAACAATACATGCTTTCCTTGGTCGCGAAAGTATTCAGCCAATGATGTTGCATATAATGCTGCATGTACTCTATGCAACGGACTATAATCTGCTGGTGCTGCTACAACAATTGACTGATTGCGGGATTTCTCATCAAGCGTGTGATGCAAAAACTCCCGAACTTCTCTACCTCTTTCACCAACCAGGGCAATAATCGTGATATCTGCATTCGTGTATTTTGTCATCATGCTAAGCAGTACACTTTTTCCAACTCCACTTGGCGCGATCAAGCCTATTCGCTGTCCGCGGCCTATCGTGAGTAAACTATTAATTGCCCTCACTCCAACGTCCAGCGGCTCATGAATAATCTCCCTGAGTAATGGATTAATCGGCTGATGCAGTAGTTTGGTTCTGCATAATCCTTCTGGGAGCGCTTTCCCATCGAGTGAATAACCATTACCGTCAAGCACATGCCCTACCAGCGCTTCTCCAACCGGAAGTCCAATAAGATCATCCTTGGGCAAAATCTTCATGCCAGGAGAACATTCATGAGTTTTATCAACAGCCATTAAAAAAGTGCGTCCACTGGAAAATCCAACCACTTCTGCTTCAATATTTTTTTCAGACTCGAGAAGTATTTGACAGCGCGTTCCAATTTTGCAGTTAATTCCCCTCGCTTCCAGCGTAAGACCAGCGATACGCGAGAGTGTGCCATGCACTTTAGGTAACGGTAATTGAATGTTTTCTAAACTGGATTTATAGAAGCGAGAATAGCTTTCTACACGATTCAAATGATACATCTACTTAGCTATTCCATATTTTTTCGTTGTTCGCCAAATAGCTGAGTCGCTATTGTCGCAATCTGTTTCTCAATGGTTAAATCAACCAGCGAATAGTCTGTGCTGGCACGACAGCCCCCTACCGAGATTGTAGGATCCTGAATAATGTTAAATTTATTCGAGCTATTATTCTGCGAGAAAATGTTTTGAATATGTTGCTCGTCATTGGGATTAATATAAATATCTATCTGTTGTCCATCTTTTGGTATCAAATCAATAGCAGTTTTGACTGCGGACACAATTTGTCCGGAATCGATTGACAGTTCTCTTCGAATAATCTGTTTTGCTATAGCTAAAGATATTTCCAATGTCTTGGATTGTATTTCATGATCAATATCCTTGAATGGCTGCTCGAGGACCTGCAACAGCTCATCGAGTTGCGATAACTTACACTCCCATTCGGACTGAACCTTGGCAAGAGCCTCATTGTATCCTTGCTGGTACCCACGTTGTTTTTCCTGAGCAACCAAATTTTCAATGCCCTGATTTGCATTTGGATCCGTAACATCTGAATATAAACGCTTATCCGGCTGAAACTCCTTTTTTTTACCAGCCTGACTTTGCGCATTCTCTAGTATTAAATGAGCGATTCCATCTTCTGCCATACATTAATTCCTAAATAAAATCTTCTCCACCACTACCAAGCATAATTTTCCCTTCCTCAGCTAGTTTTAGTGCTACTTCCAATATCTCTTTCTGTGCGTCCTCAACGTCAGAAAGTTTTGCCGGCCCAGCTGTTTCCAGATCATCACGCAACATTTCTGCGGCTCGCTTAGACATATTTTTGAATATCTTGCCTCTCACGTCCGCACTCGCCCCTTTTAGGGCCAATACAAGCTTATCCTGTGGGGCTTCACGCAATATGGATTGCATACCACGATCATCAATATCCAGAAGATTATCGAACACAAACATTAATCCCTTTATTTTATCGCCCAAGTCCTTGTCATGTTTATTGATCTCTTCCATAACCAACGACTCGATATCAGATTTAACATTGTTCAGTATATTCGCTGCAATTGAAGGCCCTCCTACACTTGGCACTTTGTCTGGTTTATCCTTCTTAAAATAATCTTCTACAAGGTTATCCAGCTCTTCCAACGCATCTGAATTCACATCTTCCATCAATGCAATTCTTTCGATTACAGCGGATTTCATTTGATCATCGAGTCTCTCCAGTACTTGTCCGGCAAGCTCACCATCCAGCTGCGTAAGCAATGTTGAAATTACCTGAGGATGTTCATTTTGTAAAAAATCGACTATCGAATCAGCATTCATCCATTTCAAAACCTCTATTCCCTTTGCGTCTGGACCCAGCATTACCCTGGACAAAATACTTTTTGCCTTGTTTTGCCCCAGTGCGCCTTTAAGTACACGCTTTAGATAATCATAAGCACCAATATCCAGAGGTGTTTTTTCCTGAGTATCACTGGAAAAACTCTTCATAACACTAAAAATGTCCTGCTGAGAGACATCATTAATATTCGTCATGGCCTCTCCAAGATTCTGCAGTTCCTCAGGCGACATATGTTGCAGAACTTTTGAAGCTTCATGTTCCCCCAAAACCATGAGCAGTATAGCTGCACGCTCAACTCCGGTGATTTCACGCGGTGCTTCCAGCGCTAACGTGCTCGCATCAGCCATTATCAGAAACCCATGTCTTGACTACCTTGGCAACCTGTTTTGGATCCTGGTTAGCCAGTTGTTTTGCCATTGCCAACTGCTCCACATAATTTGGATAATTTAGTGCAGGTGCAGAGGCTTGCCCAGTATCGCCACTTTCATCCGCAATAACATCAATCTGCGTAGCCCCCGCTGATTTAGAACTTACGACCCGACCCTGGAGCGTTCGCATAGCAGGTTTTACTACTGTGAAGATTAGAATTAGCACCGCGATACCTGCGAGACTTTGCTTGATAGTGCTAACGAACCAGCCTTGTTTCCATAATGGAATTTCTGGTGGTGCTTCTACCTCAATCGTCTGAAACGTCTTATTGTAGACAGATACACGATCACCTCGTTCTTCATTATATCCAATGGCTTCACGCACGATACCTGAAATCAGCGCAATATCTTCCTCCGACAAAGGAGTACGTGTCGCTTCGCCTGATGCCGAAGTTACAGTCCAGTCATCTGCGACAACGGCAACCGTTATGCGTTGAATTTCGCCAACTGGCTGCTGTACATGTCGAATTGTCTTGTCGAGTTCATAATTTCGCACTGAATTTCGATTACTATTGGTTGGAAGCAACGCCGCGTTTTCTTCGGCGACTTCAATCGGTTCTTCTAAAGTTCCGCCAGCAGGTGGCTGATTAGTAAGTGCACCAGGCACGCCTATAGCCCCCAATCCACCTACCTGTTCCTGGTCGATAATCTGCTCGCTTCTAATTTTATCCACGTCGGAATCAAATAATTCCTGGGTACTCTCGATCCGGGTGAAATCCATCTCGGCGTTTACCTGGACCTTGACTCTCCCATACCCGAATATTGGAGCAAGCATCGATTCAATACGATCAACATATAGAGTTTCAATTTCCTTTTTATGCTCAAAATGCTTCTGTGACATCTCCAGACTATTGTTCATAGCCGAAGAACTGAGCAAATGTCCCCATTGATCTACAACAGTAACACTTTTAGTTTCGAGATATGGAACGCTGGAAGCAATGAGATGAACGATCGAAGCGATCTGTCCTTTGTCCAGCTCTCTACCCGCTGAAACCTTTACCATTACCGAAGCACTAGTCTTATCTTTTTTGCGTAAAAATGCAGTCCTTTTCGGCAACGCAAGATGAACCCTTGCACTGTCTATATTCCTCATAGAAGAAATAGATCGACTAAGTTCAGTTTCTAGCGCATGTTGATAACGCGCAGTTTCCAAGAACTGGCTCGTCCCTAGCGATGAATCCTGTTTTAGCAGTTCAAAGCCCAGCGGACTGGAACTCGGCAAACCTTCTGCGGAGACAAGCATTCTAGCCTCATTCTTCTTATCGTTTGCGATTAACAGCTTACCTGTAATAGGGTCTACTCTGTATGGAATTTCATTGGTAGTCAGCAATGCAGCTATTGCTGAAACATCAGCATCTGACAAATTGTCCATAAATGAAGAATATTCCGGTCTGGTGGCCCATAAAATAACCGCAATACTCAAGGCCAGCACTGCTGCAAGCCCAAACAACATACTTAGATGCGATGCCACAGCCTTTGCGACTTGCACGGCTTTATCTGGCATTACCTGATTTTCTTGCAAGCCTAAATCGCCTTCCATGACTACTTCCCTCGAATATTATTATAAATAGTTATACGTAATTACAAAGGCATATTCATGACTTGCTTGTATGCATCCACCAATTGGTTGCGCACCTGCTTTAAAGCTTCAAACGATACGCGTGCTTTCTGCATTTCAATCATCACTTCAGAGAGAGGCACATCCGGGTCGTTCAACTCGAAGGCCTTTGCCGTATCTGCAGCCTTCATATTTTGATCATTTACGCTTTTAATGGAATCCTCGATCAGTTTTGAAAACTCTACTCCACCACTTGATTCAAGCGCTTCACTATTCTCACCCTGTGATCCCTGCTGCACCTGACGCGCGAGCATCTGTAACTGACTCAACAATTCATTCGTTTTGATTTCACTCATACTTATCTCCTACACAGCACCGAAGGCAGGTGGCACATCAACACCTTTTTCCTTAAGTTTTGCTAGTTTATATCGTAACGTACGTGGGCTGATTCCCAGTTTTTGAGCTGCATACTTTCGACTGCCTTTCCCAAGCTCTAATGCCTGCAGAATCATATTGGTTTCATTGTCTTTTAGGTTAATTTCTTCTACCTGATTTACATTTACTAACTTCTCCATAAATTCCTCAATAATTATGTGGCGGCTATCTATCGAACCGCCGCTGGATAGCACGATTGCGCGCTGAACAACATTATCTAGTTCTCGCACATTTCCCGGCCAGCTATGATTAACCAGTAATGATTTTGCATCTTCTTCTACAATTGCCTTTCGGCGTCCCTGGGAATACTTTTTGAGTAATATTTCAAGAATGGGCAATATATCTTCCTTACGTTCTCTCAATGGCTTGAGCGATATAGGAAATACATTTAATCGGTAATAAAGGTCTTCCCTAAACTTTCCTTCGATAACTTCCTGTTTCAAGTTTCGGTTGGTGGTTGCCAATATTCGCACATCCAAATCTATCGTCTTTCTACCACCGAGACGCTCAACCTGCTTTTCCTGTAATACACGCAATAATTTTGCTTGCAAGGAGATATCCATCTCTGAAATTTCATCTAATAACAATGTTCCTCCTTGCGCTTGCTCAAACTTACCCGCATTCGCACTGTAAGCACCGGTATAAGCGCCTTTTTCGTATCCGAACAATATGGCCTCAAGCATATTTTCTGGTATTGCAGCACAATTAAGCGCAATAAAAGGACCTTCCGCGCGAGATGAACAGCTATGAATATACTGCGCCAACACCTCTTTACCTGTACCACTTTCTCCATTGATTAAGACCGAGACATCAGTACTTGCTACTTGGGATGCAAGCCGCTTAATATGAACACTCTCATCTGCTATTGCCACAAAATTGGAATCATCATCATTTTTATAAATATTCTTCTGAACAATATTGACTAGTTGCTCCACCTCAAATGGTTTAACCAGGTAATCAAGCGCCCCTAATTTCAATACTTCCACCGCCTTATCTACCGAGGCATATGCTGTCATCAGTACAAACGGAGTAAATATAGATTGATCACGAAGACTTCTCAGCAAATCAATTCCAGTTTCCAGCATTTCGCCTGATCTAACATTCTCAAAATTCACATCACTAATAATTAGATCCACCGAATTTTTATCAATATGTTTATAGGCCTCTTCCAATTCGTTAAAACCTGCTACATCGTATTCCTCAAGCTTCAACGTTTCCACTAACGCACTTAAAAGTTCCCTGTCATCCTCTACCACTACAATCCTTATTTGAGACACTACTTCCTCCGTATTTTTATGAATTTTTTACTATGCTTTTTTTCTATCCGATCACTCCAATGGAAGTTGTATAATAAACGCAGCGCCGTTTAGATGATTAGTCGCCCATACTTTTCCTTTATGCGAATCCACTATTGACTTTACAATCGAAAGCCCCAGCCCCGTTCCATTCTTCTTTGTTGTGTAAAATGGTTCAAATATCTTATCTTCAATACTGACATCGATTCCTGGACCATTATCCTCTATACGAATAGTAAGATTACGATTTGGATCGATTGAGATATGCAAAAAAACTTCAATTTCGTTCTGTCCAGCCTGTTTTGCATTTGATATGAGATTTCTAATAGCAGTCACGATTGCGTTTGCATTAACTTTCGCATACGCATTTTCCAGCCCTTCTTCAGTTCGTATACTTAAAGAAGTATTAGGGAAGTATTCAAGCAAATCTCCTGCGATTATTTCACTAAGCTTCTTACAATTTATCGCTTCACATGTATCTGCATTACCTTTAGCGTACATAAGCATGTTGTTTAACGTGCTCTCAAGAGATTTCAGGCTGCGTCGTATTTTTTCTGTAGCCGGGTTTACAACTTGTTTGTTTTTAAGCGTTTTTTCCAGATTAGATAATTGGAGAAACGAAGCAGCTAGTGGGGTCCGTATATCATGAGCTATGGAAGCGATCGCATTACCCAGGAAAGCCAGCCGTTCCTTCCTCTTTACGCTATCAATATGTGCAATTGGGTCAGTTACATCACTGATGAGTATTAATGTATCATTAGATCCGGGTATGGATTTGGACGATAAGTGTAAGTTTTTGCCGTTAACACTTATGCTGCTAATATTTTTCTGATCACTATCAGGAAATACTCTTTGAACCACACTTGCCCATTTCTGTCCCCGTAAATCGATTGATAACAATTGATCTGCTGATTGATTGGATTCAAGTATTTCACCGGAACTGTCAACTACCAATACACCCATTGGCAACACCGTCAGCAACAGGTGCAGTCGTGAGGCAAGCTGTTCTTTTTCCGCAAGTTCAGTAAGGCGTTTTGATTTGGTGTCTGACAGTTCTACTTTTAACTGTGTAAATCGACTTTCAAGGTCTCGATAAGCGTACGTGAATTGTTCTGAAATTTTATTGAATTGTTTAAATGCGCCATGCAGATCTGCATTTGTAGACTGTGTAACCGCGTTCATACAGCACCGCTCCTTGATAGTTTACTGTGAATGTCGAACCGATATCGTTTGACATATAATCCACAGGTAGCAAGCAGCGTGCCTAGTTTAATTTTTGCTGTTAAATTATGTACTTATATTGCTTGTCTATGCAGGACGTCAAAATCCCGTCCAATCCAGGAGATCCACGGCACTGAATTGATAAAAATCTGACGGATTATTCGTGCAGACCGAAATTAGACTTTGTCACTAAGCTCAATCTACCAGCAAACTACTCTGAATAATTGCAGATCTCCTGATCGAGTAATAGACAAGCTCTATGATCATTCAAACACTGTGCTTAGGACCTTGAAGACAACAAAATAGTGTTAAATAAACTACCCATTTGCCGATACATTGAATATCAATTACCAGTATCGATCAGCGATTAGCGGAGCAGAATGGAAATTCTCATCGTAGACAGCAGCTTGGCAATGCGAATAATCATAAAACGAATTCTCCGCCAAACTAACATCGGGCCTCACTCAACGATTGAAGCAGATAACCAGCGTGACGGTCTGGCACTCATAAAGGATAAAAATCCTGATCTCGTAATTTGTAACTGGTATACGCCTGAATTGAATGGTCTGGATTTTCTCAAGAGCGCTCGAGCCAGCGAAGAGAAAGTAAAGTTTGGATTTATAACTACAAGGTCTTCAAGCAAGATGCGCAGTGTGGCAATGGATACTGGCGCAAACTTTTTAATATCAGTGCCATTTACGCCTGATTCATTCCAAAGTTCAATCAAACCTGAATTTTTCCAGTAAGGTTCTTTATGCAGCAGCACCTTCACTATCTGAAACGTCTACGGAAATTATGCTCCTAGGTGTTGAAATGAAATTCAACTAGAGGCGCTTACTTCTGAATCCCATATTTGCGTAACTTTTCCACTAGGGTTGTACGACGCAGCCCCAGCAATTTTGCTGCTTGTGCGACTACTCCATTTGAAGATTCCAACGCTTCACGTATGTAATGAATCTCGGTTTCAGCAATATAGCTTTTCAAGTCGAAACCCGAATCAGGCAAATGGGCATAAACCTGTACAGGATCTGATGCTTGCTCATACAATGATTGCGAGACCTCCAATTGCTCCAGAAAACTGGCCTCATCTTCAGGCTGCAGATCATTAACTTGCGCTTTATTAATTAATTTGTCTGGCAACTGCCCAGAATCAATTGAACTATTAGGATACAAAATACTGAGACGCTCCAGCAAATTGGATAGTTCTCGTACATTTCCTGGCCACGGATAGTTGGCCAGCACACGAATCGCATCATTGGTTAATGAGAACTCTGCACCCTGATCACGCTTCAACTGTTCAGTGATTGCGTAAATCAGCGCGGGTATATCTTCTGCACGCCGACGCAATGGAGGCAATTCAATTGGAAAAACATTCAAGCGATAAAAAAGATCTTCTCTGAAATCACCATCGTTAACCATTTCCTCCAAATTTCTGTGGGTTGCCGCAATAATTCGAACGACAGCAGTAATGGGTTTCGTGCCACCGACACGTTCAAACGTTCTTTCTTGCAATACACGCAACAGTTTGGCCTGCATCTGCAGCTCCATATCACCGATCTCATCAAGAAATATTGTTCCCTGCTGTGCCAGTTCAAATCGACCGCGATGTGAGGTAATTGCTCCGGTAAAGGCACCTTTTTCATGTCCAAATAACTCACTTTCCAGCAATTCTGAAGGAATCGCGGCACAGTTTATAGGTACAAATGGAAACTTGCTTCGATTGGAATTTTTATGGATAGCGCGGGCAACCAATTCCTTTCCGGTTCCCGATTCGCCTAGTATCAAGACGTTTGCCGCGGTTGCGGCCACATGTTCCACTAACTTGCATACGTTCTGGATAGCGTGGCTGTGGCCATCCAAAAAAGATTTTCCGCGCCGCCGCCGTGCTGCGGTAGTAGTTTCTACACTGGTTTCTTTTGCTGGTTTTTCAATAGCACTATGCATATTTCTCTCCATCGTAAGATCACAGTCAGCGCCCGAACCTAGTTATGGTTATCGGATAGTTAAATAATTGGCGCAGTCTCGGTAAAGCATTTTCCTCCGTGCAAGCTATGTATTTCTTTTTAATTAATTAACACGTAACAAATATTAAGTTATCTTTGCTTTTATTTCAATAGCTTACTTATTTAAATTAAATAATTATTCCTTGGTGTAGCGGCTTTCTAATTGTCCTAGTTAATATTTTGCTGCTGTAAATATTGAACACAGCCCTGTTTTTTTAACTCAGTCTGACGAATTTGTGACACTAATTGGCTTCGTGTCCTCTCTGTTAATTCCAGAATTTGCTGATCCAACTCCTTAATCTTTCTAAGCTTATCGCCAAAATTGTGCCAAAACAGATCAGATTTTTGACGCATAGATAACATACGGATTAATTCCATACGAATATTATTAAAAGATTGAACCTTTTCCCATTCGCCACTTTTGATGGTTTCAAGTAAGTGTTCGCTGGCACTCAGCGCATCATCCAGTTTAGTCGTGAATTCCTCGTGATGTTGCATGACTCAGCGTCGAACCTCTAAGGGTATCTGCAACCAGGCATCTTTAATCTCATCCACTAACCCCCTGACTTCATCCAGAATTGGAATATCATTCTGCGCATTAGCCAATACCAGCCTGCGCTGCATATAGTCATACAAATCATCCAGGTTCTGCGCTATCTCACCACCCTCTTCTTCATTCAATGCCATCCGCAAGCCATCCAGTATATTCAGCGCTTTGGTCAGGCGTACAATTTTTTCGTTAATATCATTTTCTTCGATACAAATTTTTGCTTCAGAGATCCGCACGGATAAGGTCTCCAGCAAAAGCTTTATCAATTCATGCCCATTGGCCTGTTCTACCTGTCCATAGGCACCTGTTTCCTGGTAACTAGCCAGGGCGTAGCCGGAATTTAATAGGCTCATTGTAGTTTCCTTTAAGAAGAGTTATTAGAAAGTGGCAGGTTTGCCAACTGCTGTGTCAGGAACGAACTGGTGGAATTGAGCTGACTCAATAACGAATCGAGTGCACCAAACTGTGCGCGTAATCGTGCTTCGGTATTTTCCAAACGAAGCTCTATTCGCTCAATATCCTCATCAATACGTTCTTTTTCATCATTTAAACCGTCCGTTCTTGCAGTCAGAATGCCTCCACTTTCGGTATAGCCTTCAATTACATCTTCAAGCCTGGCAATAAAACCATTACCTGAGTTTGCAAATAGACTTTGAATATCTGAAAAATCGTTTGTCACGACCTCATCAAATGCTTGTGCATCAAAACTTAATACGCCATCCCGATCAAAGCTTAAACCCAGCTGAAATAGATAGTTTATATTTGCGTTTGAATCGTTATACGATTCAGAAAATAAATTGCGTACTCGTGACTCTATGTTTAGGAGCGTATTTTCTCCAGACAGGGTGGATCCTCTCTGAACTGCGAGTGTCGATGAAAGTGAGTTGTATGCACTCACCAGTGCTTCAATAGTAGTCTTGGCTACACCCAGGTCTTCACTGACAGAAACAGTGGCGGTGCCTACTTCTTCGAGTTCAAGAGTTACTCCCTGAATCACATCCGAAACCTGATTACCAGGACGAGTTACTGTGAAACCATCGACTTCAAACTCTGCATCCTGTGCAGCATCTATTTCCTGAATTCCAAATATTAAACGTGATAAACCAGCATCATCTGTATTATTTCCACCGCCATTTCCACCGCCATTTCCACCGCCATTTCCACCGCCATTTCCACCGCCATTTCCACCGCCATTTCCACCGCCATTTCCATCATCATCAATAACAGTAAAAGTAATTTGATTGGCAACTCCACTTTCAATTGCAGTCAATATAAGCCTGCTACCATCATCCGTATTAATAATACTGGCTTGCACGCTAGTATTATCGTTTTCAGCGTTAATCGCATCACGAATTTCTGCCAGCGTATCATTTTCGGTTGTAATACCGACCGTGAAGCTCTCAGCACCGACTGTAAATGACAACTGTCCAGTACCTATTTCTTCACTTTCACTAATAAAACTTTGCGTGGCTTGTTTGTTGTTTTGTGCCAGCTGGGTAACATTGACAATATTGGAACCAGGTACAGCTGCCTGAGATGCACTGGCAGTAAATACAGAATCATCACTACTGGAAGCCAGCACACCACGGAAGGCCTCTTCAGTCGATAATGCACCTACTGCAGACTGAAATTGTGATAATGCACTCTGCACCTGCCCGAATCCGCTGATTTTTACATCAATTTCCGCTTTGCGGGATTCCAGCAATACAATTGGTCGCGACTCAGCCGCAATGAGATTTTGAACCAGTGCTTCGAGATCTAAACCCGACCCAACACCTAAAGAAGTTATCGAACCCGCCATAGTCTGCCTTTATCCAAATAGACGCCTAGACAAAATACTGCAAGGATAATGCCGGTTATGCATCAACCTTTGTCAGCTATCAGTATTCCCGAAGGTATGGAAGTATTTGTAAAGTTTTCTCGTACCAGATCCGCAATTGCAAGCAGTTCCTCTGGTGGAATTTGCCGGACAATCTTGCCGGTTTCGGATTCTCTAACGGTAATAATAACTCTCCCGCTCGCCTCATCGACCGAAAATTCCAGGCTTCTGCCGATTTCCTTAACAAAATCGTTGACCTTGCTGGCCACTTTTTTCAGATCAGCGACGTTAGTCTGATTTTTTTCCGCATTTAGTTGCGCAGACACATTATCATTAATTGGAACAACTTTAGCAGAAGCCCGATTAACTGTATTCGAATTGGACTGAACTCGCGTAATTCCTGATAAGGTTGTCACATCAGTCGTCATCAGTAATGCCTCTTTAACTCCATCTCCGAAATGTGCTCGGCCTCAGGACCGAGCACACTCTTCAATTTAACGTACTTACTGTAAGAGCGAGAGTACGGACTGCGGTAAGGCGTTAGCCTGGGCCACAATCGATAGACCCGCCTGCTGCAGGATCTGACCACGAGTAAGTTCTGCCGTCTCGGCCGCAAAGTCTGCATCCTGAATCCTTGAACGCGCAGCGGTCAAGTTCTCAGCAGTAATTTGCAGGTTAGAGATCGTAGACTCAAATCGAGTTTGTACCGCACCCAGTTCTGAACGCAGTGTGTTTACCTGGCTAAGCGCAAAATCAAGCGTTAACAGCGCAGTCGTTGCAGTAGCCTGCGTTAACACATCTGTATTGGTTATCGTATTATTTGCCTGGCCGGCACCTACAGCGTTACCACTATCAACACCCGGACCACCGGTGACAGTAAAGTCACTACCATCTTCAGTTACATCACCTGCCAGTACAATACCAGCCTGATAAGTATCATTATCAGCCGCGGCAAATCCGGTTGTGACAATGTCACTACCATCTGTATTACTTAGCACGATGGCAGCACCATTTGCAGCAGCGGTTACACCTGTTTGAGCAGACACTGCATTGATGGCAGCGATATCAGTGGCAAGTGTTCCAGTTTGCGCGATGGTTACACTATTAACAGTAACGTTACCCGCAGCAGCTACAACAGCAATGTCTCCAGTTGTCGTAGTCGTTGCCTGCGATGCAGAAATTCCAGTTGATGCAGTTTGTGCATTAATTGCATTAACAACATCTCCTACGGTATCACCTGCTGCTAAGGCAGTTGTATCGATTGCAATACCCTGAATTACTAGGTTATCTGCACCAAAGAAGGTATCAAGCAAAGATTGTGTAGTTGAACCCGACTCTGATACGCGAGCGCCCAGAATATCTGCACGGGCATCCACACCATCTACGCTTATAGTTTGATTCTGGTTCGCACCAACCTGGAATACCAAACTTGAGGCGGAACCATCCAAAACGTTTTGGCCGTTAAACTGCGTAGAGTTCGAAATTCTTCGCACTTCAGCAATAAGTTGTTGCACCTCATTGTTGATCGCTTCACGGTCAGACGCGGTATTGGTATCGTTAGCAGACTGAACTGCCAACTCACGAATACGTTGCAGTGCACTGGTTGCAGTACTCAAACCACCTTCAGCGGTCTGCGCAAATGAAATACCGTCGTTTGCGTTTCGAACTGCTTGATTCAATCCGCGAATTTGAGAAGAAAATCGCTCCGCAATCGCTAATCCAGCTGCATCATCTTTCGCACTATTAATACGCAAGCCCGATGACAAACGCTGCAGCGCGGTACCTAACGCATTCTGCGTTTCATTTAAGTTCCGTTGCGCATTCAACGAAAACAGGTTTGTGTTAATAATTTGTGGCATCTTACCAACTCCTTTAAAAAAAGTTTCTATCCATTCAAAGAAACACTCCGACTCTGCGGAGCTACGGAGCTGCCGCTTTGCCATTGAGCAAAGTATCGGCATTGCTAAAAAAAACTTTAAGGGATTAACTTAGTTTTTATAGTCAGCATGCTTCTGAGCATAAAAAAATATATCAATACAGAAGCGCGAAATTTCTGCGTCAGAAAAACTTTAATAAAACAAGGACGAATGCTAAATTTTGCTAGATGAATGGTCGCCAGAAATCAGCGTAGAAAATTAAACAGGCTCAATTGCTGTACGCGAGCAAATGTCGCTTGCACAGCTTCTAACGAAGTAATCTCAAATGTAAGTCGGCTAATGGCATCAGTTAAATCCAGATCTTCCACTTCTGATAGTGTCTGCTGCAATACCAGTTTCGTACTCTCAGATTCCTGATCAGCTGAATCGAGCGAATTCTGTCGAGTCCCTACTGTAGTTCGAAGACTTATGGTATTTCCGATCGCTTGATCGATATCTCCCAATGCCTGTTGAAGTCCTTGCTGCAGCTGGGCCTCGTTTGCAACGTTACTTGGACTTATTCCCAGTGTATTAATCAGATTGGTCAAGGTCTGGAAAACATCCTGGTTGCGGCTGGCGTCGACCGTAAACTGGTCCCCTGCCTGCACATCTCCGGAAATTTCCACTTGTACGCCATTAAAACTAATCGCGGATCCACTTGTATATGGTTGCGCGCTGAGAATGGTTGTAGCAGTGGTGTTATTTACCACATCAAATGTCGTGGCAGAAGTAAACGCTATCGTGAAGTCGTGAGGTTGATAACTTGCCAGGTCAACTACACTTCCTGCGCTAATAATTCCACCACCAGAATTTGTATTATCAGTGTTCGCAAGAAATGTACCGTTACCATTACGAATCCGCTGAAACACTTCATATCCGGATTCGCTGATATCGATTCTTCTGTTAGCAGAGATCTGTAAATTGAGTGGCGATTGATCCCCATTATAGACCGCACCACCTGAAGCTAATGCGAATGGCTGAGTTTTCCCCTTGCTACCGGCAAAAAGAAAATCTCCATTTCCATCTCGAGTATTTGCGTAATCGAGTAGCTCATTTAAACGTTGCTGCACTTCTGTTTGGATGATCTTACGCGTTTCATCTGTCTGGGCGCTGGAATTCGCTTGAATCGTTAAATCTCTCACGCGCTGCAACACATTATTAACACTGGTCAACGTGGCATCAACCAAACCTAGCTGTTGATTCGCAAAGCCCCGATTCCTCTCAAACTGGTCCAGCCGGGAGATTGCCTGATTCAGATCGACAGCACGGGCCGCTTCTGTTGGCCCATCCGAGGGCCTGAGTAAACGTTTCCCGCTGCCTATTTGAGTCTGCAGTTTTGCGATCTGCGCCAGGTTGGTTTGAACATCCTGGATTGCCCGTTGAAAAGAAAAAGCGGTTGAAATTCTCATGTCTTATCTCGCTATCGCGGAAAGTAGCGTTTGAAACAATTCACTACTAGTTGATATCACCTGTGCTGCAGCCTGATACGCTTGCTGAAACTTTGTGAGATTGATTGCTTCTTCATCCAGATTCACACCTGAAACACTCTCTTTTGACTGCACGGCATCTTCCAGCAACCGATTCTGCGCCTCACTGTTTAACTCGGCCTGACGAGTTACAGTGCCCACACGCCCTACAAGACCCCCATAAGTCTCCTGATAATTGCTGGACCCATTCACTGTATCGGTCGTTTGCAGGTTTAGTAAAGCAATCGCATTCGTGTTATCTGAAACCGCACTGGTATTGTTTTCAACAATAAAGACATCTCCCGGTTGCACCGGGCCTTCAACCTGCACCGTGATTCCGTTGAAACTGATATCTGCACCGCTGGTATAGGCTACCCCGGCAGCAATTGTCACCGCATCCGTGACATTGACAATATCAAACGTACTGGCTGGACTGTTAAAGCGGATTTCTACGGTATCTCTTAAATCCGGATTCGTAATATCTGTGACCTGTGGGCTACTGATAGTAGCATCACCCAGATTATTGACATTCACGCGTGTTCGAACCGGCGCAGCTGCCGCAATGTCATTGGTACGATCAATAATCACATCGATTTGCTGCGCCCCCAGTCTGGTGGGTCTAACCAGAAATCGATCGCCCGCATTAGCACCTGCGCCAACCGTAAATTGCACACCATCCAGCAGAAAAGAACCAACACCGGATACCGTACTAAAACCATCATCAAGTCGTGTAATTGTGTAATTCGCGCCATCAAAATCGATCTCGTAATCTGACGTAGTCAATGCAGTAGCATCCGTAATCACTGCCGTTGTTGTTGCACTACCTGAATTATTGGTGTTGGCAATCACTTGTGTAGGTCCTACATTGAAAAAGTCTCCGCCCAGTGCACCGGTGATTGTTTGGCCCACTTGATGCTGCTGATTAAAAGTATCTCCGAGGACCGTAGCAATTCTACCCAGCTCATTACGGATAGATCCTAACTGCTCGTTTCTGAATTCCAACAACCCGGAAAGAGATCCACCAACAATGGAATTGGTGATATCACTTTGCCCGCCAAATCCCTGATAAGCGATTCGTGTAGTAGAGCTGTCCGTGGGGTCTGGAATCGCAACCAATTGTTGCGCGTTTTTGCCCACCACCAGACTTTGACCTGACCCGATAAAAACGCTGACTGAACCATCCGGTTGATCCAGGGTTTGCACGGAAACAATTTCAGACAACTCGAGAATGGCCTGGTCACGCTGATCTAGCAGAGCATTAGGTTCCTGACCGGAAGATGCAACACTTTTCGCTTCAAGTATTTTCTGATTCAAGTCGGCGATATTTTTCGCAATATTATTCAGTTCGAAAATATTTTCCTGAAGCCCGACGTCAATGTCGCTATCGATAGCCTGTAACTGAGACTCTATGTTTTTAAATCGAGTGACCAGTGAGTTTGCCGCGCTGATAACAACTTGTCGCGAAGAGCTTGAACCTGGATCGATACTTAAGTCCTGCACACTATTAAAAAAGTTTTGCAATGATGGGGCCAGACTACCGCCTCCATCTGCAAGCAGGTTATCAACTCTTACTGCCAGATTATTAAATGTGTTTAATCGTCCCGCCTCAGAAGATGCACCACGCAGTTGCTCTGTAAGAAATTCACTTTCGATCCTCTCAACATTGATAACTCGCGCACCTGTTCCGATAAACCCGTTACCAGAACCTTGTGGAGGTGTTGATCTGATCTCAACCTGCTGTCGGTTGTAACCAGGTGTATTAGCATTGGCAATATTATTGGATGTCGTTGCAAGTGCTGTTTGAAAGGATCGTAATCCCGTGATCGCTATATCTAATGAATCCGCCATGGTTCACCTATTGTGGTCATTATTGCTTAACACCTGCAAATGCTTTATTACCTAAAACATTCAATACTTTCTCAGCGTATCTGGGATCAGTAGCATACCCTGCATTTTGAATTTCCTGCAGAAACTGTTTGGCATCGTGCGCAATCTCAACGGCTTTTGAATAACGCTCATTACCAAGGACGAATTCCGCAAAATCGTTAAACGACTCTGCCACACTTTCATAAGATCGGAACGATTGCTTAAGCTTGTTGAAAACTCCATCTTCGAACTCCAGTGTTTCACTACTTACAGCTTCGCCTTGCCAACGCTGATCTGCTTTTATGCCAAAATAGTTGTTTGAAGTACCTGCCTCATTATTTGGCAGATGATTACCCCATCCGGTTTCCAATGCTGCAATGGCCACCAGCACCTCGGGGTTTACACCAATTCGGTCGGCTGCATCCCGTGAATATTGGTAAGCATAGTTTACAAATTCATCCGGAGAAGACGGTTTAAATGCTTTCGGACGGTTATCAACATACTCTGAGTTTGATCTCTTTATCTCTTCATTGTATGGAACACCAAGTGCAGTTGGCACTGCATCAATTTCACTATTCTCAGCCTGCTTTTCTATCGCAGGCGAGAGATTAAGAGAATGTATGTATTGTTTAAACATACGTTCGCCTATTTCAATTCCAGGCTGAGCATCTTTCTCAGGTCCTTTATCCGCATCTATTTCAGAATCTCGATTTAGGCCCAGCTGACGATTCAGCAATGTTGAAATTCCCAACATTTCTTTATTGGCAAGATCAGTTGCGATTTGCTGGTCGTACATATCGCGATAAAATTCCAGCTGGTCACTCTGAAATAGGCTGCTTCCTAGTGATGCGGAACGCATACTTTTTAACATATTCTGCAAAAATAATGCTTCAAACTGCTGCAAAACCTCCGAATTAGCGCTGCTGTCTCCCCGGCTCGCCAGCAAACGTAACTGCGCAGTATCTGTTGAAGACGATAAGATTGATGAGATTCCCTGGGACATGGTATTTAAATAACAATGAGCTCAGCTTTTAGCGCACCGGCCTGTTTCAATGCCTCCAGAATCGCGACCAGATCACCTGGCGCTGCACCCACCTCGTTTACTGCATTCACAATTTCATTCAAGGTAATGCCCGGATCAAACAAAAACATTCGAGAGGAATCCTGCAGTACATCTATGGATGAGTCGTCCACGACGACGGTATCACCACGCTCTGACAACACATTTGGCTGACTCACTTGTGGATTTTCTGAAATAGTTACAACCAGACTTCCGTGCGACACAGCTGCTGGAGATACGCGTACACTCGATCCAATCACGACTGTTCCTGTGCGCGAATTAACGATTACTCTCGCAGCGGCGGCTCCCGGTCTCATTTGTATATTCTCGATTTCGGACAGAAAGCCAACCCGGTTGGCAGTATCAAATGGTGCGCGCACTCGAATGGTCACGGCATCAAGCGCACTGGCAAACTGTCCACCAAAGACTTCGTTAATTCGATCCTGCATTCGCTTTGCAGTCGTAAAATCGGATGTATGCAGGTTCAGATACAAGTAGTCCTGTAACGCAAAATTACTCGGGATCGCCCGCTCCACCAGAGCGCCATTGGGAATGCGCCCGGCACTGGGTACATTAATTGTAATGCTGGAACCATCACTACCCTGCACACCAAGCCCTCCGACTACCAGGTTGCCTTGCGCAATTGCATAGACATTTCCATCGATACCTTTTAGGGGAGTCATCAGCAAACTGCCACCACGCAGGCTTTTGGAATTACCCAAAGAAGATACTGTTACATCAATTGATTGTCCGGGCTTGGAAAATGCTGGCAAATCGGCATGCACTGATACCGCGGCTACATTCTTTAACTGTGGATTCACATCAGGTGGAATCGTAATATTGTAGCGATTCAAAAAACTTCTCAGACTTTGCACCGTAAATGGTGTCTGACTGGTTTGATCCCCGGTTCCATCCAGTCCGACTACCAGACCATAGCCCAATAGTTGGTTGGAGCGTACCCCAGCGACGGACACCAGATCCTTAATCCGTTCCGCAAGCGCGTTAGTTGAAAAAACGCACAACAGTAAAATGTAAATTAGTCTCATCACAGCATCTCCCATGCTACAAAGGCCATAACGGCGAATTAAAGAATCTCGCCAGCCAGCCAGCCTTACTACTATTACTTACAACTCCATTACCTTTATAAGTAATGTGTGCATTGGCAATTTTGGTCGACTCAATCATATTGTTTGAATTGACATCAGTAGGTCTTACGATGCCGGAAATTCGAACCACCTCACTGCCCTCATTGAGGGTAAGAAGCTTTTCACCCTTCACTACCAGGTATCCGTTTGACAGCACTTGCGTAACTGCGACGGTAATATTTCCATCCAAACTGTTTTGCTGTGTTAATTCACCCTCGCCATCAATTTCACGATTTGCGGTGGCGCTGGTATTAAATACTTCATTACCATTAATCGTATAATCATCTTTTCCAAATATAGTTGGGTTAGGAAAATCTATAGTCGTCTCCTTATCCGCTTCCAGTGAATAATCCTTGCTTGCATTCGTTTCTTCTGTCAGCACAACAGTAAGAAGATCGCCGACTCGCATCGCCTTGATATCTTCAAATATATATGTATTCGTAGACGCATAAAATAATCCACCATCCACTTGCGCCTTAGGTTCCGGCAAATCAGGGATAGGTGGATCGTACTCCGGGTCATCCAGGCTACCCATGCTACTGCAGGCTGTAATACAAACGGACAGCGTTGCCACAAATCCCAGTTGAATCTTCCTGATCATTACGAAAATCCTTACTATTTTATAATACGTGCTACAAATTATTATTTACGTATTGCAACATACTGTCTGCCGTTTCGATCGCACGCGAATTCACCTCATACGTGCGTTGCGCTTCAATCATGTTGACCAGCTCTTCGACAACATTCACATTGGACGTTTCTAACGTTCCCTGAATAAGCGTACCCAAACCATTCTCCCCAGGAGTTCCCGGGGTGGGGGATCCCGATGATGCCGTTTCAAGGAAAAGATTTTCTCCTCTGGCCTGCAATCCTGTCTCATTAACAAAATCTACTAACTGAATATTACCTACCTGAGTAGGGGCCGTTGCTCCGCCCTCCAATGTGGATACGGTTCCATCCACACCAATGGTTATACTCAGCACATTAGGTGGAATTGTGATGGAAGGTTGCAATGGATAGCCACTGGAATTTACAACTTGCCCATCTGAATCCAGCGTGAAACTGCCATCTCTTGTATATGCTGTCGTTCCATCCGGTAATTGAATCTCAAAAAAACCGCGCCCCTGAATTGCCATATCCAGTGGTCCATCTGTTTGCGTCAGGTTCCCCTGTGTAAATAACTTTTCAGTTGCAACAACACGTGTCCCTGTTCCCAACAGTAATCCAGTGGGCACTTGAGTATCCTGCGAAGAATCTGCACCGGGCTGAACAATATTCTGGTAAATCAGATCCTCAAACACGGCACGATCACGCTTAAAACCGGTTGTATTCGCGTTCGCCAGGTTATTAGTTATAACTGTCATGCGTGTTTGTTGTGCTTCCAGCCCGGTTTGCGCATTCCATAGTGCAGATGTCATTTTGTTACTCCTCTCGTTTTAACTACGTAGACGTAAAATACTGGAAGAACTGGCATCGTTATTTTCTGCCGTTTCCATTAACTTCACATGCATTTCATACTTGCGCGCCAATTCAATCATGTTGATAAGCTCACTAACCGAGTTGACGTTGCTTCCTTCTAATGTCCCAGCAACGACTCGAACAGAAGCATCTGCAGGAAATGAACCCTGGCCACTGGGTCGAATCAAACCATCCAACCCTTTTTCAAGCACTGCAACGGGTGGATTCACCAGTTTGATTCGGTCTATCACCGCCAGGTTACTTGCATCCTGCCCTACGGGCACGATTGACAAACTTCCATCGGCTGCGATATCTAGCTTTTCAAATGGAGGCAAAGCGATAGGCCCGTCATTGCCCATGACCGCGTTACCATTGCCTGTCTGCAGCAGACCTCCATTGACAATACGCAAATCACCGGCACGCGTGTATGCTTCGCCACCATTGGGAGCCTGAATTACAATAAATCCAGG